>OJPO01000007.1_pt1 | contig 151864 bp, 187 predicted proteins | sample 1598541 | NCBI WGS metagenome assembly OJPO01 (sample SAMN03922453, study PRJEB24848) | human gut metagenome | isolation source: stool sample | host: Homo sapiens | place: Germany | collected 2009-11
CTCATATCCCTCATATCCCTCATATCCCTCATATCCCTCATATCCCTCATATCCCGCATATCCCTCATATCCCTCATATCCCTCATATCCCTCATATCCCTCATATCCCTCATATCCCCGCAATCCCGTATACCTCTACATGTGATGCGCATCCCAACATATCCCTTATATCCCCATCAAATCCATTCATCGTCCCCTCACGACCTTCTCATTAATTTTATTATATTTGCGATATAATTAAAACATAACATATTATGAATAAAAAAGTTAAATATATGGGGGGGGGTATATTTTAACCCTCAGATAAGGAGGGGGTATGTTTAGGCGCAGGACTTCTTCTCCCGGTAAGATCCACTACCGCGTTAATATAAACAAGAATATGTGTCTTGGCGTTGTAGATATATATATTGATGGGGAGCCATATAAACTTGGTTTTAACGGATCTTATCTTGATATATATCGCGATAAGGAGATAAAAACTATAAGCATAAGTGGCCAGATATCATATCAAAATCCGAAAAATGAGTACAATGTTATGTTGGGCGTAAATGGAGGTATTATAGAGGGAACCCTTACGTATCAATATAATTCGGGTATGCATTGCGAGTTGGCTAATAAGGTGATATACGGGAATAGGATAACTAATTTTGTTCCTGTAACGGTGATAAAAGATCCTGGGAAGATCATTAATTTCACTTACAGACCTGAATCACAGATTCAGGTTTTAGATGAAAGTCATGTAAGTTGGGATGGTGATTATATATCAAACGATAATTGTATAGTAACTGATCTTTGTTCGGGATGTAAATCTTATGCCTATGGGAAAAGTTCTCATGGTGAATATCTAGTAACGGTAAGGATAGTGTAATCCCAAGGGAAGGAGGGAGACCTCGTCCTTCCGGGCCTCCCCCGTCCTACCACCGCCCCTCCCGTTCTTTTTGGCTTCTCCATGTATTGTCTTTGACCGGATATCAAAAATTCATATCTTTGGAACAAAACTACAATCATGTTTAGAGACATACTACATAAAATAAAGATCTTCTTCTGCGATGACGATATCGAGAAGATAAATGTAAGGGATAGTACGGTTATCCTCAACAACGAGATACATAAGATGTATGATGAGATACTTAATGAGCTAGGTGATTTAGCCACTGTCGTATCTAGGAACTACGTACTTGCAAGGATAAAACTCCCCGTTTACTCCCTTGATGATGTAATCACCTACATTGGCTTTCATAACACCTTCAAGGGTTTCTATACTACAATCAACAGAAGGAGGTATCCCATTATCAGCGTCACCTTCCCTAATAACTTCTATTTTAACACTCTCACCAGCGAAATCCTTGATCTCATCATTATTAAAGCCTTTCCATTTTACGGCTTCTATCGCAATTGGTTTCTTTACATATCTATTCATAATTTTACGATTTAATATATTATTATCTTTTGATATACCTTTCTATAAGATCTATTGATAGTTTAGCTCCCAGCTCCTCCTCCAATAGGTTAAGGTAGTTCCGATGCAGGCATCCGCCCCGCTCGACCTCCCTGAAGCCGGCCCCGTCCCGGATCCTGACCAGTCCTTTCTTTGGATCCATGTCGATCAGATCCCGAAGCTCGTTCATGTTCTTAAACCTGTCTTCTATCACCTTAAATACATCGATCTTAGGTTTCTTATCCTTATTCTTAGGCTTTATCTTAATTCTCCCGCTCATATCGATTTACATGTAATACGATTAAAGTTATTATTGTTTCCGCAATAAGCGCACATAGATGTAAAAGGTGAATATACCCTTCCGCATACAGGGCATCTCCATCCATACATAACAGGATTTATTTGTTTATCGATTTCTTTCAACCCCTCGTTAGTAGTGGTTGACGTATTTTTATTTTCCATATCATACATTATTTATCTTATCTGTACTACCAAATCCATTGTCACCTCTATCAGACTTTCCAAGATCCTCTAATGACTCTACCTCTTCCCATACGATACGTTCCCGTCTACGAATAAGAAGTTGAGCTACCTTACCACCGACATTACAATAATAAGGACTATGCCTATCCATTTTTCTGTGAACTATCATAATCTCACCACTATATCCTTCATCAATAGTAGCAGGGGCGTTTTGCATAATTAGCTCGCTATTAGTAAAACCACTACGTGGACGGATTCCCATCTCATAATCCTCTGGCAATGCTACATGTACACCGGTATGATATATAATCCTACCACCGTCAAGTTCTATATCCTTAACAAACAAATCCATGCAAGCATCCTCTTTATGATCATATTCAGGCAGCTTAGCTCCTTCTTCCAGCCATATCTTGACCTTTCACGTATCTATATCCTCAAGTAACTCAAACGCCTCGTTATAACTCATAGGTTGCTCTGAGGCTAACGAAATGGCTCTTGCCAATAAATCTTTAATCTTGCTCATCGTATTTTATTTTTAAATTCTTTCCCCTTCGGGCATTGTAATTTACATTCCTCTCCACAAGCGGAACAGTTGGGTCTCATTCCGGGAACCCCTCTTCCCCCGTACGGGTAGTACGCGTAATCGCAGACGCTCCAGAACGCCTCCATCGCCTTGATCTTGGCATCGACGGTTATCTTCTCCTTCACCTTTTTCATGCTTTTCCTGAACTCGTCTTTCATATCCTTCCCTTCTATCTGTCTAGCCTTACGTCTCTCATTCCACCAATTATAGTAGAATTTATCTGCCATCTTATAAGCTTCTGGGTCAAATTTATCACGGTGCAGGATAGGGGCTTCCTTAACCTTCTTAATATTCCTGCCAGATACATAAACCAGTCCGGCGTAAGGAGGTACGTCCTTTGGATCCACCAACCCATCCGGCACGCAGTAGTAGAAGTAGTTGGGCCGGCCGTACCTGACCCAGTCCCCGGTCTCGTATAGGGCTTGCTTCCGGGCCTCGAACCAGCCTTGCATTACTTGGTGCTTGCCTTCCTTCTCGAAATCCTTGTTATAGTCAGCTAATGAGATCTTAACCTCAACCTCATAGGCGTACATGGATCTAGTTATAGCCAAATAATCAGACTCCCAGTTATAGACATATAAGTTGTTTATAATCCATCTGGGAGACACCAAGAACTGTCTGTTAAGGATATCCAATATCCCTCTCTCAGTGTATTCAGTACCTTTATTTGATCGCCGTGTTCCCATCTCCAGTAAGAGGATTATTCCTATATCCTACCGCCATTATAGCATTACCTATCAACATCCTCAACTTATCCATATCCTTATCATGGAACGAGAAAGTGGTTAAGATATGACCATTGGTCTTATCATAAGATTTTATCATCAACACAGCCACATACTCACCCATCATCTTTCCGTTCATAATATCAAGATCGATTATGCCGTGATCTATTAGATCAACCACATCCCATCCTGATGGCAGGTACTTTTTTATCTGATTAATATCCATCCCAAATAGTTATTATAAAAAGGAGGGTCGTGCTACCCTCCTATAGATACACACGAAAAATAGAACTGAAAGCGATCCCAAGCACGTAGGATTTTATTGATTCCCGTAGGCTGTCTACCGGTTATCGTTAATTACCGACCTACGGGAATATGTTTAAGAAAACACCATGTGGGGAGTGGGGGAATCGAACCCTTATCCACGCTACGATTAGGAATCGTAAATTCTATCCGTTAAATTAACTCCCCTTTAAGCGTCCTGATCCTCCCGGACAAGGACACTACATAAATCTAAACTCTAAACCTAATGACAAATTCTATTAATCCAACTGTGGACCCGGCCGGACTTGAACCGACAACCTACTGGTTATGAGCCAATTGCTCTTACCGATTGAGCTACGGGTCCTAAATATACCACATCGTCTTTCACAAGAGGATGTGGTACGGAATTTCTCGAAGTTTATATAGTAAAGTTATGAAACTATTGTCCAACATTCTAGCATATAGCACCAATCCTCGAACGGGAACGTCTCTACACCAGACCTACCCCATCCCGTCCCCCAACTGTTCTGTAGGACGAAGCCGGCCTTATCCCAGCCGGTGAGGATAACGGCATGGCCTCCCAAGTTCTGTCCTTGGCCTTGCCAGAACCGATTACCATAATTATAGCAATACAGACCTATAACCAGAGGCCCATTCAGCATCAACGCTACCTTAGCTGATACCGGATCTATGATCCTAGCGTAACTGTTTATTTTCTCCCCATCTACGCCTACGTTCTTGATAGACTTGATAGCATCACGAAGAACCATCCCGTCCTGGTCCTTATCCTCTCTCAGATCATATATATCGTAAGGAGATATTTTAGCTGGTCTTTTGATATCCTTTATAGCTTTTCTCCAGTTAAGGATCTCAGCCAGGCTTACGGCTGCGCAAATAGGGGAAGAACCTTGATCTACCACGCTATCGACATTATTGATCTTATACTCATCAGGAACAGCCTCATGTTGCATATTCATGATAGCGTCCCTATCATCCGCTGGTGATGGTATGTAACCTAGTCCGTAACTCATTTTTTATCTTTTTTATGATAGTCTATTATCTTGATATTAAACGTATCGGATCTTTGCCTAACCTGTATTGACCCTCTAGCTTTTCCCTTGGCGTCGTACAGGGCGGTGAAACCAAAGTTATCGACCCGGCCGTCATCCAGCGTAAACCGCCACTCCTTCCATTGGCCCATCACGGTACCGGAAGACACTATGGAATCCACCACATAAGATATATCAGTAGTATCATATTCCGTATAGTAGGTTCTTGACGTACTGCATCCGACAGCCGCTAAGGTAAATAACGTTAACAAGAAAAACAAGATCTTATTCATTTTTCTTAGTCTTTTTACGTTTCTTAGATTTCTTCTTCTCCTCAGTTTTATTCTCGACATTTACGTCATTGCCGGCATCGGTACCAGTAACCTCAGAGATATTATTTTCAGGTATATCGATATGACCTGAATTAGGGTCCATCTTATCCTCCTCAACAATAACCTCATCAGACACATCACCATCTAAAGCCTCAGGATCAATATGATTTTCCAGATACTGGATACGATCTGACATAGCCTTATTTTGCTCCTCTATTTCCTTGTACCTTCTTCTAGCCTCATCGAGTAATTTAGATGATAGTTTATGTTTCTTCTCTATATCCATATAAGCCCGTTTAAGAGTCTCTTTCTCTTTTACCGACTCATTATATAGATCTCTTGATTTACTAAGCTCATTCCCCATCTTAACGATATGAGAATCCTTTGATTCTATATCCATATCAAGAGAATCCACAAGCGTATTAAGATATCTTTCTTTTTCCTCCAATTCCGTTATCTTACTACGAGCATCCTCATAATTTCTTTTTAATCTACTTGAATAGCTAATAGCTTCATCAAGATCCTGTTTTAGAGTATTTATATAACTACTCTTTACTATCTTCAATCCGAACATCCTCAACACTTTTATAAGTTCTACGAATATCGGCCTTTATCTTGCCGACTATAATTAACTCAGCTATATGCTTATCTTTCTCGACTATAGCTATATCCTTACGGACATTAGAGACTCTGATCGTAATATTCTCGTTATTAGAGAAAACGAACGGTGATCCTACCAAAGTGAGGCCTGTATCGTTGGTGAACGATGGGAGCATCATAACCATCCCGACAGTATCATCCGGGAATGAGGCCGATATGCCTGTGTCTATATCAAGAACATCACCTTGACCCAACGGGAAGGCATTACCTTGCTTGATAGGAATATCCTTCCCCAATGAGTTCCATGCCTTAGAGAATTTTAAAGAGTTGAGAAAAATTTTACCATCTTTCTCAACTATCCCTACCATTGGATCGCAATTCATGTGAACCTCATCAAGCTTATCATCCGGTTTTTCCTCAAATTCTTCAAGATCTCTGGCTGATGTAAATGACTTACTCTCCAGAAGTTTTTTGATATCTTCAATCGTAGCCATACTATAATTTTATTATTAAATAAACGATCTTCAATCCTAACTTCAAATCAGATGTCTTTTCGAACATCTCCCTAAGAGGTAAGATAGTAGCGTCAAGATCTGACGCTACCCATTCTCCATCCTTATAATACATATTCTTTTCCTCGGAATACGCTACACAAGGTCGATGCCCTAAGTTCTTCATAACCGTATCTACCTTATTTTGGGTAGGCATCGAGACACGGTTCACTTTAGTAGATATATTAAAATTACTTTCCATTAAATTATTCATTTTCAATTAGTTAATCAAAAAGGCATGTCACTATCGTCTCCAAAAGGAGGATATTGTGGCGGCTGCTGACCTCCAAAAAAAGGTGCTTGGGCTGGCTGCTGCGGAGCCTGCGTAGCGTATGACGGTGGGGGCGTTTGCGTTATAGCCTCACCAGCGTTGTTTTGGCTTGGAGACTGAACCGGTCTCACGCCATCCGCTTTAATACTTTGGATATATTTATTAAGTACCTGATAAGCGAAAGCGTCTTGGGTCGTATAATCAAACTTCTTATTCCCCATTATATCAGTACTCTCAACCCTGTCAGGCCATCCATTCTGCCCATTCTTATAATATTGCTGGATAAGCTCGTCCTTACCGTCAGGAGTCTCCCTTGCGTATGAGATAAAGAAATTACCGGGAGCATATTGATCCCCTTTCTTAGCATGAGCAGGATTGATCACCACCTTACGTTTCAGGTCTATATTAGGCAAGTACCTTACCAGTGACTTAACGTAATTATTGATACCTCCTTTTTGAGTCATCAAAGGAACGTTTATGAAATAATTACCATCCTCATCACTTATCTTTATGGACACGTATTTGGCTTTTATCCCATTGAACTCCACTTCTCGCACATTGATATCAGACAAATAACCTTCGATACCGTTCCAGAATACCCTCCAATAAGAAACGGCTCCGGTCTTCTCGTTTATATGCTCCTCGAAACCTTCCTTTGGTTCTCTTGATGACTGATATAATAATCCGCTACCACTTACTTTAAAGTAATGGTTATTACCACCTGATGAATTTTCTCTAACTCCCATTTTATATATTTTTAAATATTAAACAATAACAGATGATGACAAGAAATACTCGTTCTTATTATCCTCCCCATAAACCTTATTGAAATGAGATTTATGATCATGCTCGATAACCACCCTATTACATGAGACGCTTTTTATAATACCAAGATATCTTCCACATAATACGTTACATATAATATCTTCACCATGATAAGACAAAGAAGCAAGTCTCTCCTTACATGATTTACCGGAAGACGGGTTCTCTGACATAATACCGCATCCTTTATCGGTAAATATCAACTTGCAATGATCGAACTCATTTACCTTAAGATTGTTTTGGAGGGCTTGGACGAGTAGATCCTTATCAAAGACATAGGTACTTGTTTTGACAAAATGCTCGTCCACGAACCTCCAATTTGGATAATTACCCTCAAAATGGGTCTCATACATATCCATATCAGGCGTAGAGAAATAAGTCTTAGTATCGTCCACTTTTATAGACAACATATCCGATGACTTATTGATATGCTTATCGAGCAATATCGCGGATTCGTTCGATACCGGGATAAACATCTTCTCTACCTTATCCTGATTAGGGACAAAATACCTGTAAATAGTATTTCTATCCGTACTTACTATATTAATATTAATATCATCAATATCAATTACCACATTCTCGATGCATGGATAAAAGTCATCTACCTCCGTATAATCGCTGGCTTTGTTAAGAACCGAAACATAATCGCTCATCTTAACCTTAATTCCTCCATCAAGTATCTTATGTACCTGCGGGAATGTATTGATATCAAAAGCCGGACAACTATACTCACCAGAAGCATAGCGGATCGTTATCTGATCTTTTTTATCCGAAAGCAGTATCGTAATCTCGCAATTCTTCTGTTTTTTCATGAACTTAATAAAAGAGCTTGCCTCTACCAAGAAAGAGAAGTTAGAGTCAGCCTCTACCTCCAATCGCTCTATAACACATACCTTGGCATTTACGGAAGTGATATAAGCCAGATTATTGACAACATCTATCTTAAGATCCTTATAAAGGGAGTTGGAACCGGCGTTCTTAACCACCGTCTCCAGTTTACCCAACTTCTCATTTAATGACTTCGACAAGCATCTTATAAGCATAACGAACAACTTTTTATTACATCGCAAATATAATCATAATTATATTAATACAAATACAATAAATACTTAATAGTATTAAAATAGTTTAAACTTACGTCTAATATACTCGGCTATAAGCGTGGCGTCACACATTCCGTCTTGTATCTTAGTAGGTTGTACTCCTTTTCCTGACCATGGTTTCACGAAAGAAACCAAAGGGAAAAGGCGCATGGCGCATCGGATGGAGGTAGCCTTCGTATCCAGCTTAGCCGCCGTATACACCCGATCGGCTGTCGTATGAAGCTCCTTCTGCCAGGTCTTTGGTTGCACCTCCTCGAACATGAACCTGACATCAGGGTGCGATCCGTATCGTTCCATCATCTCCACCATCATCGCAAAAAGCGCATTTGGTTCCCGACGTCTCCCGCCAAAGGTGAAGTTGCTGGCTGCCGAGCTGTTGTGGATGCTATGGACGTCCTCGACGGCGATCGCCAGCGTCCCACCGCCCTCTTCTTGGATCTTGTCAGCGGCATCTAGGAGGAAGCTTGATATAGCCCTAAGGTCTATATCCCCCTTAGCCGATATCCTTGGAGTCATAATTACCTTAATCTCCCCGTTCTCCGGGATCATGGACAATCCTCCGGTGTCTATACCCGGATCTATACCTATTGATATATTCATAACTTCAACGTATATAATGAATGGAAATCCTCCGGTCTGAACACCTGTATTGAGTCATCCGGATACATACCTATATAATAACCGTAAAAAGCCCGTAGAATGCCATTTTCTAGCCTTATATCCAATGCCTTTACCTTATTCCCTTCAACCATAACATCAACCTCATCGGTCTTGTTAGATATCTTATCGAACCATTCAGGTATAGGATCAATACCGTACCTGAATGCGTTTACCGTTGATTTTATCGAGATATATGTTCCCATATTAGATAAGATTACAATCGTCTCGTTTAACAACCTTAAAATCGCCATTTCTAAGTAATATCGCTACATCAGATCTCGTATATGTGAGAGGCGTATACGATACCAAATGATAAGAAGCCTGTCCTGTCGCTGGTCGAACCGGTCTTAATACGGCTATGGCTATATCGCCGCCAAGTTCCGTACCACCGGTGACACCCTGTAGGCACATGTATATGAATCCCTCATACTCATATCTCTTCCCGATAAATTCACTCATGGGAATACCTACGAACAGATAGTTCTTTACATCCCCCTTCTTAACCTCGACAGCGTTCTCTACGCTGGATGGTATTACGTCTACAAATTTTACTCCTATTGCCATGATTACAAATTCAATTTAGTTCTTAACTCTTGACACAATTCTTGATTATCTCTCATGATACTTAACGTATTATCCACCCCATTTCCTACCCGGACATCCCCGTACCAGTACCATGATCCTTTACGGGTAAAGATACCGGTTTCCTCGCATAACTTCAAAAGTTCAAGTTCCTTATCAAACCCAACGCCATAATACAAGGCTGTCTCTGCTATTTGGAACGGAACGGCTGTCTTGTTCTTCAGAACCTTTATCCTAACCTCATGACCTACTGAAGATCCGTCCTCTCCTAATATAACCTTCTTTCTCGCCATCTCCATACGGATAGAGGCATAGAACTTAAGGGCGTTACCTCCGGTCGTTACCTTAGGATCGCCGTATATAACACCGATCTTCTCTCGGTACTGATTGATGAATACCAGAACACAGTCGCTTTTGTTTACGATTCCTGTAAGAACCCTCATGGCTTTAGACATCAAACGAGCCTGCAATCCCATGTTGCTGTCTTCCATATCGCCCTCTATCTCCTTCTTCGGTACCAGATTGGCTACAGAATCTACGACAATAAATCCGACCTTCCCGGATTCGACTAACTTGGCTGTGATGTCAATAGCCAGCTCCCCGTAGCTTGGTTGGGAGATCAAAAACCGGTTTATATCTAATCCCATTTTCCTAGCGTACTCAATATCGAAAGCGTTCTCCACGTCTATTATAGCTACCAACTTATCTGGATGTTTTTTCTGGAACTCGATCATACTTAACGTACACATCATAGTCTTGCCACAAGATTCCATCCCGACCAGCTCATGAATCCGGCCTACCGCCCATCCGCCGCCGAGGGCCTTATCCACCACCAGCGATCCAGTGCTTTCCCTTGGTATGGATATTATAGGCTTATCGTCACCGAAGTTCATTATCGAGCCTTCTCCAAGCTCTTTATTTAAAGATGATACTAATTCATCTACGTCTGAAAAAAGTTCTTTCTTAGCCATTATAACCCGTATTCATCGAAATTAAACAAATCCTGTTGTTTCTTGATCATATCCTTCCCGATATCAGATATCTTTTCCGGATTCAAAACACCCTCATTCTCATCCACCTTATCTATGAAGTCAGATATCTTATCGCTTAGCAGTACCATATCTTCCTTAGGAACTGATTTTAGATAAAGACCATCTATTGACCTACATCTTGAAAGAGCGGTATATATCTGTCCTATCTCGAAGGCTCTACTAATGTCTACAAATATATTATCCAAAGTCATTCCCTGGGACTTATGGACAGTTATGGCGTATCCTAACCTCAATGGATATTGTATTATATAGCCGCAAGAAATGCCTTCAAGGGAATCATCTACCTGCTTGTACTTCATCTTCTCCCACTTCTCTTTGGTTATCTCCACCTCAGTATCGTTATCTAGATGAACATATATCGTCTCATCAACAGTATCTATGCTGGTTATGATACCCATCGAGCCATTGACATACCCGTTGCCGTTTCTGGTTATTATGACCTTAGCTCCTACCTTTACTATAAGCTCATCCTCGCAGGGCGCTACAGGCTTCTCCCCGAATACAGTAGCATCGAACTTAAATACCTTATTATTGATCTTATCAAGATTAGTCTTATTTATCTCATAAGCCTCTTTGTTAGTTGAGCATATAATTATAGTATTATCCATATTGTCCGGATACTTGACCCTACTATCCAATATCTGTCTTGACTCATCGGTAATAACCCCACATCTTATATCCTCAAGCACGGAAAGAAGCTGAGGATCTTTTTGACGGAATACGTTCTCGAATGTAATGACCGAGAATCCTGAGGCTCTTAATGCCTTTGATGAGAAAAAGAACCGGCTCTCATAATATCTGTCGATAAAATCATCTGCTGTCACCACAGGAGGTAGTTGTGATAGATCTCCAAACATAATCAATCTAACTCCACCGAAAGGTTCCTTGCTACGCCTGCATTGTCTAAGTACGTCAGCTACCTCATCAAGTAAATCAGGCCTTACCATACTGATCTCGTCGATAACGATAGTATCAAGATTCTTGATCTTCTTCTTCACAAACAGACTTACATCCACCTTATTAGACAACATACCTCTATCGATAGAAGGGATATAAGGATCGTTCTTTATAGAGAAGAACGAATGAATGGTCTGTCCACCGGCATTCAACGCCGCTACTCCAGTCGGGGCTACGATAACGCACTTACCCAAGAACTTTACGATACGTCTCATGAACGTACTTTTACCACTACCGGCTCTACCGGTAATAAACAGATTCTCCCTAGTGGTGAAAATCTTCTTCAAGGCACGACCCTGCTCTACGTTTTTATCCACCGTCATAATATGACGAAGGAGGTCGTTTTCATTTTTAAAATCTTCTTTTACCATATCTTTTTAGGTTTATGGTACAAAGATACGAATAGTTATAATTAACTATTAAAAATAAATGTGAATAATATGTAAATATTAAATTTTATATCTTATACTCAGATTGTCTATCTTGCTCATCCAAACATGTTTTTACACTAAAACTAGAAAGTATCTCCACCTCTTCGATATAATAAACCGCATCATTATCATAACAATCACGAAAAGAAATAGTTATTATATCTCTAGTTTCTCCAAAATCCTCTTTATCGTTAAATAAATTATCATAATACTCATCGTCGTCGGTACTTATGTTATCTATATCACCATCTTTAATGGATACTCTTATGGTTTTGCTAGCATACATATTATAATCCTTACTATTATATATCAATCCATTTTTATATCTTATATCAAATAGATTTTTATCGAGACCGGAAGTAAATTGTGATACGAAATCGTTATTTATAATTACATTCTCACTCTTATCTACGATGTCCTGAACCATATCAGCCATAGCCTGTATAACCTTATCGTCTTTTAACAAGAAAAAATCAAAATCAAGTACCATATCTATTCATGTTTAAAATTAATAATACACAAAGATATGAATACGTATTAATAATAAATATAAATAATTGATAACAATACTTAAATGTATGATTTATTGGCTGATTTTTAAATACCCATCATTGATCATCTTAGCATATTTTTCTCCTAAAAACACATCTATTATGTAGTATGATGATATTAAGATATGTATTTTTCTCCCTATGTAGAATAATCTTAGGTGTCCGATAGTTACGTTCTTCCTGTCTTTGGCATTCGCTATTCCATTGTTTTTTTTTACCTCGTCATACAAATCGGATATACTCTTCTTACACATATCTAAGAACATGCTTATGTATCTGTATATAGTGGATTGCGATATCTCACGCATACCTATTCCTATAAGCTTATTATTCAACTCATTAAGAAGGTATGATACATTAAACTTAACTGTCTTTCTTTTAGTTACTTTGTATATATGATGTACGTTTCTGGTTCTGGCCCTGAATATTATTTTTGAAAGGATTCTTACCCGATCAAGTTTCCGGCTTTTGTTAGCCATATTCCGTCTTTCGTCTGAGCTTAAATTCTTATCCAGACATTTGTATACGGATCTTTTCTTACCTACGAATATTTCTTTCGTATCCTCATTCTTCTTAGCCTTATACGAGTAGGTCATGATATCAGATAAAGCTATTCTTATCTCGCCCTCTGCGTAAGCCTTAAGCGTCTTTAGCTGATAGTCTATATCCTCATGGCAGTTCTCTATAACATGTTTGTAGCAGAAATAAGCTATGCCATCGGATAGGATATCTATAAAATCATCGGTATTGATCTCGATACGGTCACGGTAACCATCTCTCATCCTATTTCTTAAAAATACATGCTTCTGTACATTTATGATAGAAAGATAAGCCGTTACCTGCTTACACTTCTTTTCTATAACCATACCGGAACCTCTTATATTATCTTTCTTGTTCGAGTATTTTACGGCCGTAACCTTCTTCCCGTCCTTATTAGTTACAGGTTTGTAATCTACTGGACAGACAAGTGATCCTGCTGGAAGCCTTAGGCATCCAAGCTCATCTTTTTTTGCTTGTATATCTTTTGGGATATATGCTTCGGTAAGAATCTTATCGAAATTTGATTTTGTTTTCTGTAAAAGTGATACCTTTGTCTCCATGAGGTTTTTTTTTATTTTCTGCGAATATACAAGTTTTATCAATACGAAACAAGTTATTCGGATGGATGGGTAGCCTGTGAAGGTCGCCCATTTGTTGTTTAAGGAGGGTAGGTGATGTCCGTAAAACGCTGTGCGCGTGAACGATGGTTTTTTCTCAACCTACTTGTTACGCGCGCGTTAATAGGTATATTATTAAATATAATTAACTCTATAAATATATTTTACTTACTAATATCTCTATCCGTACACAGAACCTCTCCTGACGTCGAGTTCCTGTGTACTCCACTTAAAGTCTCTATTTAATAAAACATTGCTTTTTACCGCCAAGGTATGGTGCCGTCAGGCAGGATACCGCAGGCTAAACCTGGTAGAAGCCGTATCCTATACCGGAAGCCGGAACCCCGGTAGGGGGATCGGGTGGAGCAAAAGCCAAAGAAGAAAAAGCGAGGTCATGTGCGGTCGCTCACGCTCCGGCCGTCCGTATCTTCTACGGCAGGCTCCATCGCCCCAAGACCTCCCATTTCCCCTTGGCTTTATATCCCATAGCTTGGGAAGGGAGTAATCCAAAGGGAAAAAGTAAGGTCATATGCGGTCGCTCACGCTCCGGCAGGATAACACAACTCTACTGCCGTCCATGTCAATAGCGAACCTCTGGCGGCATTGTCCGGTATGACGGCGGTAGCCTTACCTTAGCTGTCCCTGCACGTCCCCCACCAACCTTTTTCCCTTTGGATGCCTTGGGCTATGTCATGGGACGATAAGAAGCCAAAAAGAAAAAGGGAGCGGTCGCATCCCGTGAGGCAGGATAAGGCTGTCCCCTGCCGTCCACGCGCGTAGCGTACGTGAACTTCACTGTCCTCGCCATCGTAGCCAGCCGTAGACATACATGACTTCGTTCGTACTACCCCACCAGCTTTTTCCCTTTGGATTCTCGTAAATACATGCTAGTCAGCATATATTATGTTGATTATGGCAAAATTTTTTGACAACGATATTTTTTTTAAGTAGTTTTGCTGAAAACTAATTTCATATGCCGGAACAGAGAAAAGCTTTCGTATTCGCATTACCTTATGATACTAGACTGGATATGATCCAGCAGTTCTTAAGGATATACAACGGCTATCTGGATTCCAAGGGTAGAAGCTTGATTACCGAAAGGACGATAAACTTACTTTCTTTCTACATCAACTACGGATACTCGGATGATACCAGGGCTAAGTACATGGATTGTCATGGACAGAAGGAGTCTTACATCGCTGTCCTTAACAATGAACTGAAGCGTGGTGGTTTTCTGGTGGACAAGAAGAACGGGAATTTCCGTACCCGTGAGTTGTCTATTGAGATGAGAAGCCTACGTAACTATTTCGTGCTTGACGGGGAGGGTGATGATACCCGTGTAATGGGATTCGTATTCAAGAGAAATAAGTTGGATATTGATGGATAGGAATCTTATTTATTTTGACAGGGATATCGTGGATGAGGTGGTAAGAAGATCTGATGGGAAGTTCACCAAACAACAGGTAGAGTGGTGTATGAAAGCATCCGTATCTTACATCCATCATCTAGCTAGGTATACTGACAATATATCTATCAGAATCCCGTTTATCGGATACGTTATATGCAATCTCCGAGAGATGCGGGTAAGGCGTGATAAGATACGCCGGATATTTGTCAAGGAAGGTAATCGTTATCCGGATGAAAGGATGCCTATTGAGCTTGATTGTCTGGATAAGAAGATTAAGGCAATAGAGGATATGGAGGGGTTAAAGAACGGAGATCCTCTTATACGTGATAACCATGAGGCCATGTATCAATGTCGGTATGGAATGACATGGGAACAATTACAGGATTTTCAACAAAAACAGTTTAAAAAATAATATGCAAACAATTGGTAAAGCCCAAGTAATAGCCCAAGCTTGGGAAGATAGTTTATTGGGTAGGATTCCTAAGAATGGAAAGGATTATCCGGAGTGGTACAAGAATCGTCTTGATTTATGCAAGAAATGTCCTAAGAACTCTTCTAATATCGCTTTCTTTAAGTTACCGGCTAAGGTATTGCTGCAAAGATTGATGGGAAGACAGGCGTGCTCGTTGTGCGGTTGCTTTATCAAGGAGAAGGCTTGGATGAAGACCGAGGTATGCCCGTTGAAGTTCGTGGAAGGAGAGAAAGCCAAATGGAATGCTATGGAGGTGATAACCGCCGATCATAACGATTTTAATATCGAGTGCCCTAACGATTCCTTTGATATAGGACTGACGGATGACGAGAGCGAGTTTTATCTAAATATTTTTGATCAGAAAATAGGTGATAAGATAGAAATCGTGTTATTTATCACCCATAAAGATGGTTTCCATGTCAAGGAGCATCATCTTGGATGTGGATGTATGGGAGATGTATCATATAACAAACATCCTGACAATGAGAATAGAACTATATTTAGGATGACGTTAGACACCTCAAAATATACGGAAGGTCATTTTGAGAAACATCTATCTCTTATGGGTTATACTAAGGATGATCCTGAACGTAATTTCAAACATTTCCCGCTACGTATTATAGGGGAAGCTTATAAGTAAATACCATGAGAAGTCCCGTAAGAAGTAAGATAGATGATCGTATCCATGCCCTTATTGTCATGGAAGTCGGTTGCCGTGAGTTACCCGAATATTCGCTGGGTGATATACTTTATTCCGCTTTAAGGAGAGTTGCTAGGGCTAATGGTGGTAATGTACGCTTCTTGCGGGATATTAGTACCAGAGATCTATTGAGGTCTATAGACCAAAGTATTAGTGATGAGATTGAGTTAAACAGTAACGATTACAACGCGTAATGGAAGAAGATAAGGATATTAAGAAAGAGATTAAGGATTATCTTAAAGAAGAAGCAGATACTCATATAAGACATTGGATGGCTATAAAACGTGAGAGCAAGCGTCTTTATAGCGATATTGAGGATAGAACCAAGAAGATAGCCCTTAAATCATCATCGTTGATAAAGGAGGAGGATTTCGTCTCTCTTCATGAGATGACTCATAAGATACAGATGTTGAATATAGAGGCTGTGAAAGTTAATTCTAGGTTGATGTTTATAATCCAGTTGGCTACCAGCTTCGGTATGGATCTGGATTTCGATACGACATATGCGTCTACCGCAAAGAGCATTATGGAAGACAGAACGTCTGGATTTGTGTTTTATGATGACAAGGAACGTCTGAGATATGCTGATAAGGAGCTTGAGGATATGTTCCATGATATGAGCGTGACGGAAGTAAGTAAGATAGGTGTTGTTCAATCTTATGAGCTTCTTATGAAGCAGTATAACGAATTTAAGGAAATAAAGGCCAATGCCACAGGGAAGACGAAAGCCGACGAGTAAGGATGTCGATCGGGTCAATGATAATCTTGAAGTCATAGCTAAGGCCGTGGATGACGCCAAGACGTATATCGCCAAGCATCCTTGGGACAAGGAGAAGCCGGAAGATATGGCTAGGGCGTTCGATTTCATATCCAAGTTGATCGATAAGATCAATTCATGGAATGAATCGTATATGGAAAAAAGCGGGATCATGGATGTATATAGGTCTGTAAGCAATGTCCAGAAAAAGGAACGTAAGGGTCAGGTTTCTGGTGGAATCGAGTCTGTTTTAAAGGATATTATGAAATGAGTCTAAGTACGAGTCCAGAATTTTATGTAAACATGAAAAATCCCCCTGTATGGAACGATCTGTTCGGTTGGGAGGATCAGGATGATGATGTTAAGCAGTTCTTTAAAGAAGAGGCTTATAAGGTCAAGTACGGGGTGACTATCAATGGCACGTTTATCCCTCCATGGCTTTATTGGCATGTTAATTTCTTTCCCGTATTCCAGGATCTTCCAAACGGGGAACGTGTGCCAGCGATCAGTCGTTTGCGTGACAACGAATGGTTTTTTGCCGATATGTACCAACGTGCCCGTATGGAGAAGAAGGGGTTGGGGATGTTTGGTACTCGTCGTTTTGGCAAGGCTCTTCTGGACTCGGAGCTGATATATACTCCTTATGGATCTAAGAAAATAGGATTCGCCGATATAGGAGATATCATATACGGTGATGATGGGAAGCTTACTACCATAGTGGGCGTATACCCTCAGGGATTCGTTGATACGTACAAAGTGACCTTTGAGGACGGTCGCAGCGTGGTGTGTTGCGGGCAGCACCAGTGGAAAGTCAAGTATCATGGTGATTATAAGGTTATGAGCACTATGGGTATCATCCATTCTGACTTCTCCAAAATGACTATAGATATTGGTGAGGCGGTAGATTTCCCTGAGCGGCGGTGGCTGATATCGCCCCAGCTCATGGGGTCTCTGGCCGCCTCCTTCCTTTGTGGCGCTACCGACAGGATCTTTAATCTAAGCAAGAAGGAGATGGATGATATTATTTATTCATCCAGAAAACAAAAAGAGTTATTTATAAGCTCGTTCATGAAGATCGCTTGCGGTATAAATACCGGTGACGATCGTTTTAAGGTCGTTTATAAAAGCGAGTATATTATATCCTTTGTAAGGAAAATATTTTGGTCTATGGGGTATTATTGTGTCATGGATGGTGACGATATGTATATATCTAAGACTCACGATAGGCTTAGGATATCTGATATAGATTATTACGGTAGATATAAGGCTACTTGTATTGAGGTCGATAATAAATCGCATCAGTTTCTTACTACCAATTTTGTCGTATCCCATAATACGACCATCATGTCATCACTTCTCCAGATGAACGCTACGATGACGATCGGTCTTAGTCATTCTGTAGTAGGATTCAGCGACAGTGACTTATCCAATATCGGTGAGTATTGTGAGTATGGTCTTGATCATGTACATCCTTTTTTTAGGATCAACAGAACCAAGACCGACTGGAGTTCGGGCGTTACATTAGGCAAGAGGATGTCTAATGGCGTACGTGATATCCATGCCATTATCTCTATAGCCAACATCAACATGGGTAGGAAGACCTCCACGCAGAAGACGGCTGGTTTGACACCGGCTACGGCTATTTTCGACGAGGTAGGTAAAGGTCCGATAAAGAAGCCTTACACGGCCGCCATGCCATCCTACGACACGCCTTATGGCTGGCGTCTCAGTCCTATTTTAGCTGGTACCGGTGGTGAGGTGGAGTTGTCTAAGGACGCTCAAGAGATGTTCTCCGATCCCGAGACATATAACCTTCTGGTCATGGACTGGGATATCCTAAACCGTAGAGCCATGAAAGGAAAAACATGGAAAGAACGGAAATGGGCGATGTTTGTCCCGGGACAAATGGCAAACTCTGGTGTCAAGGTAACTATAGGTTTGGGTGATTATTTAGGAAAACCTGATGATAAGAAGCTTAATAAGATCAAGATTGACGCCACAGACTTCGAGGCTAGCACCAATAAACTTAATGAGGAACGGAAGAAGCTTTCTACAAAGGACAGGGTAGCCTATACCTCTCATACTATGTTCTATCCTTTTACGATTGATGACTGTTTTTTAAGTTCTTCTCAAAATCTGTTCCCGGTTGAGTACGCTATCAAGCATAAGAACGATCTTCTTGAGTCGGGTCAATATAGTGGCATGCTGTGTGATGTTTTTCTTGAATCGGGCAATAAGCTTGGTACTACGAAATCTAATAAACAGCTAGCTGGTTTTCCGTTTAGTGGAGGTGTTATCGACGCTCCTGTCCAGATATTCGAGATGCCTCAATCTAATAGGTTTGATGATTTTATTTATGTTGCAGGCCAAGATCCCTATAAACAGGCCAAGTCTGATACCCCTTCATTAGGAGCTTTTTATGTATTCAAAAGGCGTGTCGGTATTCGAGATCCTTATGCCTATAGAATAGTGGCTTCATACGTATCCCGCCCATCATCCATAGATCAGTTTTGCCGTACTTGTGAGGTGCTTCAGAAGGGATATGGTGCTATATGTCTTATGGAGAACGCTGACCAGATGTATGAGCAGTACCTTAACCGTAAAAGCGGTATGCCAGCGTCTTTCTTCCTGTTTGCTGGTGAGGCAATAGCCAATAAGTATGTGAAGGCCGGCTCCCGGCAGAACAGCAAGTTAGGTCTATACCCTACCCCCGGTAACCAGAACCTGCTATTCTCGTGTGTCGTGGATTACTGTTGGCAGGATTTCGTTATCGGATATGATGATAGTACTGGTCTTGATATAACGGTCAAGGGTATTGAGTTGATTGATGATATAGCTCTACTGGATGAAATAATACAGTACAAGCCAGGATTGAACGTCGATAGGATAATATCCTTCGGTCATGCTCTTGTGCTAGCAAGGTATTTTGATGATAATAATTATATGCCTAAATCGAAGATAGATGAGATGAATAACGCCCGTAAGGAAGACGCTTATAAACATCATGAGATATATGCCTCGGCGTTCGGATCGGTATCTATAGGTGCGTTTCGGTAGTTTGGTGTCGCTTAATAACTTATCTTTGCTAAAAACAAAATAGATTGACATGGAGATTTTCAATAGAGATCATTCGTTTCCAGCAAAAGGAGCGCTATTAGGATTACCTCCTCAGGCTATTTCCACGAAAAAAAAGAACAAGAAATGGAAAGAGGATTGCATGGATGCTCTTGAGACGATAGGGTTGAAACAATATGATCGTAACCAAATGTACCGTGACTATTATCTGATGGCGGATGGTAAGTTATCTTTTATGGAGATGGCGGATGTTATCCCACAGTTAAGGAACGTACAGAAGTTAAGGAGTGATATAAGGATACCCTCTTTCTTGAAGCATTATGATATCATAGGTGGTATTGTAAACGCTTTTGAGGGATGGTTGACAAACCTACAGGATAAGTATACGGTTAATGAGGTAGGGGATATGGCTATAAGTGAGTATGAGGACACAATGTCAAACTTACTTCATCGCCATATACAAGAACAGTGGGATATTATCGTCAATCAGCGTCTTGTAGAAGCCGGGCTTGATCCTACATACAATGAGTTTAATTCCGAGGAGGAACGTCAGGCTTACGCAGAGCAAATTCAACAAGCCAAGGTGTCTATGACACCAGATGATATCCAGAGGTTCATGAGTACCAGATGGAAGACGCAGGCGGCTGTATGGGGAGATCATACGATCGAGGCTGATCGTAGCAGGTTTTATATGGATGAGCTTGACAGGGAGAATTTCCGGGATCGTCTTCTTAGCGGAAAGATGTTTCGTAATCATTTCGTCGGTTTTGATTACTATCGACCGGAGGTGTGGAGTCCTATGGAAGTGTTCCATCCTGATGTAAAATATCCGCAATATGGAAGTTATGTAGGCCGTCTTCATTATTATGAGGGTGTTGAGTTGATATCAAAATACGGTCATAAGATGACGGCTAAGGATAAGCGCCGGATTATGGGAGGTGATGATGATTACGAGGGATGGGTATCCAATGACGGTACTAGGTATGATCAGAAGAAAAAGAAGCCTTCTATTACCGGTATGTATGAGAATGAGGTTATTCCATGGAAAGGATACCATGACTATGAGTCTATAGTCGCCGCTGAGGACTATTATGGTGTTCCGATGGGCGAGTACCACACCTTCGGGCCGGACGGGGAGGAACACACCCAGCCCCGCTTCTTGCCCCGCTTCCATCCCTTTGGCTATTTTAACTCTGACATGTCCAATGGCAAGAGATATGAGATAGATTCCCGTCTTTTTAGAGTCATGGAGGGATATTGGGTATCCATGAAACCGGTATTCTTAATAACTTACATGACGGAGACCGGGATGGTGGATCAGGAGCTTGTTACCGATGAGCTTCTCCCGGAGTTCTTGGAGAAGAACGGGATAAAGAAGGTGAAGAGGGTGATGGCAGAAGCCGTCAGTGATCCTGAGGTGAACACCTATATCTTGGAGTATGTCCCTGAGGTTAGGTTTGGCGTTAAGATCACCGGAGGTAATTTAATGGATAAGCCTATATATATTGGTGGGGATCCAATACCTCATCAGATACATGGTGATAGCAGTCTGTATGATTATGTCATTCCGGTTTCTGGATTTATAGGGGCTAGTCTCGCTGATCGCATACAGCCGTTCCAGATGATGTATAACCTTGCTATGAACCAGCTATACAATAACGCCGAGAAGGAGATCGGTAAGTTCTTCTTAGGCGACTTAGGATTCCTGCCTACGGAATATAAGGATATGATGGACAAGAAGGGAGCTTTGGCTACTTTTATGCAGATCGTTAAGTCCGTCTCATTTATGGGTGTAGGTGGTAATGACACAAACAATCCTTACCAGAATCCGCAGATGAGCAGCATATATAATCAGTTCGGTGTATATGATCTTACTAATACGGATCAGATAAGATCCCGTATGGAAATGGCGTCTTACGCCTATATGATGGCTTATAGGATGATAGGTATATCCGAGCAAGCTATGGGTCAGTCAACTAGATACGAGAGTTCTACGGGCGTAAAACAGGGAGTTAACGCTACTATGCTACAGACCCAGACTTACTTTAATGATTTCGATGACTTCAAGAAACGGACATTGGATATTCATCTAGCCGTGGCTCAAGTATGTCAGAAGGAAGGATACGATTGGACCGTGATGTACAGGAACAGCGATCTGTCCTTGGCTTACATCAGTCTTACGGATAATAGCTTGTCGTTACGTCATCTTAATGTTATGGCTGTCTCTAATTCCAAGAAACGTCTGGAATTGGAGAATTTGAAGCAATATATATTACAGACGAATACTTTGGGCAATGACTTGCTTGATATCACTAGAATGATGAATGCCAACTCGACGGCTGAGATGAATCAGATAGGAAGGGATGCCAGATCTTACGCAGATCGTGTAAGACAGGAGGAGTACCAGAATCAACAACGACTTGTACAGCAAAAAGCCGAGGCCGATCAACAGGCCCGTAATGACGAGCATGAGAAGGAGAAGGAGCTGGCTTATATCAAGGGTAACTTCGATTTACGGGGTAAGAGCATAATGGCCGCCGGTCAAGCGGCTAGGACACAAGATAACGAAGAGGGTATGGATTATGTGGAAGCTATAGCGGATCGAGCCTTGAAGGAAAGGGATCTGGATATCCGTGAGGAGGATATGAGAACCAGACAGGCTAATGCCGAGGCTGAGCGAAGATCTCGTGAGGAGATAGAGAAAAGGAAGTTGGAATTAAAGGAAAAGGAGATAGATGCTAGGAATAAACGTTCTGATACAGATAGGTTTACGTCAATAATAAACAAGAATTGATTACAAGTTTTGTAAATATTTTTACAAAATCTGTAATCATTTTGGCGTAAAATTCTGTCATATACTATAATGGGTTTGATTTAATTGGTAATTAGATTAATGATAATTTTGTAAAAAGCAAAAAAGGAAATTGTATGAATGACATGGGTGATTTCGCTAAGGGTTTTAAGACCATGAGTGTCGATGAACTTTTTTACCGTGGTGACGGTGATGGCGATAAGAATAATATCGAGGGTAAATATGATAAGGATGGTAATCCTATAGGTGATACCAATAAAGAGCCTGCCGACGGCGGAGCGGCTGACGGTGGCGGGGATAAGGGCGGCGATGCTACCAACCCAGACCCGGATTCTCTTGGCGAAGGCGGTGCTGATAATAATAACGTGGTATCAGGGTTTAACGGGAAATCTTTCTTGGAGAAGATGGCCGCCAGAGGTATCATAGACAGTATCGAGAACCTAGATATTATGGTAGATGATAAACCGGTCGATCTTTCTACTATCACTAAAGAGGATGATTTACTCGATATAGTGGAGGGATTGATCAAGGATAAGGCTGATGAGTTGTTGAAAGACAAGGTTGATACCGGGTCGATGTCTGATTTCATGAAGAAGATGATAGAGGTGGATAAGGCCGGTGGTAACGTTGGTCAACTATTAAGCCAATATCAGAGTATTCAGGCTCCGTTGGATAACCTTGATATGAGTAATAAAAATGATCAGCTTGCGGTTATCCAGCATTATTATAAGATGTTGGGTATGCCGGAAGATGAGATAAAGGATAATATGGAGATGATGATCGGCAAGGGCGATGAGTTTATTGAGTCCAAGGCCAATAAGTTCCATGATATCCTGAAAAAGGAGATGGATAACCTTATCGAGGAGGAGAAGAAAAAATCCGAGAAAAGGAAACAGGAGTTGATTGAGCAGATGAAGATCTATAAGAAAGGTCTTAAGACGTCTATAAGCTCAGGATTCCAGTTGACTGACACGATGATAGGTAAGGCTGTCGATTTCGTTACCAAGCCGATAGACAATCAAGGTCATACGGCTATAGATAAAGCTTATTCGGAGACTATCAAGAATCCGGACATGGCCGCTGATCTGGCCTTGTTCTTGATGAATAAGGACGAGTTCCTTAAACAGAAAACTAACAAGGTTAAGATGGAGGTCAATAAGAAGACCATCACTCTTCTTTCTGGCAATAAGGGAGGAAAGCAGAATAAAAATAATATCGATAATGATACTATAGAGGCTAACTTCCTTGATCTGAGTGGATCAAAGAGTGTATAACATTAAAAATAAATAGAAATGAATCCATTTTTGACAAAAAGTTTCCCGGCTACCGTGAATGGTGATAACGTTATTGCCTTCACCGATGCCAAGAACTATAAGACTTCGCTCGTAGAGCATAACTTAGGCTCATTGGCGAGCTGGTATTATGAGGATCCTGATAAGAATCATTTGGGTCTGTTGAATCTGTTCTCTAATATCGCTAATTACCCCGTTCCGATGTATATGGGTATGATTAATAACGGCGCTACGATCTCCGTTAACGGTATTGGAGCTTCTTTCCGTTATGATTTACCTGTTACAAAGACATTCGCTGTCGTTACGGCTGAGGATACTTCAGGTCATCATCTAAAACCGGGTATTGACGGTAGTTTGTTTGATATCGTTTTGAATACCTCTGAGTTTACGGCTTATGATGTCATCACCTATGACGCCGCTAACGGCTGTAATATCCTTATCTCAGGTGAGATCCCGTCTAAGACAGAAGGTGACTTGACACGTTATTGGTGTCGTGTTATCGGTGGTAAGGCTAAATACTTCCCTAAAGAGAAATTACGTCCTGGTATCCGTTATTGGAAGATCGGTCATGCTCTTGGTGAGTACAGCACTCAGTTCTCTAAGGTATCTGGAGCTGACAAGGCCGGTTCCATGACCTGTGAGTTCCGTTTAGGAAACCACCGTGGTGTTGAAGGAGAGACAACTATGTATGCTGGTATGAAGTCCATGCAGGCCGCCCAGAACAGCACTTCAGAGTTTGTGGAGACCGCTCTTCGTCGTATGAATGCCATGAGAAGTGAGTATGAGGGTAATATTCCTGATCTGGCTATTATCGGTAAGATTGTTAATGGTAGACTTGATTTGCGTACAGCTAAAGTAGCCTCTACGTTGGAGGTATTCTGTATGGCTGAGTTGGTTAAGCTGGAAGCTAGACAGTTGATGTGGCAAGAAGGTGGTATTATCATGGATCAAAATGGTCCTATCCATTTGAATGAAGGTATCTATCGTCAGCTTCGCCGTGGTTACACTATCTACTATAGCCGCCCGATGGGTATTACTAAGGATACGCTTATGGCTGCCGCAGCTTATATTTTCCGTGGACGTCAGGATCTTCCTATTACGGAACGTAAGATTAAGTTCAAGGTAGGAGCTATGGCTATGATTAACTTAGAGAAGTTGATCAGGGAATCGTTCTTCACTACCTTGCAGAACTTAAGCTGGGGTATGGGAAGCGATAGGATGTTGCCTTCTAATCCTATTTCCGGTACTAACGACGCCATGATCTTAGGTCCTGTTCAGGTTAAGGGAGCTTTCATCCCGGGCATCGGTAATGTTGAGTTCGAGCATGATCCTTCTTTGGATTACGCCGACATGACAGATCGTAGCGAGTTGGTGAATGGCATGTATCCTAGATCCTCTTATTCTTGTATTATCGAGAATATCACTGACGCTGGATCGACTAACGCGTATTCCGCTATTCCTAATACGGCTAACGCTAAGTTAGGTAATATGAACAACAACGTATTCTATATCAAACCAGAAGGTGTAAGCATGTGGTGGGGTTATGAGTACGGTCGTTGGGCGCACAAGGCCAACGGTAATGAGATCGTATCATCCTTGCCGGGCATGAAAGAACAATTCTGGTGCCACTCCGCTTCCGCAGCATGGGTTATGGATAACAGTAAGTTCTTGATTATCGAGCTTCAACCGAACTACTTCGGCTAAGTTTTTTTCATATATGTAATTTGGTTTTTAGAGGGGAGGATATTCCTCTCCTCTTTTTTTTAAAAGTAACGCAAAAAAGGAAATGAAAGAAATTTTAAAATCAAGGAAGGTATTGGCCGAGGTAAACGGTTTCAATATCATGTCAGATACCTTATATGAGGTTGTAGGTAAACACGATGGAAGCGCTCCTCAGGCGTTTCAGGACGCTAATATAGCTAAAGCTCCGTTCCCGGAGAACGCCACTCACGTATGTTGCCCTTGGGATGATTTCTCCAAGGCCTATAACACCGGTTTTTATCCAAGATCAAGATGCTATAATGGTCTTGACAAGAATGAGATCGATAAGCTCGTCAAACAGCGGGTAGATAATATCATGAAGCCTTTCGAGGAAATGTCGCAGATGGATCTATCTCAAACCAATTTAGAATTTTGGGATGACGCTAAAGATAAGATCTTCATGGGTAAGGTTTATAATACGGCTAATACCGTAGATCTATTTTATTTATATCTGGCTGTATTTTCCGGCATGTTGACTCCTCAGGAAATGGATGGCGATCCTGTCTTCATGAACTCCATGTTCTGTTTCGTGGAGAAAGACAATATGAAGGATTTCGTTCAGCAACGTGAGATCAATAAGATGAACATCAGCTATAAGTTTATCAGCGCCCTTAAGAAAGGCGGCGACGATCGTCAGGCTGTCATCGATCTTCTTCTTTACATCGGTATCGTAACTCGCCCGGATTTCACGGAGGATGAGTATTATACAGGATCTCTATCAAACTGGATGAATGAGAAGAAGACCAATGTTGATTATCTGCTTGATATCTGGGATCGGTCATTGGAAGGTGATTTCAAGGAAGTTCTTGAGTTTTACCGTATCGTAAACGTCCTTCAACGAAATGGTCGTATCAATATGACTCCATCCGGATTACAATATAATGGCCAGATCATAGGGCCTGACGTTCGGACATCCGCTGAGTTCTTGGCTACCAAGAAAGACTTTATTAACATAAAGGCTAATGTATTGGATGAGTATGAGGAGATCATATCTATGTCTAATATCGATGATAAGTCCAAGACCAAGAAGGTTAAGGATATTAAGAAGAAGGATGACGTAGAGGAAGGTGATAAGGTTAAGGAGGAATAACGATGACAATCCAAGAAGCATATTTAAGGTCTTTGCAGAAGAACGAGCAGAATCTGGCCAATGGCGGGATTAAGCTTGATCCGGGAAGGTTCGTGCTGTTGTTCAACGAGGCCCAAGACCGGTTAGTTAAGTACTATCTAAATAGGAAGGATGACGAGACTATACGCTCCATCCAAAACCTTCTTGTTTATTGGATGTCGTTGGATAATGCTGGTAGGATGGATGATCCTGAGTCTACGTCCTTTAACTTACCTGATGACTATCTATGGTTCTCTAACATAAAAGGCGTTTTCTCATACAAAGGATGTGAGGCCACTGATTTCGTTATGTGGGAGGCTAAGAACGAGAATATCCATGAGCTTCTTGGAGACGAGAATAACCGCCCTTCTTACGACTATCGGGAGACATTCTATTCCATAGGGAACGGGAAGGTCGTGGTCTACGAGTCAGGCTTCCGTACCGAGGAAGTTAAGATGACGTACTACCGCCGTCCTGTCAGGGTAGACCTGTCGGGGTATATCAACGCCGCCGGTATCCAATCCACGGACATCGACCCGGAGCTGCCCGATTATCTTGTGGAGGAGATTCTGGATATGGTCGCTAAACAATTCAGCCTTAACGAGAACGAGTTGCAGAGGTATCAGCTTGATAAGGATAATGTGGCTTCTTTTAAATAAACAACGTTAGTTTTGATTGATAAGCCTGCTCAGAAATGGGTAGGCTTATTTTTTATCATCCTATGCATATTTTCTGGAATCGGAGATTTCTCCGACTCCAGAAATCGTAAGTATGGTTTTTGTGTTTTACAAAATATTTAATATAATGATTTTATATTGGAATATTTTTTATCTATATATTTTTACGGTAAAACTTTTATTTATATATTTGCGTCGTATTAAATAATTAAATATATATAATATGAAAACTAATGTTGTTATGATCTCCAAGGATAGGGATCTTTTTGGTGTTACTATCAAGCAAGACACTAAAACGTCTTTCATGTCGTTGACTGATTTACAGGAAGCCTATACAAGGAAAAGGATTCAGGAGGGATGGAATGATAAGAGAATAGAGAATATTCTTTCTAACAAGGAGAGTGCTGAGCGAATATATTATATTCTTGAAAAACAAGGATATATGATAGAAACAGGATTTCCTGTTTTTATGGAAATGGTTGAAAAAGAGTCTCTTATAAAAGTAATGAAAAAGTTTGGTGCTTATAAGACGGTTGGTAGGGGCGAGAACAGGAGAACTATGTGTAATCCTTATATATGGGTTCTTGTAGCTATGGAATTGAATCCTATGTTGTATGCCGAGGTTGTTACGTGGTTAACCGATAAGCTTATTCTTAATCGAATAGAGGCTGGTGATAGGTATAATGCTTTGTCTAGAGCAGCTTCTAGATTTAAGGATGTAGATTATGTTAAGATCGCTAAGGGTCTTAATTATATTGTTTTTAATATCCATGAAAGTATGATCAGGAATAAGGCCACGGAAGCTGAGCTGAAGGAATTGGAGCAAACACAAGGCAATCTTATATGGGCTATAGATATGGGTTATATAAAAAGTTTCGATGAACTTATTGATATGATGAGGAAGATGTATAAGAAAAAGTGGCTTAAATAATGTTTTTACAAAAAACGTAATTTGCTTGTATATCTATATACTCATGACCGTACTTTATTGTCGTGATCGTCTTTATTATTATGTTTGCGTTAGGTAAATGATTTTTAAACTAAAATATTGATAATATGTTGCACAGACCGCAAGACCGGGTACTTTTCGTATCCCCACACGCTAAGATGGTGGATGTTGATTCCATCTTCTTGAAGGAAGGACAGATCGGTATTTATGATACTAAAGATACTTCCGAGAACGGTTGTAAGGCCGTGATTGATTTTACCGGTAAGCCTCGTAACGACAAGCGTTATGAGATCCGTATCGGTCGTAATGAACAAGCGGCTTCCCGCTCTATCTATGATAAGGATTTTTCCACGCCGTTATTCTCCTTGAACGAGATCACGGAGATCTACGCTTCTTGGCCGAAGAAAGATCATGCTTATGTCGATGATGTTATCTTAGGATACAATGGTGTTTCTGATGACACGGCATTCTCCGTATCCAAGGGAGACCGTATCGCTATCCGCTTGGTTCTCGCTGGTCGTGCCTTTGAGCTTCTTGGCTATGAGGAGGGTCGTGTTGAGATCAATGACGCCATTCTTTTGGATGATTGTGATAATACGCCAAATCAATGCGAGGAGTGTGATCCTTGCGAGGAGGTTGATTTGTTGCCCGCCGTCCTGAAATGTATCGAGAGGATGAAGAACCAGCCTATTGCTGGTGGTGGAAAGGTATCTGATTATATCGATATTACTCCTGTTACAAGATGCACCAATGAGGCTACGGAGCCTGAGACGGAGGACGTGAACTTCTATTGTATGGAGGTATGTGATACTGGTGATGATCTGGCCTTGGCTGAGGTTCGCGCCCAATATCCGGGGTTGAAGATCGTACGAGATACTATTGAGGGTAGCATGTCACGTTATAAGGTTATGAAGAAGGGGGCTAAACCTGCTGACTATACTCAACGTCTTATCTCTATCATGAAAGGATGTACGGGCTGTCCTCCTAACTATACGGAAGTTAAGGGTGGTTATCTTTATTCTATTTCTTTGGAGGATGACGGTGCTGATATGTCTACTACGGTAGAATCTTTACCTAACGTGGTAGCTGATACGGTTAATAAGATGAGCCAGATCAAGGGATCGGGTTTGTATATCGCAGCTACTTCTAAGAAATTGACGAGCGAGGAGATCTCTACTTTCGTGGAAGCTAATCCTACGGCTATCATCTATTACGTCGCTAAGACTTCTGATATGTGTGAGAATCCTACGGTTCGTACCGCTTCTTGGTCAGCCTGTGGTTCTTGCAAGGTATCTAAGGAGAAGTATTATATCACGATCCCGGACAACGAGTGTGGTGAAAGTGCTTTGGAGGAAATCAAGCAGGCGTTCCCGGGACTGGAGATCACTGATTACGGTACTCCTGCTGCTTGCCAGCATAGCTTCCAGACAGAGGTATATACCAATATGTTGTGCGATGAGTGCGATAAGGTATTTGAAGGATTCTTCACTAGCGAGGCCCCGGCATCATACCGCAACAGGATGTGGAAGAAACTGGAATCAGAACAAGAGCTTGGTACTAATTGCAAATGCGGTATCCGTTTCCGTGGCAAGGAAATGTTGTTATCTCCATCAGAGTGCTTGATGGATAAAATGACTTATATCGAGGATAGCGTGGAGATTGTAGGCGCTAGTGGCGGTTATCCCGATTCTTTGGATGAGGGATCTCCTATCTGGTGGGATCAGCTTCATTTCGAGAGATTGTCCAGCAAAGCACCACGTACTCACGTAGGCGGCAATATGATGGATGATGAGTTGAAGGGTTACGCTCATTTCAACGGCTTCCCGAAACATCAGGATTTCATGGGGCGGACGTTCATGAACGAATATAGCCGTGTAGAGCAAACGGCTCAGTACGTTGACTTCCAGATTACGCTCAATCCTCATAGATACGCTCAGGGATTCGGAAAGGTTATCGCCGATGATCCTATCAACTTGATCTTACGTGTACGCTATGGCGCTCATGAGGGTGTTCAGGAGATGATTAATATGATCGGTGCTGCCGCTGGTCTTGGTCCGGCTATCGTGACCGAACCTAAATAAGAATGACCTTTTTTGCGTTCATATAATTCCTAAAGGGGAGAGATTCAATTCTTTCCCTTTTTTTATTAACTTTGAGGCATAAGAACTTAAATATTGTAGTATGTCCGCGATTAATGAGTATTTAAAGAGACTGGCTTCTATATTCGGAAGCATGGGTTTCTCCGTTCCGCCAGATGACTTCTCAGGGGTTGTAATAGACGGAAAGACGTATCCGGTCATGATGAGGAATGACGGGTGTTACGTTTACTTCGATGATAAAGGAGTAAAGAGACTTGTAAGCGATGTCCCTAGAAAGGACTATCAGTTCATTAACATCAAGGACGCCCGTGTGTCGATCGTCAACCAATGCTATCGCACGCCGGGTGGTCAGGTAGAGGCTCGTATCCATACCTATATGAATAATAAGGGAGAGATACTGGCCGAGAAGATATTTATCATCAATTCATCAGATATCGATACTCCTATCGGTACGGAATTAGATAAGGTTCCTGCCGAATGGGTGGCTATAGATTGTAGTATAGCCGAGATGACCGATCGGGAGTTGATATTCGTAAGTAAATGTTATGCCACGGAAGGAGGCAAGGTTCATATCGAGGGTGTAGAGTCGGTTGATCCCCGCCTGAACCCCGAGGTATCCCACTACGAGGTGGTGAATACGACCGACGATAGTAATCCTATCGGTACGGAGTATGACAAGATACCTGATACATGGAATCGTATAGTATGTGATTTCCCTGACATGACTCAAAGGGAGATAATACCGGTTCTTAAATGCTTTGATACCGGTACCGGGAGAGTACAGATAGAGGGATATAAGATATTTGATTACGAGATGGGTACCAGAAAGGAATGGTATCGCATCAAGCAAAGTACCGATCCTGAGAATCCGGTAGGTGAGTTTATCACCAGCATAAGCGATGACTGGGTTGAGGTTGTTTGCGACTTCACGGATATGGAGGATCGTGATATTGAGGTAACTATAGAATGTTATAAGACACCGGCCGGTAAGGTGAAGCTGGAGGTTCTCACGTCATGGGACGGGAATATAGGGGTTAGGGATAAGAGTTATAAAGTCCTGGAGACTACCGATCCGTCACAGCCTGAGGGCGCCAGCTTCAGTTCCTTGCCAGATACGTGGGTAAGGACTGTCTGCGATTTCGATGATATGGAAGAACGTGACATTAGATCTTACATTGAATGCTACGATGGAGGTAACGGTCATGTTAAGCTTCGTAGACTGGTTTCTTATGACTCCAAGATAAAGGCCAGATACACCCGTTTCGAGGTTCTTGATTCGGATGACGCCAGCTTCGTCCCGGGGACCGACTTAGCTACCCTTCCAGAGAGTTTCTCTTTGGTTCCATGTGATTTCACGGATATGGAGGATAGAAACGTTCAAGTATATCGTGAGTGTTATGCTTTCAAAGGACAGCGTATTGAGGTGGATAAGGTTGTCTCTTATGACGGTGATCTAGGTGATAGGAAGGCCAAGTATATTGTACGTGAGAGCGAGGACGGCGCTATCTTAATAGATCAGGAATATGATGAGATCCCTGTTGGATGGAAGAAATCTCCTTGCGATCTTGAGAACCTTCGTGACAGGCATGTATCTTACTATGATCAGTGTTATGTCACGGAGAACGATAAACGGGTTAAGATCCATAATATTGTTATATATAACTCTTTAGGATATGAGTGGTATCATTTCTACGAGGTTACGCAGTCAGAGGATGATAAATATGAGGTAGGCGATATTAACTCCTCTATGATTGATAAATGGAGTAGGGTTGAGTGTGAGATGCCTGATATGGAGAATCGGTTCTTGGATACGACAGATACCTGCTATGATACAGGGAATGGTACGGTTAAGATAAGGCGTCAGGAGTCTATTGACTATAAGCTTAATGTCCGGGAGTTTGATTATAAGATCGTGGAGTCAACCGATCCTGATCATCCCACCGATACCACCCCTACCCAAGATACGGTAAGAAGCTGGACGGTAATAAGCTGTGACCTTAATATCATGGAGGTAGATGACTGCTATGAGGTTGGTGGCCATAAGATCCATTTAAAGGGATTCAGGACGGTCAATCCGGCATTACAGGACATTAAGTCCATATTGTATGTCGTGTATTCCGATCACCCTGATTATCATGCTGGTGATGAGCTTAGTTCTATCCCAGATGGAGCCAAGATCACGATATGCGATTATGCGGATAAGAGCCAAAGACATATGGTCCCGGTGCGCGAGTGCTATGAGGTAGCCGATGGCCGGTTCTATGTGGAGGGAAGCAGGTTGGTGGATAACAATATGGTCGTTGAGCGGACGTCGGTAATGGTGCTGGAGTCATCCTCCCAGACCTACCCGGTAGGTACGACACTGACCTCTATTCCTGTTGGCGCTACTATCGTGGCTTGTTTATGTCAAACCTGTTAATTCTCTAGCTATGGTAAAAGTATGTAATGATTATTTTATGATTGACGCTTTAGCCGGAGGTCAGGTCATAAGAAAGAGAAAATATCGTCGTGAGAATACGATGATCGGATATAAGTGGTATGATTATAATGGGGTTGAGGTTATCGACCCCATTGAGATATCACGTCTTGATAGTCTGGCTACCAAACATCAGCGTGTGGATCAGGCTTACGATGACCATGCTGTTTTCATGTCATCAACCAACTACGTTAATAGCGTATCTGGCATACCTATGGACAAACATATGGTTGTGGTCGAATGGAGGCCGGAAAGCGAACAGGGGTTTGTTACGATGGCTCATGAGCAAGGTCTGGAAGGTGATAGCTATTATATCGTTGTCATCAATACAGGTGATAAGCAAGCCACGATCTATACTCCGGTAGACCCGGAGGAGCCAAAAGAAGGCGCTACCCGTGCCGAAGATGACGCCAGCGTCTCTGTTGGAGGATCGTACGTATCTATATCTCCAAGGCAAGTGGAGAGAATAAGAGTCACGTTTAGGGGCGGGAAGTGGTATTATGAGCTGGTGACTAAAACATATCCTAGCAATACCGGTGGTATTAAGATCGGTGACGTGGATTTCGTTACGTTCAGATATTTGTGGGACGAAAGTTCAGGAAGGGATTTGGATACCATGACAGAGGCTCTTAACTCGAATGTTCCTACCATAGATAATTTAGGCGTAGGATTCGCTGGTCCAGGTAATAATGACGATCATGTAAGAAGCGTACTTAAATGGGGAGGAGACAATACCGGATCAGGCAAGGAATGTGTATGGATGTCGGTAAAGGATCTTCGTGCTCAATATTATGATATATTACCTGAAGAGACTCAGTTTATAGCCTACTCCACATGGTTTGGATCCAAAGGTACTGGTAAGTGTTCTTTTGAGCTTGTAGGGTATAAGGGCGGTACGATGAGACAGGATGGGTATAACTTTATCAATACCGGAGGATCTGTCGTGTATCAAAACACATATGATTTTATATGCAATACTAGTAAGGGGGCAAGTACATATAAGACTTCTTATCAGAAAGTAGCCCGTATTACTTATAATAAGCTCACCAATGAGGTCTATATGTCTATAGGCGATGCTATAGATCAGGAGGATAATTATGATAAGCTGGAGCGGGAGATCAATAATATAAAGGAAAGACTTAGCGATGTCGAGAGCGAGTTGGCTGTCGTAAGACGTATAGCCGAGGGCAAGAACACGGCGTATATCTTTGATACGGTCGATGCCATGAATGAGTGGCTGTCGGCCCCTGAGAACACGGCTAAGCTCCGTGTGGGGGACAGCTTCTGGATCAGGGAGCAGGATGTGCCTGATTATTGGTGGGATGGAACTCAGGCTTTAGAGCAGGAAGGTCCGAAGGTGGATTTGTCTTCTTATTATACGAAAAATGAGATTAATAATATTGTTGATGATATTAACCAGAAGATAGAGGATAAGAGTACGTCGATCATCTTCGATACCTATATCCAAATGAAATCTTTCGTGGATGATCCTACAAATGCCGACAAGCTTAAAGAAGGTACTATCTTGTTGATACGAGATAAGAACGTACCTGATTATTATTACGATGGAGCTGGGATAGTTAAGATGGAAGCCGACGTAGAGCAATGCCTTTATATTACTTTGACTAATAAGCCTACGGAAAGCACTGTAAGTTATACCCAAGATCGGGAGGTGACTAATTTCGCTCCTGGAGCTATAGCTAGATGGGTTGACGCTGATGGTAATAACGTTTTTTATAAGCTTGTAGAGATAGTAGGTGGTAAGGCTAAGTGGATTACCCTTATCGATACTAAATACGGTAATGTGACGCTACAGAGCACTTATGACAAGAACTATGAGATCGTGAATATCGTATCTGGATCACGTTTACAAGCTATAAATAGCGATAAGGATGAGATCAAGTTCGTTAATAGCGCTACCGGTAATGTTACTGTCGTGTTTAACGCCACGGTATCAGGAGGAGCCAAGAAACTTACGAGCCTGTTGGCCGTGAACGAGGTGGTCCTTACGCCCGGGGCGGCGGCGTCCTTCACCCGTACCGGCGAGACCTTCACCCTCTCCGATCTTTTTGGTGTTACGATCTTCCCGGATCTGGCTGATTCCAATCGTGAGGGAGAATGGGTGATGAGCGTAGGCGTAACCGGAAAACCGATCCTTATGGAGGTAAAGGAGATGAGGAAATGGGATGAGAGTATTGTCCGGGAACTTACTATTGATGAGCTTAACGAGAAGTTCCCTAACGTGGATATCGGATTCGCTGTCGTATGCAAGACCATCAACAAAGTATATGAGATGGTTAATGGATATAAGGAATGGATGTCTTATGATATAACCCCAATAAATTAATGGTATGGGTTTTTTGGCAGGATACGACACGGTAGCGTCCTATGTCACGTTTATGGTGAATGAGGACAGGTTCCCTTGTTATGATGGTAAGGGCGCTGATTATATACCCGATCCGATAATATCAGCGGATGCTTTTAATCGCAATCTTAGGTTCTCGACATCTAAACCGGGATTCGTGGACGTTGATTGGGGGGACGGGACAAAGGATCAATATCCTTTAGTTAAGGTATCTGATGGTAGTTATAGGATTGTATTCAGGTCTCTTGACATTGAGTATAAGAAGAATCCGGATGATACCGTATGGTGGTTTAAGAAAGAGGATGGCTCACAATACATACCGGTTCCTTCCCATAAGTATAGCGATATTAGGCGTAGGGAGGTTACGATGAGGTTCTCTAACGTAATCGACGGGGAGTTCAATATGGATGGTATTGTCCTCCATGAGTTTCCTGTGGTTAATCTACCTAATATAACTTATTTGGCTATGACCAGGTCCGTTTTAAAAAATGGAGATATCCCATATGACAGGATAAGCAAGAGCGTTAATCTTCGTAATATACAGATGGGATCTTTTGTTCATTCTGGTGTATGGAGTAATTGGCCAGAAGGTTTTTTAAACATGAAAGATCTGAGGTATTTCGGATGCAATAGCGTTTTTAACTTTGGGGATGATCCTGATTCTAATTGGAGAAGGTTCTCTGGATGGAAGAATCTTACTGATTTTAACTTCAACTGGTGTAACATTCCTTCTTATGATCCGGCTTTTAATTCTATTCCAGCAAAAGGTATAAACATTATAAGCAATCGGGATAATATACCTGTATTTGATGAGGTGGATAAGGTAGGGGATGATAAGGCAGGCGTTGATTTTATGGGTAATGGTAGCTCATGGAAACAAGATCTGGTAGGAGGGAAGTTGAACAAGATTCAACGGGCATATTGTTCTTCAAGTACGGTGCCGGTAGACGATCTTCCGGATTACTTGTATGAGATAAGGGAATTTAGGATATGGACTTTGAATGATGGTAGATTTATAAATACGCAGGAGAGGGCTGATACGTTCGTTAACACGTTTTATGATAAGATGATGTCCTGGGATTATATAACGATGTCACAGACGGCTTCTGACGGTAACAGGAATCAGTTTTATAAACTTACCTTAGATTTATATGCTGCCGTAGCTCCTACTAATAAGAGACCGTCTGGCGTTTATCAGGCTCCTGATGGGTTTGTCAAGGGGGTTAGTAATGGTAATCCTACGACGCCTATGGAGAAGGTGTATGTACTTACCAACAACTATGGGCAGACGTGGATCTTGGCACCTGCCCCGGCTTCTAAGGCTGCCCTTACGAGGGCACGGCGGGCGGGGAAGACCAGGATCACCCCGTTCGTTCTTGGCGTAAAGGATGGCCATGTATCCGTGTTTAGCGGAGACGTGTTAGATGAAAGCATGTCCAAGTACAGTTTTGCCGATAAATACGAGGCTATAGATATATGTAGTAATCTAGGGCTTGATAGTTCACCTGTTGTCGAGTATTTTAGAAGAATAGAGGAGGGAGAGGTATGAAGTTGATATGTAAGGATACGAATAAAGGGTCTATAACCTTTTTTACTAAAGGCAAATATGCTTTTAGGGGCGTTAACAGGAATGATACTACTGATGATGTTCCTGATCCTATATTGGATGGTAATAATTATAATGAGACTATAGGATTTTATTCTAATGTTCCCGGCATGTGCGAGGTTGATTGGGGAGATGGGAGTAAAGAGCAATTCCCTTTCGTGAAGGATAGGAGCGAATCCATATACGGGCGATATAGGTTGATGTTCAGGAGAAGGGATATAAGTTATCGTAAGAATCCAGACAGTCATCCATGGTGGTTTTACAAAGAGGATGGGAGTGAGTATGTTCCCGCCCCCAATCATGCTTATGATGATGGCATGGATAAGGAGCGTGTGATATCCATGTCTTTTACCAATGATGTTACGAAAATGGAATCCTATAGGATTATGATGGTAGGTTTCCCTATACTTGATATGCCTAGCCTTATCAATATAATTATAAGTATTCCTGGGAATCGTACCATAACAGATATACCAAAGGATAGGATAATGAGATCGGTAAATATAGAGCGTATAACATTAAGTGATTTTGGTGTGGATACGTTGACGTCCATCCCGGAGGATTGGAATAGACTAACTAAATTGAAAGGTCTGAATTTGTCCAAGTCTATTGACTTTAGTGATACCGAAGCTTCCAATATAAGGAAATTCCCTTCCATGTGGCCTAATTTGGAGATATTGCATTTAGCTGGTGGAAGGGTTAGGGTATATCCAAGGGAATGGCTGTCTTTTAGCAAGCTAAGAGAATTATATATATACCCGGGAGTGGCTATGCCATCGTTTGATCCTAATACATGCCCGGCTATGGATGAGGTGGATAGGATAAATTCTAGTTTAAAGATTTTCAGTCATATAAACAGATGGTATGGATCTGTTGTAAGTTGGCATCCGTATATGAGTGGTAAGGGGTTGGAAAACATTGAGAGTCTCGACGCTTCATATGGTTATAGTAATATAGATGTAAGTAATCTCCCGGATTATATATATGAGATGAGGTCTATGAATAGCTTTTATATGTATCGCAGCTTGTCAACCCAAGGTCGATGTGATACGTTTATATCGACATTATATGAGAGGGTGATGGGATTTGATTATCTCACTATGTCTTCCTCTGCTTCCGATGGCAAAAGAAATCAGTTTTATGGATTGTATCTAAGTATGTATTTAGCTTCCGATCCTGATGATAAAAGACCTAGTGGCGTATTACAGGCTCCCTCTGGTTTTATAAAGGGTCAGTCTAATGGCTCTCCGTCGAATCCTATGGAGATGGTTTATGTGCTTATGAATAATTATGGATGGAGGTTTAGTATGGCACCAGAGGCTTCGGTGTTAAGGTCAATACGATCTTCTGATATTGACACGAGGTCGTATAAGCCATATAAGCTTATTGTATTTGACGATGGGCGTACCTTTGTAGGCAATGGAGATGTTTTAGCTCATGATACGGATAAGGTATTATCGTTTGGGGATCAACCAGAAGGAGAGTATTTATGTGATTCTATGGGATTGGACAGGAATGTTATTGTAGAATATTTTAACAAGATAGGTAATGGCTAAGACATTATATAAATATGAGGCTTCATCAAATAAGTTCGTGTGGTTCACTACATGGGATAGGGCACTTAGAAATTATTATACCGATGATTATAATTATGTACCCGATCCTGTCGTTGATAATCCTTATAATGCGTTTGTCGAGTTTAGATCCAGAAAGCCCGGTATGGCTAATGTGGATTGGGGGGATGGAATAAAGGAGCAGTTTCCTATGACCAAGGTTCAAGGGGAGGATAATTATCGTATTATATTCCGTTCTTTGGCAATACAACACAGGAAAAATCCCAATACTACGTGGTGGTTCAGGAAGGAGGATGGATCGCAATACGTACCTGTGGATAATCATGCTTACGCTGATGGGAGGAGGGACGTACAACGGGCTGTGTCGATAGATTTTACTTGTGATATTTATTATGCCAATATTCAAGTTTGTAAGATGACGGCTTTCCCGATCGTAGATATTCCGGGTCTTGAATTTTTGGTCGTATCGTATACGATGTATGTTAATGATGGCATACCGGTAGATAAATTGTCGAGATCTAATAAATTAATTTATATAGAGCTTTCAAATGTAGGGCAAAGAATGACTGAAATGCCTGAGGCTATAACTAGTAAGACTGAGGTGTATTATTTAAGTATGTTTAATATGCTTGATCTTAGGGATGTGGAATCTAGCGGGATAAGGAATATAAAGAATATGAAAAATCTTCAAACCCTTGAATTATCTTCATGTTATTTGGATAGGTATATAAAGGAGTTTAATGATCTTCCTAAATTAACTTTGTTGAAAATACATCCTGGCCCTTCTGATATGTGGAATTATTTTGATATAAACACCCTTCCTTTTTTCGAGGTAGATAAAATAAATCCTAATATTACTGATTTTTATTTTTTAAACGACTGGGCAAGTGGAGAAAGGAGGACGGGTTGGAATGATGATAATATGTCTGGAAGGGGATTGGAGCATCTTACTAGTTTCATTGCAGCTAATAGCAATAGTCTTAGAATGGATAAGCTTCCGGATTATATTTATGAGATGAGGGCTATTACACGGTTTGACGTGAATGCATCCACTCATAGCCAAAAAAGATCAGATGATTTCGTAAACTCCTTCTACGACCTTGTTGTAGGATGGGATCAGATTACTATGACATCCGTGGCTAAGGATGGGAAGAGGAACCAGTTCTATAGTCTTTCGGTAAGCATGTATAATGCTATTTATCCAACCGAAAACCAGCGTCCTTCCGGCACGGAGCAGGCCCCCGAGGGATTCGTGAAAGGCCAGTCCAACGGGTCTCCCGCTACACCTATGGAGAAGATATATGTGCTAAAAAATAACTACGCCCAGAGATGGACGATAAAACCGGAATAATATGTTTAATATTAGTGTTTTAAAATATAAATGGGGGGGGGGTAAAATCCTGTTTGCTTTATGATGAGAAGAAGGATGCTACCCAAGGTGAAGATAGTAGAGGTATTCGAGGAACTGTCTCCTCAGGATAATGGATATTGGGAAGTTCCTGATGGGGTCTATGAGATTGAGTTCGCCTTGGTCGCCGGAGGTCTTAATGGAGGATATTCCGATATATATAATGCCGGGAGTGGCGGCAACGGAGGTGGTGTACTGACTGGGACTATACCCGTAAATCCAGGTGTTACATATAGGGTGGTTGTCGGAGATATAGGTGGTGATAGTATATTCGGTATATATCAGGCTATTGCCGGCAAAGGTGGAATAGGCGGATATGGAGTTGAAGGGGATGGCAATGATCCTTCCCCGGGAAATCCAGGGCAAGATGGATCATATGTTTTTAACAACAAATATCCTGACCGATACCCTTATCCTATGGGCGCTGGTGGTGGATCGGGAGCTTATACAAGAGGATGGGGTTTTGGCTTTTTATCCGGAGGTAAAGGTGGCAATCACGGAGGAGGTGATGGAGCTGGAGCTAAGGATGTTGATGGCGCTATTATTAATGGCGAAAATGGAGGTAATGCCACTTATTATGGTGGTGGCGGAGGAGGAGCCTCTAAAGCTTCTAATAATGGGGCCGCAGGCGGTCGAGGAGGATCAGGTTATCGTGGTATTGTTATTTTGCATTATTTAAAAAATGGATGATATGAATAGATATGATATTATAAGAGAACTAGGTTCTTATTTTGATATAGTTGAATTGGTGTGTCCTCATACTTACAATAAGTGGAAGGACAGATCGTGGCAGTTCCTTGACACAGAGTTTCTCCATAATCTTCTTATATTGCGGAGGGATATAATCAAACAGCCTATGTATTGTAATAACTGGGATAAGCAAGGACAGTTTTCCCAGCGTGGTCTTAGATGCAACATGTGCCAGATCGTCAAGGATAAGAAGGATGTTTATCTATCCGCTCATGTGTTGGGTAAGGCTGGGGATTTCGATGTCAAGTCAATGACGGCGGAACAGGCCAGAGGCTTGATTTTGGATCATCAAGATATGTTGCCATATCCTTTCCGGCTTGAAGGGAAGGTGGGTTGGTTGCATTTTGACAGCCTTGATACGAGGAACGGTGTACACGCCGTGGTGTTTTAGGTACTTAACGGTATAGTGGTTAACTTTGCGTATAGGGTATAAAATGAAAGACAAAGACATGATAGATCGAGTGGGGGCTTTATGGAATATAGCGCTTGCGTATGGTGCTTCTTGTTGGGCTTACTTCCAGCCAGTGCATCATTTATTGACTGTATTACTTATAGTATTAATAGCGAATTTTTTGGCTAGGTTAGCGCAAAGCGTAAGGGGCTGGAAGCTCCGTAGAAGCCGTAGGAGGAGGTTTAGTTTCAAGAGATGGTTTAGGGAGGTCAGGTTTACTGATATTCTTAAGGAGTTCGCTTTGTCTTGTTTTATAGTAATGACATTATGTGTTATATATAAGACGTTATACCCGATCGAGGAGGAGGCTAGTATGATACTTACCGTAACCAAATATGGTGTGTATATAGCCCTTGTGGGATATGTCATGCTTTTCTTGAATACCATAGGGGATACTTTCGCTGACGCTTATTTGGTTAAGGTATTCAAGGCTGTGTTTAAGAGGATAAACGTATTCAAGATGTTTAGTTTTTCCAAGAACATACCTGACGAGACGTTTGACGATATAAAGAAGATTGCTGATGATGAGGTTAAGGATAAGTCTTAGGGCTGTTTTTTGTTTAGGTCTGTCGCTGTCCCTGTCCTCTTGCGGAAGCAGGAGGCAGGTTAGCGAAGCGTCTATTGATAGTGGGTTGATCAGCAGGATAGAGACGATGATAGATGAGGTTGTAGACCGTAAGGTGGTGGAGATAAAGACATCTGATCTTAATGCCGATATTGTTATAACGGAGAGGAAGTTTGATACGGACAAGGATGTTGATCCTGCCACGGGGGAGCGACCGGTGTCCTCGCAGACAGATACCCATATCGTCATTGGCCGGCGGGACAGCACGGTGACGGCCGATTCCGTTGGAGTCAATAAGACGAGGAATGATATAAAGGATTTGGACAATAAGATAGATATCAAATCTAAGGATGTAGATGATAAGAAGGGATCAAGATGGCCTATAGCGTGGATAGTAGCTGGTATCTCGATGATATTGTTGGTATTGGTATATATATTAAATAGGATAAAGATTTTATGAGAAGAAGAATGTTGAATAATAGGAATGATGGTCTTGTTGATGAACATACAAGGTTCTTGATGAGATTTGATAATAATTTTGAGGTTGATGGATACCCCCCCCCTAATATTGAGGATGGTTTAGAGGTCAAGGGAGGAGAGTTTGTCACCGATTCTATAAGAACTGGATATAAATACACAAATACGTCTAATTCTTATGGGATGATTAATACATCTAGTACATTGTCGCCTGATTTGTTTGGAGATGGAGATCTGTTTACTATTGATTTTTGGTATAAGCCATTAGCTGTCATTGATGCCTGTTCCGTTGGTCATGAATGGTATAATGGTTCTTTTTATTTTGGTATAGCTAATAATAACGGTTTATGTTTGTATTTTGCCTCTTATAGAGGATCGTATTGGGTCAATGCGGGTAGTGTGAATGTAGGTAAATGGTATCATGTTGCTATAGTAAGGAGCCTTAGCAGTAGATTGCTTTGTTTTATTGACGGTATTTTTTTAGGCCATTTACCATATCCTACTTATTCGTTGAGGTTATATAATATAGATTTTAATAGACAAAGGGATGGCAGTAATAGAGGATCTTTTGTGATAGATAATTTCAGGATAAGCGATGTGGCTAGATGGATATCTGATTTCACACCACCCACCTAAATAAAAAAAATGGACTATGATCTCTCACCGTCCATTATCTAATTAGTTTTTAAAGGATATACAAATATCATAGAGGTCAGTTCCGGATTCGAACCGGGGTATATGGTTTTGCAGACCACCGACTAAACCAACTCATCCAACCGACCGTGACGCGAATATAAAGATTTTATTTGACCAGATGACTTAATTAACCATCTTTTTAACTAACAACTTCCCTTAAAGCCAAATAGTTCTTATTTAACTTCTGGAGCCGTAGAGATAATTGTATAGACAAGTATTGTTTTTAGGTGACTCTTGTTGGAAGCCAATGAACAAGGTGGCGGCGTCATAGCGTGGGGCTGGTGGTTGCCCTCCATGGCCGGCCAGGAGCGGAGCGACTCACGACCCACCCTGCCGATTCCCTTTGGCACTTCACGCTTTAGCGCAGAAAAGAAGTAAACATATAGGATCATTATGTTTAAAGATAGTAGTCATTTGCCAAATAAGATCGAATGTAAGGATATAGTAAATATCTCAATAATACAATCATAAAGAGTCTTGAGTGGGATTATTAAGATCTTTATCTGCCAACATACTACTCATTTTTAAATTAATGTTTTTTGGATGTTTACTTTAGATAATAAAAGGCGTTAGCTAACATCATTTCATTAATAGGGTTATTAATTAGAAATTGGTAAGAATTAAATAAAGGAATGCTTTATAATGGGATTTGCTTCAGAAAGAGGCGAAGCTTCTTATTACACATGTCACAAAATGGACAACTGTGTTTCAGCAAGTTATGTTATTAATGAAATAATAATGGTGATATATGGGGAAATTAATTCATCTTATTCTTTTAAAGGTCTTATATTTTGCTTATATTTGAAGTGGACAAAATATGAACAATATGAATTTCGACTTGAATTATATAAGGAAATGCTCTTCTATGATAAAGGAATTTCCGGTGTATACCGAGGCTGAGAAGAAGCAGGTAGATGAGGGGCGTACTTGCATTAAGCTATCTAAAGGTCAGCCTATATATCCGCGTAATTTCAAGAAACGTAGAGATACTTTCGCTGGTGCTGATTATACCACCGCTAATCCAAGGGATATTGATCCTAACAACATCTATATACCCCCTTACTTTAGGCTTAAGATCATCATGGCTATTATTATTAACTTCGATAGGGCTATCGTGTTTAACAGGATATCTGATAACGACTTTAAGTTAGGTATGACGTACAGGTTTATTTACGAGCATGTCGGTTCTTTTAGATGTTTTGAGAAGGCTTATAACATGATATCATTGGTAGTTGACGGAGAGCTGTCGATCATGAGGTCAATCGGTGATTATAATTATAAGTGGAATATGCGTAAGGTCTATCCATCATGCTTCGTGAATAAGGCTAAGTTCAGATATATTGGTGGTGAGGATAACGCCCCTGTAAGCTCAAAGGGAAGAGCTAATAAGGCCAGAAGGGCCGCTGTTGATTATAAGGTTATGATTATGGTTAATATCATAAATACAAGATCCGCTGATAAGATAAGGAAGATGGTTAAATCTGATGGTAGCCTTAAAAATAATGGGGAAAGAGTTGATGGGAGGAATAATAAAGTCCTTTTTGATATATATAACAGTCGTTTGATTCACGAGGGGTTTAAAGAAATGAAAACCTCTACCTTGTATAAGTATCTGAAGGCTGCGTTAGACTTTTTAGGTGTAAGTCTATTGGAGTTAAGATCTTTAGCTGATAGGGCTATTTCTGATATAGAGAATGGTAAGAAAGGGTATGGGTCTGATCTATATTCTTTTGATGATTGTTTTGATATCAATTCTTTTGTGGAGGATTCGTGATGAGTAGCTTTAGTATCATAAGAGGTGGAGATATATCCATCGTATTTAACCACGATAATAATATGTTTAATATCCAAGAACTATCGGATTCCATTGGATGTAAGAATATACTGTCATCTGTCGTAAAAGATCCTTTGAATGGGTCGATGTATGTTATTAAAGAGATATCCGATCAGAAGTGGGGAGATATAGTGGCTTTGGTGAGATTCGGATGTTTGTTGAATAAGTCCTTTGTAAAGGAGATAGTCGTCAAATCTATAAGATTGTGGGTAGATATTTGTGGTATGTCTTACAGCGATATCAAATCATCTACATCCGATCCTATATACAATACGTTCCTTTTTAGCGGCTATATGTCTCTGGCTGGGGATAATCCTTACCTTAAAAAGTTTATCGTGTCTCTTAGAAGTAGAATGCTTAGATATGATCTCACATGCTTATGCCTTTATTTAGCTATGTCTATGGCTATCAATGGAGGTATAATTCTAAGCGAGCAGGATCTTCTTGATGCTCTTATCTTATAGCCTCGTTTGTTTTATCGATCAAATTAGTATCTTTGTGAAAAAGATATTAAGATGAATCAGATCAATATCATACCGAAGATAATTCATGATAAGTTTGCCGCTAGGATTATCATGGATGATTACGATATAGAGAAGCCTATCGTAATTACTGTCGTAGCTAGGCGTAACGATGGTGAGTATAATACCCAGATATTGACATACCCGACATCGGGAGTCGATTATGAGGGTAATGTAAGGATGGTGTTTTTTGATGTCGCTAGGTCTCATGTTTGTCAGATAACATCGGTGTTTATCAACGGTCATGAGGTCAAAACATATTATACCGATGTCCCGGATCTTGATATGCAAGCTCGTTATGACGATAGTTTGTGCCGGTACGACAAGAAGGTTAATATGAATGATATTAGGCTGTCGTTTCAGGTGCTAGAGACACGTGATCCCAAGGTGTTGCAGGTATTGGATGAGTCCGAGTGGGGACTACTGGAGGATAGGAAGGCGATCATCGAGATCACTACGCCGGGCATGTCCGACCCCGTTACGTTGTTCCTTGGCAAGAATCAGGTCAATACCTTTACCAGCCTAACACTAGGTCTCAATTGTTTTAATTACGATGATTGTAATGTCAAGTACCTTGACCTACCTGATGGTATATATGATATCAAGATCATAGGTAGCCCTTCCACTTACAATTTCAGTCGCAAGTATCTTAAGACGGATCTTATACGCAGGCGTCTTGATCGGCTATGGATTAAGACTGATATCCTATGCGAGGACAAGGATAAGGATCTTATAAATAAGATACAGGAGATGGAGACACTTATGGTCGTAGCGGAGGCTAACGTCAGGTTGGATAATATAGAGGCGGCTCATGAGATCATTGATCGTGTCGGAGAGCTTCTTGAGATGGCTACTAATTGCGTGGATTGTTGAACATAAAAATATTTAGTCGTGGGTTGTAATACTTGTAAGGAAAAGGCGTTGAAAGCCGAGAGGGAAAGAATTGAGAGAAGTATGATGAATCATTCTTCTTCTACCGTTGTTAGCGATATGGAATACGCTTCTAGGAGCACCGCCGGTTGTATGGTTATGCTTGATCCGTTGAAGACCATGGAGCGTGACGTGGTGAGCATATACAAACAGACCCGTACCATAGGTGACGTGGGTATCGTCTATCTCAACATGCAGAAGAAGATCCGTGAGTGGATCAAGAACCTGCCATATGGATGCCCGCCTGACGAGGAGGTACAAGAAATGAGAAAGGAGATACTCGATGGGCGCGCAAAGTATATCAAGCCTTGATAGAATAGACCTATGTAGGGTCGTAGACGAATGGCTGTCTTGTCAATGGAGTGGATACATGAGGTATTATAGGTACAGGATCGGGAATAAGCCTGATGTATCTTATTGGGGCAAGATAATTCGTCTACAAAGGTCATTATGCGATAATGATTGCGGGTTATGCCCGGATGAGGTAAGATCGTTAAAGGAACGTGTTAATAAGTTGCTGGCATGAGAAAGTATAATTGTTCACATATAACTCCGTCCACTTGCGTACCTTATGAGGGTGATCTCCCAGAGTGGTCAAAATATAAGGACTCTGGTGAGTGCGTTATGATTATTTAACCAACAAAACCACCATACTTTAGGAGGTGGATGAATTGGTTTGATTGATTTTGAATCAAAATTGTAAATAAAAAAAATGATTACCTACAAATACAACATCTATCATTCCAAGAAAACGAAGTATCTTGATAAAATGCTTCGTGAATGTTGTTTTGTATGGAATCACGCTTTATCTATACAGCGTAGGTATTACAAGTTGTTTGGGAAATATATCTCAATTGGTAAAATGAAGAAGCATTTTGCTAAAAGAATTAAAAGAAATCTTCTTCATTCTCAAACAACACAAGAAATACTTGAACGTCTTGATGAATCTTATAATCGTTTCTTTAAAAGAAAATCAAAGAGACCACCTAAGTTTAAAAGATCAGATTGTTTCAACTCTTTTGTTTTTAAACAAGGAGGGTTTACTCTAAATGGTAATATTCTCACAATCAACAAAGGAAAGAAACGTTTTAAGTTTTCATACAGTAGAGCATATGAAGGTAATGTTAAACAAATAAGAATAGTCAGAGAAACCTGCTATCGTTTTAGTTTGATTATAGTTACAGATTACAATCCTGCAAACTCTTACAGAAAGACATATGATGGTGCATCTTTAGGATTGGATTTTGGTCTGAAAACTTACCTAACTAAAAGCGATGGTAGTAAAATCAATTCTCCACTATTCTTCAAGCAATATCAAAACAAGATTAGAAAACTAAATAGAAAGTTTTCTAATGCGAAGAAAGGATCCAATAATAGAAAAAGAAGACTGTTTGAACTTCAACAAGCGTATCGTAAAATAAACGATTTTCGATCTGATTTTCAATGGAAATTAGCTCATGAATTATGCAAACAATATGATTATATTTTCATTGAAGATCTAAACATTGAAGGAATGAAACGTTTGTGGGGAAAGAAGATTTCCGATCTCAGTCATTCTTCTTTTATTAACAAACTTACGTATATCGCTTCAAAGTATGGAGTGATAGTACATAAGATTGACAAATGGTATCCTTCCTCAAAGACTTGTGAATGCGGGTTTGTTAATAAAAACTTGTCGTTACGCGACCGCACGTGGGTATGCCCGTCGTGCGGCGCAATCAACGACCGTGATATTCTTGCAGCCCGTAATATACTTCGGAAGGGCATTTCCGAATTGGAGAGCAAGAGTAATTCCAGCGATAGTAATATCGGGGTTTCTTGCGTCTGTATCCAAGAATCCCATTTGCTTTAGTGATGGGAGTATGTCAAGATCTCTGACGTGATAGAGGAGATATATGACGAGCTTACCCGTGTCAGGGAGGCTATAGATGTCCGGGATCTTGGTGAGTCTTGCGTGAAGGTAAGTGGCGATAAGACCGTAGCGAAAGTTCTTTATGCTTTAGAGGATAAGATTTGCAATGGGTGATTAATGTCCTGATTTTGGGATATTAAAAATAGCCAATCGGTTTGTGTTTATCATCCCGATTGGCTATTTTTGTATGTCCGCCGACTCTCACGAGGGAGCGGACATAAAGTAATTAATTATTAATCTCAAAATTAGACTAAAAAATGAAGACAGTAAATGTTTTAACAAGAAAGATGGGCGATTTTAACGTTTTTCAAAGAACTAGTGATGGTTATTTTGATGCTAACGAATTGTTGAGACAGTGGAATGCTGTAGAGGGTAATCCGGAAAGAAATTTAAAGAGATTTTTAGAGAGTCCTAAAACAAAGGAGTTTATAGACGCTTTAATAAGTGATTTAAGCCATGGGGCAAAAATGCAGTTACCAGATACACAGGTATTTAAGATTATAAAATCAAAGACGTTGAGAGATGGATCTAAAACTATTGGTAAGGCGTGGATGCATCCTTATTTATTTATCAAGTTTGCTATGTGGATAAACCCTAAGTTTGAGGTTCAGGTTATCAGATTCGTTCATGACCAACTTATAGATTATAGGGATAAGGCTGGTGATGCTTATAAGAGAATGTCTTCCGCCTTGTCTAGGATAATTGAGCCTTCAAGATTAAGGGATAAGATTCAAGATCTGGCGAGATCTGTAAATATCATCATATACGGATTGCATCAAAGCATGATAAGAAATTCCGTAGGCGAAGAGGCTAAGGCTAAGGAGTTGATGGAGCTGGAGATTGATATAGCCAAGATGATTGAGTTTGGATATATAACTACCGAAGAACAGTTAAGGGATTATCTGTATAAGGTTTTGAGAAGCAAAAAGGCTCTTCCTTTGTGATTTGGATTTTAATCGTATATTTGTGTCAAAGTTAATTACGATGATATACGGCAATAAAGAAATAGTACGGACGTTCACCAGAAACAACCTGCCTGCCGGATATGCGGGTGGCTCTGTTGACTACCGGGTCCCGGCCAACGTCTATTTTGGCGATACGCAGGAGGAGGCTGACAGCAAGGCTGAGGATGATATTAAAGCCAACGGTCAGGACTACGCCAACACATATGCCGACATAATACCGGCTGTATGGTATAATGATCAGGTATGCGATGAGTTTATCAAGAACAATTGCGTAAGCGGTAAGGGATCCAAGGAACAGATATGTGTAGAGAAAGGTAGGTTTGTGTCATACGTATCCAAGAAAGACGCCAATGATAAGGCGATGGTTGAGCTTGGAAGGATCGGGCAGGGGGAGGCCAACGCCGTTGGGGCTTGCTGCGAGGACTGGGCCTCACAGCCTCTTCGTGGCTTGTTTTACAAGAACGATTGTGAGACCGGGACATCAGGCAAAGAAGGTATTGTGTATGAATTGCCAGCCGGAGCCGTCATATCCGATATATCCCAGATTGATGCTGATACGTTAGCTTATAGGAAGTTCATGAAAGAAGGTCAGGAGAAGGCTAACGCCGAGGGTAGTTGTTCACCTGTATTCTATAATACGAAGATCGGTGATTGGTTTGAAAAGGTATGTCCGTTTGGATATAAATCAGGTAGGGTATATTATTCTATCAAAGCCAACAGGTTTAGGTCATGGATATCAGTAGAGGATGCCAACGCCAAAGCTCGTGAGGTTTTGATGGTAGAGGGGCAGGAGTACGCTGATCTTAATCTTGAGTGCGAGAAATGGATTGAGAATATTGATCAAGAGGATCAATGTTATTGGTGATGATGCGCGTTTAGTTTTCCATAATAGTTGATTTAGTGTTTGGAGGGGATTGTATATCTCCTCCATTTTTTTTGTATATATATCAATGGTGATAAGTTTATATACTGCAATACAGTTGTTTGTATGTTGAATATGTTTTATATTTGCATACCTATCTATTCATCTCGAACCGATAGGTATTATGTTTAATTTAAAATATTGTTCAAAGTTATGAAAAGTCGGGTTGAAATCAAATCTTCTGATAGGAGATTGATGGGCGTTGTTATACCTGCGCTCAGTGATAATGGTTTTGTTAACATCACTTTAGCTATGAAGGTCTTGTCTGATGATAGGCTTAAAAAGGGTTTATCCCCTAAGAAGCTTAATGATATTATTAAGTATGATGGCTTTCAGGAGAAATGTAGGGAAATAATTAGTAGACTGGAAAACAGGGATTTATGTAAGCGGATAAATATCAGCCTACAAAACAAGATCCTAAATCTTAGTGATTTAAACAAAATGGGATTGGCGTGCAGAAAGGGAAAGGGGGATGGACAGATGTGGTATATGAACCCATACCTTTTCCTTGTGGTGGCTATGGAAATGAGTCCTGAGGTTTGCGCCGATGTCGTAATGTGGTTTGTTGATAATATCGTAGGGGTAAGAAATGCAGCTGGTGACGCTTATATAGAGATGTGCAGCAGTGTATCTTCGCTTATAAGCGATAAGAGCAATTTAAAGGAATCGCTATCAAGAATTGCTAAGGGTATAAATTTTGTTGTTTTTGGCGTACATGAGGAAGGGATAAGAAATAGGGCTTCCTTCGAGGAGTTGGATATGATAGTATCAATAGAAAGAAATATATCTTATGCTATTAAGGCTGGATATATAAAAGACTATGATGGCGTTATAAACGATTTGGGAAGGCAGTGGAAAGACAGATGGGGTAATCCTGTTCTTAAATTGAAGTCCTGATCTTATCTTGTTGTTATGGTTTATGGGTATAGGGGATGCGAATGACGTATCCCTTATATTGTTTAATAACGTATGTTGTCTTGTTTCCAAACCAAATAAGTATCTTTGCTAAAAACATTAATATTATTAATATGTGTAATACAGGTGGTTGTTGTCATGATCATTCACGGGAACGTCCCGAAGAGTGTTGTCATGGCGTTAAGATAGATAGGTTTCTTAACAAATGCCCTGAGGATCCTTGTGATCCTTGCGATAGGGATTGTCAGGACGAGCCTTGTGTTGGCTATGGATGTCCTATAGTTTTATATGATAAATGCGTCTTATACTCAGGTGATGAGTTGGTGGTGGACGGTATAGAGAAAGGCACTGATATCTCTGTCGTTGTAGACTCATTGAGGCGTATTATAGCGTCTAGGGATAAGCAGATAGATTTATACCATCGCGAGGTTCTGGATTTGAAGAAGATTATAAACGAGCTTGTCAACGCCGGTAATGGCGGTGGCGATAGCGGAACTGAAGAGGAGGTATGGTAACAATGAATGGTTGTAACAAGAAACAATACAGGCCTACTGTAGACGATACGAAAGTACCGTGCTCTACGTACATGAGCACCGACTGTGTTTATCCAGGAGACAAGGTACGTGTGGAGTCATTGGGATTATCTCCCAGCTGCGATATGTCTGATGTCCTTAACGCTATGATAAAGGCTATACGGGACAGGGATGCTGAGATACTTGAATTAAGGAGAATGATTAATAAATTGATTTGATATGAGGAATAACTGTAATCCATGTAAGCCGGAATATAGACCGGGGAATGAATGTAGTATCTACAGTTCCCAGATCATATATGATGGTCAGTCTTTTCCTGAGGCAGATATCAGGAACGGAGATGGCATGAATAGCGTAATCGAGTCTCTGGTAAGGAAGCTGGTTGCCGTATCTGGAGCAACGGCGTCCATCCAAAGGGATTCGTTTAAGGGAGTGCAGGCCGTAAGGTTAAGATACGAGCCTCTGAATGTTCTTAGCGTGACCTACTGCGGTACTATCGTACCTAACGACGGGTATGTCGTTTCTGGTAGATCCATTAAGTTCAAGAAAAGGTATTGCATGGGCGATGAGTTCGCTGATGTTAATATCGTATATACTACATTGAATAGTAATATTTTAAATACTTCATGCTATGGCTAAGAGAGTGTATGATACGGTCTTGGCTTCCGAGTGTGACGGTTGGGTATGTGGTGAGACACTTAAGAAAGGGTCTGTCCCAGCAGACAGGTTGGAGCTTGATTCTTTTTCAGAGGCCGTCAGGGAGCTTATAGAGCGTTTTTTCGAGGAGGGATGGTTGCCGGACATGATCTGCGATCTTGGTTGTGGTGGCGCCAGCGTGTTTGAGATTAAGCCTACTAACTTCGAGTATCCTCCTGAGGGCGGTGAGCAGATTCTGGAGATTATCGTAGGCAAGAGTGATAAATGGACTATAACTCAAGCGGAATGATATGAATAATTTAAAAGATATTCTTGCTAAGATCGAGCAAGGCTCCTCATGGGTGTCCTACGACAAGATTTCCGGTACCGGTCCCGACAAGGTGGCGATCAAGGTAGAGCCGGGATGGATGGGTAGGTTGCCTAGGGAGACTTACGTAGCGGTCGAGAAAGGCAAGGTAACGAAACTCGCTACCATAACCCAGAAGGGTATGGAGCGGGTGAGCGTGGATCCGGCCAATATCATGTTTGACATGGAGGGCGGGACGGCGGTCATCAACGCCAAGCTTAACTCCGCCTCGGTCAAGGCCTCCTGCCTTACTCTTGGTGGTTCGGTAAGTAAATGCTATATGGTGTCTATGAACGTCAACGGGCTATCCGTTAAGATACCTGACGAGGATAGCAGATACGTGGTGTACGCCGATCCTGAGGATCCGGGAGCCACTGACCTGTATGACGCTAGCTTCGTTATAGCCATGCCTAAGAACATGGATAACGAGGAGCATCATGAGATGTTTGTCTTGAATGGCAAGGTTGTTAATATCAATCAACAGCCTAATGATATACCTTATATTATACTTGATCATGACTTTGATAACGTGACTAGTGAGAACGGTCAGGTCGTTATCGATATCAAGTCCAATACCGAGTATGATATTGAACTGGTATGTTGCACTTGTGGCGATGGCAGCGAGGAGCCGGAACCACCCTTTAACGTGGATCCGCAAAGGTTGACGCTTAATAAGGATGGTGATACCCAGATCGTGAGGGTAGAGGCCGGAGATAATGTTTCATGGAGAATAGAGGAGGATTGACATGGCAAGGGAAGTAGATAAGAATTGCGTTGAGGGTAATTGCTTTGCCATTAACGACAAGAGCCATGGGGTAGGCGATAATAAGCTTAACATCGTATACAAGGCTAATTACACCGGTCAGATCTGTACGGCTAAGTTCCGTATAACGTCAAAGGACGGTAGTGTTGTTAAGGAGTATATGATAGCCCAAGATGCCAAGCCCGTTTATTATAATATCAAGATGGTTCAGCCGTTTACCAAGGATGACTGTCTAGCCAACCAGCACGGTTCGGTTGTCTTGTATGTGGTTGAGGAACGGACGTACAAGTCGTTTATCTCACAGGAGGACGCTGACGCTAAGGCTATGGAGGATATAGCTCTTAACGGACAGAAGTACGCTAATGAGCATGGTGAGTGTATAATTGACATCTGGTATAACGAGGAGCAAAGGAAAACCTTTATCCGTAACAATTGTGATAAGTTTAGTGACGGTCAGGAATATGTTTACATCGTTCCTGAGGGTAAGTACGTGTCTTCTATCTCTCAAGAGGACGCCGACAGGAAGGCTCTTGAGGATATTGAAAAGAATGGTCAACAACAAGCTAATCTGGAAGGTGAGTGTAAGCCTAAGGAGAATATCTATTATGGTAAGTTTAGCAAGACCTTTACCCGTAACAATTGCGACTCCACTCAATACGGAACGGAGGTTGTTGTTAACGAGACTATGGTAGAAGGCGACTTCAGGTCTATCGTCTCTCAGGAGGAGGCTAATAAGTTAGCCCAAGCCGCTGTAGAGGCTCAGGGTCAGGATATAGCTAATATCAAGGGTAATTGTGAGAAGATACCGGTATTTACCGGATCGTATTCTAAGGTATTCCAGAGAACTAATTGTCCTGAAGGTTCTACGCCTGTTGACTTTACCGTGGATGAGAAGATGTGTACCGGCTATCCGTTCACTTCTACAGTATCACAGGATGCCGCCAATAAGCTGGCGCAGGACGCTGTTGAGGCGCAAGGTCAGGCTATCACCAATGAGCGTGGCGATTGTCAGACTAACGCCTACTATAACGTTAGGATGGAGAAGACAGTCACGAGAAATAATTGTGATGAGTTCCATATCGGTCAACCTTATACTTATGTTGTAGCCGCTGGTAAGTACTTCTCTATTATCTCTCAGGAGGATGCTGACAATAAGGCTAAGGCCGATCTTGAGGCTAACGCCCAACAACAAGCTAACCTTGAAGGTGAATGTAAGGAGAAGGTCGTATATCATGGTAAATACAGTAAGGAATTTACCCGTAATAATTGCGATGAGACCCAGTACGGTACTAAGGTTGTTGTAGACGAGACTATGGTGACAGGAGACTTTAGGTCTACCGTGTCTCAGGAGGACGCTAATAACAAGGCTAAGGCCGCTGTTGAGGCTCAAGGTCAGGACGTGGCTAACGTGAAAGGTAAGTGTGAGAAAGTTCCTGTATATACCGGTACTTATACACGTACGTTTACCCGTAACAATTGTGGTACTGGTACTGGTGGAACTTATACGGTAAACGATAGGATGGTTGATGGTTATCCATTTACTTCCACCGTGTCTCAAGAGGATGCCAACAGCAAGGCTAAGGCTGCCGTTGACGCCCAAGGACAGGCTCTTGCCAATATCCACGCCCTTTGTACGTATACCGGCCGTGCTTCCTTGGAGTTCACGAGAAACAACTGTGGTGAGTGCAAGATCGGATCTAAGGTGACGATCACTCAAGATATGGTAGAAGGACACCCATTCCAGTCCAACGACTCACAGACCGCCGCTGACGCTATGGCTATGACCGCTGTACAAGCTCAAGGACAGGCTTTGGCTAATACCAAGGGTACCTGCTCTAACGCTACTATGTATACCGGTAAGGCTAGCTTCGAGTTCACGAAGAGCAATTGCGGAGCTAATCAGGTAGGAGATCCGTTCACCGTAACCCAAGACATGGTAGATGGTCATCCGTTCCAGTCTTGTGTATCTCAAGATGAGGCTAATTTAGTGGCTATGGCCGCTGTAATGAATCAAGGTCAGAAGATCGCCGATGAGCGTGGTACTTGCCATGAGGCTCCTAAATATACCGGTCATTATAGTGAGGCATTCGAGAAGGATAACTGTCCGGGAGGATTGATTCCGTCTTCAGTTACCGTTACTGAGGCTGATGTAACCGGAGGTCCATTCTACTCATACGAGAGTCAATACGCCGCTGACGAGCTTGCTAAGGCCGCTGTCAAGGCACAAGGTCAGGCTATAGCTAACGATCGTGGTACTTGTGATGAGTTGAAGATATATGTCGGTAATTATAGTAAGGAGTTCACTCCTAAGTGTCCTACTTGCCAGTATGCTGATCCTATTACCGTAACCCCGGATCTTATGGGACAGCTCTTCACCTCTACCCGTTCACAAGAGGAGGCTGACGCTTTGGCTAAGGCCTACATTGATAGGACGGGTCAGGCATTTGTTAACAAGAATTATGATGACACGTGCCATACTAAGACTGAGCAACCGGTATGGGAGACTATCGAGACCGTATGTAAGGATTGTATCTCTAAATTACATCAACGTAATACCAATACCTGCTATACTGATCCTGAGAATCAAGAGCGGTATATATCTGGTGGTAGTAATACATGCTTCTGGTTTGGTACGGCATCCAAGGCCTTTACCCGTCAATGCGCTGACGGAGGTGTGGGTAGTTCTGTTACCGTAACTCAGAATGATGTCACCGATCCTAATCCTACTTCAGGTGGTAAGTTTAAGTCATGTGTGTCACAGGCTGACGCTAACGCTAAGGCATTGGCGGCAGTAACTTCTCAAGGACAGAGCGTGGCTAACTCGAGGGGTACTTGTACTTGGACGGGAAGCTATACCGGACAGGTTAGGAAGAACAATTGCGCTGATGGCGGCGTGGGAGACATGGTATCCGTAAGTAGCGATAGGCTGCCAGGGCATCCGTACACTTCCAACATATCTTTGGCTGACGCTAATAAGAAGGCCGAGAATGCTGTTCGTGGAGCCGATGGACAGAACTACGCCAATAAGAACGGTGGATGTACTTGGACTTACGTGGCAAGCCGTGACTTCTATAAGAACAATTGCGCTGGAAGCGGGGTTGGTCAGAGAATAACGGTGACCTCTACGCAAGCCAACGGCGGTACGCCTATCACCAGCAAAGTTTCTTTGGCTGATGCCAGGAGCAAGGCAGAACAGATCTTAGATCGGAAAGGACAGGATTATGCTAACCAACATGGAACTTGCGTATGGACCGGTACTGGAAGTGCTACTTTCTATAGGAATAATTGCGGTACATGTAAACATGGTGTCGCTCTATCCGTTCCTTATAGTGCTTTAGGATTATCAGCATTGACATCTACTGTATCTCAGGCGGATGCCGACAGCAAGGTTCAAAACGCTTTCAAGAATGATACGGCGACTAAGACCGCCGCTCAAGCTTACGCTAACAAGAATGGTGATTGTGCCGATGACGATGATACCCCATCTTATGATGATTGGAGTTATTATTGTAGTGGATGCGATTATCGTAGGAGTAGGAATCAGACCAATCCTTGTTCTTCAGCCTCAGATCAAGATGAGTTGGTTGAGTCCGATTCAAGGTCTTGTGGATGCGGATGTGATAATACATACCATATGGATAATAGCAGGTGTAATAATGATAATAGCGAGGAGCATTATTCTAGCGAGTGCGATCCTACGGGATATTGGCAGAATGGTGGCGAGCATTGCTGTAACCCGTATGACTATACGATATACACCGGTGAGGTATGTAAGGGATGTACGGGCAGTTGTGGTGACATATGCGTTCCTGACAGCTCTATCAAGGTCGTTCCCGCCGGAGAATATTGCAGGAGCACGACGCAGGCTGCCTCTAGAGCCGCTTATGATGCTTATTCTAACGCTAAGGCTGGTTATCAGGCTCTCGTGAATGCCATGGTATGTCCTCAAATGGTATGTAATGATTATGTAGAGGCTACCGCTACCAAGCAAGGTTGTCCGTCAGGATGTACGGCTCCGAAGGCTTCCGCTTACTGGGTTTCTGGCGGAAACAATGGCGCTTGGTGTGAGTGTGATGGAGACAAGGCCGCACTTACCGCCGCTGCACAGGCTTCAGCTAACGCATTGGCGCAGGAAAAAGCCAATGCGATGGAGTGTGATTGCCCCAAAACATGGAACGCCAACGCTATGCTGAGCGGTGATCCTTGTAATGGTCTGTCTGGTTTTACATCTATATTAAGGTGCTCCTATGAAGTGTCTTACAATAATCAATGTGGATCGTCTAAATCAATAACTGTAACTGTTACTGGTAGGGATAATTATGGGCAAACCGTTACGGCTGGAAGTACTACCGTAAGTATACCTACTGGGTCTGGATCAAAATCTGGCGTTATAGGTTTTGATAGAGGAGTACAATGTGGATCTATAAGTGTTTCTGGAGGAAGATCTGGTAATTGTTAAGATCTTGATATATGATAAAAAGGAGGGGCTAAAATAAGCCTCTCCTTTTTTTTATTTATTAATCTGGATTCCAAGATCCTGATATATTACTAGGATCACATCCTGAGCTAAAGAAACCGGTACTAGACCAACTTCCCGACTTGCCCGATATAGTGGTATGAGTCGAATAATAATCAGAGACATCGGAACAATATAGCTTGACCGTTCCACCTTGGCTGTAGTTGGCGCAAGCGTCACCACCGCTCCAATGAAGGGTGAACTTGGCTCCAGGAGGAGAGGAATACCTTTCATCTATGGTTACCCACACGTTCATATTGCACGTCTGTGGGCAATCGCATTCCATAGCGTTGGCTTTTTCCTGCGCTAGTCTCTGTGCGTCAGCCTGTGCCGCGGCGGTAAGTTGGTAGTTTCATCAACCTCGTTTATTCTATTTTCGATAGAAATGACTAATATTGTATCACTAACATTAAAAAAAGTAAGACTATGACATGTACTAAGAAAAAGAAGATGGCAGAAGGAGGCAAAGTCTCCGAGAAAAAGAAACCTCAAATGAAATGTGGAGGCAAGGTTAAGAAGAAAAAGTAATAACCGGAGGGGTATATCCCCTCCTTAATATTTCGCTACATGAAAAATTCAGAGTTTGTATCTAGGATCATGAATGACATGAACTCCATTAACAAGGACGCTCATGTCAGTAGGAGGTGGATATTATCCATAGGCAGACAAAAAGCAAGGTCTTATATAGCCCAGAAATACGCTGACGGTACTTTGTTCGGCGAGGAATCGTTATACACCCATATCAATTGTCTGGAGATGGAGAGAGTCCGGAAGGTTGATTGTTGTTTTGATGAGTTCAAGTTATGCCGGATTCTTATGAGATCTAAGAAAAGGTTGCCCGATATGATATACACTCGTATAGGACCGGCTATTATAAAGGTATCGAACATCATGGATGATATTATATTTACTCCTATATCGTTAAGAAAATACGCTAATAATAAGGAACGTAAATATGGCAATATAGATCAATACTATTATTACGTCAATGATGGATATATCTATATACCTGATATAAATATAGAGGCTATAAACGTGGATCTTATAACCCTTGACAGGAAAGCGGCGTTAGAACTAGGGGGATGTGGAACGGAAAAAGATGATCCATGTATATCTCAATGGGATTATGATTTCATATGCCCTGATAAGTTACTGGAATATGTGGTATCTGAGACGTTAAGGGAGACGATAACCAAACTACAGATACCTACGGATGAGAATCCGGATATGGATATTAATAAGAAAACGCAAAAAATTCAATAAGCATGAACATAATAAGATCTATAATCAATTTCTTTGGTGCTGAGGATGTTGTTGATGGTATCGGGGAAAGAGGAATGAGAGATAGCTCAATCATAAAATATAATGAGATACATGATATGTATGATGAGATTATAAAGGATCTTGGAGAGATGTCAGCATACGTATTAAAGAACTATATCTATGATAAGATAAAAGACAAAACAGGTTTTAGTACAAGGCATATTAGTAGGATACTTAATCATACTAAGAAAAGAGATCTTAGGTTTATCTAAAAAGGAGAGGCTAATCAACCTCTCCTTTTGTTTTTAACATCCTCCACCTTGACTTGGGTTAGAGACATACATACTTGTGGCGTTACTTACGCAATCACTACCTCCGGATACTGTTCCCGATCCTGTCGGTATCGTAACGGTCTTGGTAGTGGAGAAATATTCCACATCTCCTGACGGTTCGGATCTAGTATAATACACATCGAATGAAGCTGTTTTAGATTTTCCACATGGGTTATTGTAGCTTACCGATATACTTAAACATTGACCGTTGAAACTTCCACTGGCGTAAGCGCTCCACGTTTTGGGGCAATCGCATTCCATAGCGTTGGCTTTTTCCTGCGCTAGTCTCTGTGCGTCAGCCTGTGCCGCGGCGGTAAGTGCGGCCTTGTCTCCATCACACTCACACCAAAAGTCATCTAAATATTACTCGAATTAGGATAGAATTGTTATATTTGCGGTATGAAAGTTAAGTCGTTTAAAATACTTGATCAATACTTTCTTAGGTTCTACAGGTCTATTATGTCTAAGAACGGTAAGAGGAGGAAGCATACGATCGTGGACAAGAATGATATTCTCGAATGTCAGTCCTTGATATGGAAGGTTATACGTGATAAGTATCTGGAGAATGAGGGTGGGGTTTATATAAACAACATCGGTTATCTGTGCCATAAGATAAATCCTAATCGTAAGATATATCTGAATAAGCTTACCGGTACTATTAACAGACGTGGAACGGGTGGATATTCTTATGTCCATACGTGTATTGATTTTATGCCTCGGAACAAGTATTTCCATCTCTATATTTCTCCGGCGTTGAACAGGGAGTGTAGGTTGGCTATGGAATCAGGTAGGAGATATAAGTTCTTGTACCGGGAGGTTGAATCGGAGAGTAAGGTATTTGGAGTTAAATGGGTTTACAAACTGTAGAAGTTTTTGTGATCCAGTTAGCCCGTGAGGGTAGACTGGATTTTTTTTGTATCACGGATTCAAATACATATCTTTGTGCAAAAGACTTAAATATGACGATAAAGGGCTTATTGGCCGAGATCAAGGCCGATTTACATAAATACGATGATAGCGGGGCTATAGATACCTCATCTGTTTATAGGTGGGCTGAGATCGCTTTAAAAAGGTTTGGGGGTGTTATAGCCATCATGTCCGAGGCGGTTGTCAAGACCAGCAACAAACAGGCGGTATTACCTTCCGATTTCTTCGACATGCTTGACGCCTATAGGTGTGAGCCTCTTGTCTGTGAGATTCCGGGGGGCGATAAGGCTAAGGCTGACCTCCAACACGAGATCGGCTGGGTCGAGCGCACGGAGCGCGGGTTTCGTTGGAACTCCTGCACGGAGTGCTGTAAGGAGGAGTTTGAGAAGACAATCACGGAGAAGATATATATCGGGTCTCACGAGGTTCGCTTCCATTACCATCACCCCGTAAGGCTGTCTATAGGTCGTGGGTTGAGACGTGATTGCGCCGCCGACAAGTATCGGGATAAATATGCTTGGGATAATTATGATATAACTATATCCGGCAATACAATGTATACCGGTTTTGATGGATTTATTTATATCGTATATCGGGCTACCCCTAAGGATGAGGATGGTCTCCCGTATATACCTGAAACGGCGTTAGGTTATCTTGAGGATTATGTCGAGACGTATATCAAGATGAAGATCTTCGAGAACGCCGCCGTTAATGGCTTGATACAAGGCGCTGGTGACGCTTACAAATTATACGCTCAGCAAGAACCGGGTAAGTTCGCTAGGGCTATGAAGGAGCTTAAGATGTCGATGATTACCTTGAATGATTATCGGGAACTGGCTGAGGATAATAGGAGGAGGATGTTGTCTTATGAGCGGATGTGGCCTAACGCTTTTGATAAGTATATTAAAATGGTTTAACAAAATACGATGATATGGCAGATTGGATGCATTTAGATAAGATAAGTGGTACTGGTCCCGCTGAGGTTAAGGTTACCGCTGATGTTAACGAGACCGGTGAGATACGGGAAGTTACGTTTAAGGTGATTAAAGAAAGCACCAAGGAAGAAAAGACGTTCGTGTGCAGGCAGGAGTCGGTTCCGGTGGTGATCATCCCTGAGTTCGATTTCCTTGTGCTTAGGTATATCTGGGCTGACGAGGACGGCATTGACTTCGACACGGCAACCGGTTTCGACAACACTGGTCTCCCAGACGTGGACGGCAAGCTGGTTGGTTGGAGTAAACAAAACCAGACCACGCAGGAGCGGGTAGGTGATTATCTTATCCACGGTGGTGATAACATGGAATCAGGTAATGAGGCCGCCTTGATTCAGATGGGACCGTTGTTGGATGGCGATAATTACGATAAATTACCTCTTGAGATCAGGTGTAGTATATACGGTAACTGGTATGGTGGTCGTGAGAAAGGCAATGTCACTATCAGGTTCACGGCATATAAGGGCGGAACGATGGAGAAACGTGGATATGATTTTGTCAATATAGGAGGTGAGGAGGTTTATACCGGTGATGCCCCTACTAACGTATCCGCTCACGGCGAGGATAATTGGCAAAATATAAAGACCTTGTATTCTAAGGTAGGCACGATGATCTACAACAAGGAGTCTCGTGACTGTATTGTAAGAATAGGTGAGTGATTATTCTTTTTCATAATACAAATATCTATCAGCTCTCTCGTCCGTGAGGATGGGGGAGTTTTTATTTTTTTAGTCCTTCGCTTATGACATATTTGGTCTTTTATTGCGCAGGAATAATCTAGCTTTGCCGAAAACTAGCATTATGATCACATTGAATGATGTCAATAACGAACTCCATGTCCGGTTATATGTATTGGAGATATTTAAGGATTATGTTCGGGATGATGATTTCGACGAGCTTTTAGATAAGGCGTTGGATTTTGTCATGGAAGGCGTTTCTATGCCTAAGGCTCCGGCCAAGGACACTACCATGAGTGATATATCAAAGAGCGTTTTGGCCTTGGTAGCGGGGATGGGGTTTGATAACCAACAAAACCACGTTGATTTAGATTGTGGATGAATTGATTTGTTTAACTTTGAAGCAAATATAATAAAATGATTTCATACAAATATAATATATACAGATCTAAGAAAACCAAGCATCTTAATAAGATGCTTGGTGAATGTTGTTTTGTATGGAATCATGCCCTCTCCTTACAGAAGCGTTATTACCGGATGTCTGGGAAATACATATCTATAGGTAGGATGCAAAAACATTTCGCTAAAAGGATAAAAAGGAATCTTCTTCATTCGCAAACAGTACAGGAGATACTCGAAAGGCTTGATGAGTCTTATAGTCGTTTTTTTAAAAAGAGATCGAAAAGACCTCCAAAATTTAAAAGATTTGATAGGTTTAATTCTTTTGTCTTTAAACAAGGAGGGTTTATGTTAAATGGAAATATTTTTACGATTAATAAAGGGAAGAAGCGTTTTAAATTTTCATACAGTAGACATTATGAAGGCAATATTAAACAAATAAGAATAATTAGGGAGACCTGTCATCGATTTAGTTTGATTATCGTTACAGATCATAATCCTGTAAACTCCTATAGAAAGACACATGATGGTGCATCTGTCGGATTGGATTTTGGACTGAAAACTTATTTAACTAAAAGCGATGGTAGTGAGATTGCCTCTCCCTTGTTCTTTAAAAGGTATCAGGATAAGATTAAGAAGTGCGGTAAGCGTGTTTCAAACGCCAAGAAGGGATCAAATAACAGAAGTAGAAGATTATTCGAGTTACAACAAGTGCATAGGAAAATTAATAATCTTAAATCTGATTTTCAATGGAAGTTAGCTCATGAGTTGTGTAAGAGATATGATTATATTTTTATTGAAGATCTAAATATTGAAGCCATGAGACGCATTTGGGGTAAGAAGATATCTGATCTTTGTCATTCTTCTTTTATTGATAAGCTTATGTATGTATCTTTGAAATACGGAGTAATAGTACATAAGATCGATAAATGGTATCCTTCTTCCAAAACATGTGAATGTGGATATATCAATAAATTGTTGTCGTTGAAAGACCGTAAATGGATTTGTCCTGAATGTGAGTCAATTAATGACAGGGATGTATTAGCGGCTAGGAATATACTTCGGAAGGGCATTTCCGAATTGGAGAGCAAGAGTAATTCCAGCGATAGTAATATCGGGGTTTCTTGCGTCTGTATCCAAGAATCCCATTTGCTTTAGTGATGGGAGTATGTCAAGATAGGTGTAAGATGAGATACGTATTCGATCCTCGAAATCGGGATATGCACGGTGTAGTCGTAGGTTATTCCAATGACTTTAATAGTCTGGTCGCTGTGTGTGATGAGGGATCGAAGAAAGGGGTGGACAAAGGATCTACTGATTTTGTGGACGTCAATGAGAGATACGTGACTAACGGGTTCTTCTACATATCCGTAGAGGACGCCGACAAGCAATCAAGCTACATGGGGAAAAATCCATAATTATTATGTTTTTGTATTTTCATTAGGGGTAAACGTTGCAAAGTGTTTAGATTTTCCTTCTGGCTTGTAAGAGTCAGAAGGATTTTCTATTTTTGTGCGATTTGAATGTTTTGCATAATACGTACAGTTTATTAGAATCCGCCACATAAGTGATTATCTGGCGGATTTGCTATATTTGCGAAAAACATAACATCGTGCAAAATAATTCTAATATAGCGGTTCCCGATTCCGGGATGAACAGGGATAAGCATCCACAGGACCTATCCCCGTCTGAGTACAGTTTCGCCTTGAACGCTACCATAGAGGGTGACGATGGGAGTCAGTTTAAGATCCAGAACGAGCCTAGTACCCTTTTATGTAAGCGATTTGATGGCTATAAGGTTATTGGGTATAAGAATGATATAGCTGGTGATAACACTTATTTCTTTCTGGTGAATCCTGATAACAATACCTCTAAGATCACGTTCATGAGGTCATTGGATTATGTCAAGACCGTAGAGGATCAATTAGCGGGATCAGGGAAAGATATTCATCGTATCCTTGGCGAGAGGCTTGAGGAGTCGGATGGTCGTTTCGATGAGATATGTGATTTGATGGAGGTGTTGATAGAGGATGGGGCCGATGATCCTTGTCTTAATTTCTCCATTCATCATCCTATCTTCGATATAGAGATCAAGGATGAGAAGTGTGGTAAGGTTATATACTGGACTGATGGATATAACCCCCAGCGATATGTTATGGTTGACAAGGCTCTTAATCCAGATGAGGATGGTGATTTTTGGTATCATTATCATGGGTATAAGACGTGTGGGGATGATAAGCCAATAGAGAGGTGTAGGCTGGCTTGCGAGAAGCTACTGGTATTCCCGCTGCTGACGGCCCCATGCGTGGAGCCTGAGGTTGTGGAGTTCGGGGGGAGCTTGCGTGCCGGGACCTACCAGTTTTGCGTGGCGTTGTGCGATGAGTTCGGGATAGAGAAGACTGGATATTGCTCATTGACCAATCCTATCATGATATTCGATCGTCAGGATATAGTCATTCGTGATGGCTTATGGGGCAAATCAACCAACATGGGTATTCGGCTTACCGTATCCAATATAGATAAGCAGGTATCTCATTATAAGGTAGGTGTTATACAGAATACCGTTGGATATAATGGCGAGCAAAGCCCGGTTCTTGAGTATTTCATAGAAGGTATACATCCGATAACGGAAAGGACTATCTATTATCTTACAGATCAGTATAGTGAGCGTACGACAATGGAGAAGCTGTCCAAGGAGATACCGGTATATAAGACGGCTAGAGGAATGACCTCCGTAGGTAATCGTCTTCTTCAATATGGTTTGACTGTTGAGAATGAATGGAATTTACAGCCGGTAGTTAACTTCTTGGGACATTTTGTTAAATGGCAGACATCCATAGCCACTGAGAATCTATACAAGGATGGGGTAGCTTGTTCTAAATACGCCTCATTCATGCGTGATGAGGTATATCCGTTAGGAATAAGATTCTTTACCAACACAGGATACAGGACGGCTAGGTTCCCGCTTATCCCTCGTCCGGCCACAAGGGAGGAGATGGAGGTTATCGTTGATGAGGACGGTAACTCTGACGACCTGTCGGCTGCGTCGGTGCTGGAGAACAACCCGCAGTGCGCAGGGAACAGCCGCCGTCATCTTTGGCAGTTTAAGAATACGGCAAAGATCATAAACGACCCGTCTTGGGGATTTGATGGTTTTGGAGGAGAATGCAAGAATCAGCTAGATGTCAAGCAACTCAGATATGTAGAGCAGGAATATGCCACAGTAGGAGAGACTCAATTCGTTATCAACACGATGGGGGAAGATGTTACGGTAGATGATGTTATTGATTATATCGCTGATAATATAGAGAATCTGTGTGATATCATAGAATCTAATGTAGGTATTACCGACGAGTTATGCGCTGCTATATCGTTGCCGGAGGATCAAGACGGTATAAAGGCTCCCGATTTCTCTAGTGGATGTGATGATATTGAGAGGATAGAGACCAGGACTATATTGGATAAAAACTCTTTGGCGGATTCTAGGATTGATTTTACATATAAGCTGGCTAGTGATTATGTGGAGACCGAGCCTACTACATTAACACAAAGTAATGCCGAGTCACAAAGGAAGTTCTCTGTATTGTGTGATTTCGATAATTATTCCAGTGGAGGCAAGAATATCATAGATCTGGTTCAGGAATGGCTGGATGGTCAGGATGAGGATAAATTCCCGTCTGACATAGATTCTTCCGCCTTGGTCTTGTGTCAGGATATGTCTAATGTCCGGCAGTTATATGATGAGGGTATATGTACTAATGGGTGTTCGGTAGGTGATCCTCACGTGAATCCTACTATTAACGATGTTCAACTTCCTACATTCCAAGGGGGTAGGTCATTGGGTAAGTGCACATATTTGTATCAATATCCCGGATGGGAAGGAAAGAAGCATACGGAGGCGATGCTTGATCAGTTAATGGATACGATGGAGGCTTATTTCCCCCAATATGAGAGTCAGTTTGGTATCGAGAACGCCATGTGTCTTTTTGGCGATGGTGATAATTCTAAGTTTAATACCGGTATAACTACTGACTGGGAAGGTCGTGTGTCTATGCAGAATGATATTGACGCCAAGACCAATTGGTTCGGTAGAAGCAACTTGACTTATTTCAAGTTCTATCCACATGTATCCTCATACGCCAGATGGGTGGAGTTGGATTACGAGAAATACATAAGTGGTTTATCCGATCCTGATAACGGTATTATGTACATAGAGATGATGGGTGACTATAATTATCCGATCGGCGACTCGTCATCATACAATAAGGTTCGTATAACGTTTTTCTCGGACAAGGAAGGTACCGTGGCTCCTAATCCTTTGGCTAATGATGCCAAGAAAGGTGTTATAGTGAATTACGTAGATCATAAGATATTTATGATGCCAAAGTACTTGTTCTGGAATGATGACAAGACTACTTTCCATAAGATATATGTTTGCATCGAGCCTGCGGTATGCGTGTTCTTCACCGGTTTCGCCATGAGGAAGGACATGAAGGAGCTTGCCGGATTTTATACGGCTGGCACTGCCATCTTCCCCGCCCCGTTCTGTTTTGGCATTCGGCCACTGGAGGTGAAATACGTATTCTTCTTCACAAAAGAATTGAAATTAAGGAGATTCGTTACCTATGAGGCGAAATGTATCTCATGTGGGGATAAACCCGCTGACTGCGCTCCCAGACCATATCAGTACGGTGATTTCGGATATTGGGAGTCTACCAATAAGTATCCGGCTAATTTTGAGTTGTATGATTCAAGTAAGATCGGGATATCATCGGGAGGATCAAAGAGGAAGGATATAATAGATTCTTTGACGAAATACTATGGGTCTCCTAAATCCGTTGAGGGTAAGTCTTATTTCACCGGTAATGGGGATAACGCTGAGTACCCCAATACGTCAACCACATTTTGTCAGAAACCTATACGTCATTACAAGTTCCCTGATAACTCTGTCGCTCCTTTTATGGGTAATCCGTCTCAACTGACCGGTCAATATGGAGTTGACTCCTATATTTATCCTATGGGGGTGATGCTTGATGACGATATCGTTAATGAGTTTCTGGATATAGCGGTAGAGAACGGTCTTATAGATAAGGCTAGAAGAGATTCTATAATAGGATATGAGTTGTATAGGGGCGATAGGACGTTGGATAAGAGCGTTATCGGGACCGGTCTGGCTTATGATATGTTTAAGTACGATGATCCCGACGGATCGGCTAACCTTTATCCTAATTACCCTTACAACGATTTGTCTGATGATATGTATATCTATAAGGATATTAATCGTGAGAAATTTATAACGCATCCGTTTAACAGGAGGGGTAATATCTGGTATTCATTCTTAAGCCCTGATATTGCCTTTAACAAGCCTGACGCTCCCACCGAGTGCCTTGTTGATGGTTATCAATTAGGTAAATCCTCCGGTATATTCAGGGAGGTGGAGGATCACCCTAAATGGACGATATTAGGGAATAAGGCTTACAGTATGGCAACATCATTGGCTACGGTGGAGGCTATGGCTAATTTAATATCCGCTATAGCTGAGTATACATATCAGTCGGCTTCACAGCAATATGTCGGTGGAGGCGTGTTCTTTTTAGCCAACCCTGTCGGCATAGCGCTGACGGCTATCCGTCTGGCTACGGGTATCGCCAAGGCCACAGCCCAGTCCGTGGTGGATATAGGCAAGTACAGGTATCAGTGGTTAACGGCATTGATAGATAGGGGACCTAGACGGAACTATGCTTATTATTATACTTCTGTCGCTCATTATAATTTATTTTACCAAAAAATAGGGGCGTCGGAGCTACGTGGATTGTCAACGGCCAAATATATCAAGAGCGGGTTGTATCCGGTTACAGACATCTCGTCACAAGGGGGAACCGTAGGTGGTAAGCCTATTATCATAAACAACCTCGATCGTGAGCATTCGTTGTTCATGTCATTTGGTATGGATAAGTATATGCTTGAATATCCGGAGTTGGTTTCAAGTTACGATACCAGCCGTATTCAGGATGAGTGTAATATTCGTAACGACGAGGTGGCTGGTATGACGCCTCATTTTATGACACGTGAATCTTTCGTATCCTGCCCCTATATGAGGATAAAGAAATATTCTCCGGCTCAATACGGGCAGATAGAGGATATCAGGTGGGTATCGTTAGGTGGTTGCGGGTTGATGGATAAGGATAAGCGTAAACCTGTTTTTGGAGGTGATGTATTTATATCAAGATTCTCACTTAAGAGGAAGATGCCTATGTTTTACTTGACTCAGTTCGGTCAGGGGGACATGATACCATTCCCTTATTATGATTATCGGAACATCGGGTATCCCCGTTATTTCGTTAATTACGACACCGGGGAGGATTATCTTAATAAGACCGATACGGATACCGGATCGCTATACTCTTTCCCTAGCCGGAAGAGCGCTTATGAGATGGTTTGCAAGACCGGGGATATGTATCTTAGCGGTCGTTTCTTCCTATACTTCTATGGCATACCTCAGTTTCTTGTGGAGTCTGAGATCAATTGCAATTTCCGTATAGCCGGGCCTGAGCCTTACGAGGGGTTCTATCCGGAGGTGGGGAATTATATATCATGGACTCAGGAGCGTAATGTCCCTATATCAAGGGATAATGTGTTTAAGATAAGTCCTGTGTATAAGAATCGATTTACGTTAGGTGGCAGGTCATTACCGGAGACGTATGATAGCAATTTTTGGGACTGCGCTTACCAAAGACCCAACGGCGTCATATGGAGCACCGCCGACGTGTCGGAGAACGGCATGACCGATCCTTGGCTGTCGTACAAGCCTATGGATTACCATGAGTTCAAGACATCTTTCGGGAAACTTATAAGCATGAAAGGGATAGAGTCGGATCAGATACTGGCTCGTTTTGAGAATCAGGTAGGGTTGTACAATGCCATAGACGTGTTGGCGGAGAGAATATCCCCGGAGAATAGCGAGCTAGGGACAGGTGGTCTTTTCGCCTCTCGTGGTATCGAGTATAATAATACGACGTTAGGATATTCCGGGACCCAGAGCCGGGATATGATCAGTTGCGAGTTTGGGCATTTTTGGGTCGATTTAAGGCGTGGTCAGGTGTTTAAGGTAGATTCTAATGGTAGGAATCTTACGGAGGTCACACCGGGGCTTAGAAACTGGTTTAAGGAGCATCTTCAGATGAAGATCATCCGTAGCCGGATATATAACGCTGATACGGACGCTGAGTTGTCTTATTACGATATCGATAACAAGTTCTTTGGTATAGGGCTATCCATGGGCTGGGACAATCGGTTCAAGAGAGTTCTGATAACCAAGAAAGATTATATACCGGTAGGGAATCCGAGCGAGTACCAATTCCGTGGCGGCCGGTTCTACAGGAACGGGCAGGCGGTGGAGCTACAGGACGCCAGCCATTTCACAGACGTCTCGTTCACCGTTGGATATAACTGCCTGAAGGGTGAGTGGAAATCATATTTATCCTACACCCCTGATTATTATATCGAGCACCAGCATTATTTCCAGTCTGGAAAGAACTACTCAAGTGAAAGTCAGGAGATAGGGTTATGGTCTCATGGATTGACCAACCAATCGTATCAAGTATTTTACGGTAAGCTATATCCGTTCGTTATAGAGGTCCCGGTACGTGAGCAGTATGTGAATAAGATCCTCGCGAACTACCAATATCGGATGGATGCCAGAAGGTATCAGGATGAGGTTAATTACCAAATCCTTAGGACTACTGGATTCAATAAGGCATGGTTTTATAATGATACGAACAACAGCGGTGAACTTCGGATGGTTATCGCCGACAAGAACGATATGAGCCAGCGGTTAAGGTATCCTATAACCAATGATGATAGCCGTGAGATACTGGTGACGGAGGTTGATCAGAAGATAAATATAAATGACTATTTTAACGAGGTCAAAGACGATACTAATAACCTCCCGGTATGGATCAAGGATGTGAATGACATTGACCGGAAGATCGACCCTAGGGCTGTCGATTATCATCGGAGGTGGCGGGATCGTCTTCGTGGCGATTGGTTCTTGGCTAGGTTCGTGAATGACATTGAGAGCCGGTTCAAGATGATAGTAAGATGGTTTAGTAATGATGAGAAAATTTGTTGATTTATTAACATATGGGGGGTAGGGGTATTTGCCGCCTCCTATTATATATTGAAATGATATGGAAGATTTTATCGGTAAGTACAATGGAGGTCAAATAGAAAGTAGGCTTGATAAGGTCAAGGATATGGTTGGCGCTACGGCGTCTCAGGCTGGGGAGGATGGATTGGTACCAGCTCCGGCGAAGGGAGATGAGGGTAGGTTTCTTTGTGGAGATGGCACGTGGAAGGATGTAGTAGTCAAACCAGATTATACAGTATTTGACATTGTTATGGAGATAGCATCAAGTGACAATCCATCTATATCTCAGGAAAATTATAATAAATTATTAGAGAAGCTTCCAAGCAACGCTGTTAATATATTTCCAGTAAGAGATAATGGGGTGTATATATCAAGTCTTCTTGGTGGGTATAATGTTAATGGTGATAATGCTATTTGGTTTCGTCTAGAATTGAATAATGGAGTACTACAGAATAATTCTGCACAAATCTATATATATCAAGATTTAACTGTGAGTGTAGATTCTGGTATGAATTATTTAATACCAGTAAGTGATGGTATTGATGTATATACAAATCTAGTAAGTGGTCTTTCTGAGAATAATACTAAGCAGTTAACAATACATACTACAGGTGATGGAACTAAATCTTTAATGGATGATGGTAAATATCGTAAACTGCCCGTGTACGGCAGGAACCTGTTGCTGGGATCGGGGAAGGAGGTAAGTAATTCGGCATATAATATAGCTAACTATTGGCTGACGGAGCAGATACAGGAAGGAACTCAAGTCACTGTTACAATATGGGGTGAATTAGGAGAAGGGACAACTGGATTTGCATTGTTCAATAGTGGAGATGCTGTAGGTGCAGGAAAACCTGTACCTATCATAACACCGACAAACGGAAAAGGAATTGCTACATTCTCTTGGAATTTAATCAATAATAGTGGAACAGTTGCGAATAGTACATTATTAAATATATTTAGCTATCCTTATGGTAACAAACCAACAAACCCCTCCACCATTCACAAGATTAAACTTGAATATGGTGACATCCCGACCGAGTGGTCTCCAGCTTGGGAAGATATACCAGATCTAGAAGAAAGATATGCATATGGTGTTGAGTGGGATACTGCATCATCAAGTCCAGATGGGGTTAGAGTAGGTAATATGCAATTGCATAGAGAGCTACCTATCCAGAGTAAGATGAAAGGAGCCGTTTTGGATAATAAAGGTGGGATAAATAAATATCTTGGAACCAGTTGGAGCGATTCAGACGTTCGACTAGCTTCCGGTGAACCTGAAAATTTTTCAATAATGATAATGATACCTAGACATTGGTATAAATTTTACTTCAATGGTACCAAGTTTAGATGCATGATATCTGCAACCCCATTACCAGGATATAAATACGTGGATGATTTTTTTATAAGTTCATATGAGGCTACAATATACAGAAGCAAAGATCTTCTTATGTCTCGTCTGGGTGTTGATTCAACTTATAATGAATATCGTGGTGGTGACAACACCGCCGAATGGGACGAAACCTACCGTTCCTTGCTAGGCCGTCCCGTCACCAACCTCACCCGAGACCAATTCCGGCAAGCCGCGAGGAAACGTGGCAGCGGATGGGAGATGTACACCTACAACGCCCACAAGATACTGTTCTGGTTATTCGCCGTCGAGTACGCCACGCTGGACAGCCAGAAGCCTTTCAACGCCCAGAAGGACGCTAACGGTTTCGCACAAGGCGGCCTAGGTCCGGGACCGACGCAAATGACGGATTGGACTAACTTCAACAACGCCAACCCCCTTATCCCATGCGGCTATACCAACGAGTTCGGGAACGGCTCGGGAGAGAAGGCATATGTGGTGAAGAACGCTTCCGGCGGTACTCATGCCACATTGATGGCTAACAGGTATCGTGGTATAGAGAATCCGTTCGGCCATATCTGGAAATACACCGATGGGGCCAACATACAAGTCACCACGGGTGATTCCGGATTGTCTATCTTATGGACTACCGATGACCCGTCAAACTTCAGCGATACATCTTACACAGGCTATAACAAGAAAGGCAACATCTGCCGTACCAATGGTTATGCCAAGAAGATGCTCCTAGGTGAGGATGGTGATATCGTAGCTACGGAGATCGGCGGTAGTAGTTCTACCTACTGGTGCGACTACTACTACACCTACACATCGGCTAACCGCATGCAGGTGGTGCTGGTTGGCGGGTACGCGGGCCACGGGTCGTTTGCGGGCCTCGCTTTCGTGAATACGAATGAGGCGCCTTCCGATGCGTATCGTAACATCGGTTCGCGCCTTTGCTTTTTCCCCGAATATCGTAAAACGTCGGCGTAGCCGCACGTCTCACGTCGGGAATTTTTTGTATAACGATTAAATAACAAGACATGAAAAGAACATATAGCGACACTATACCGATCACTATGGAAAAGGACGGTGACGGATCCTACCTTTACCGGTGGGACGTTAGAGAGGAGACAAGGGAGATGGGTGACGATATGTCCCCCGTGATCTCCTATAGTTACAACGAGGTCAGGGTATGGCCCACGTTGACGGCCAACAAGATACTGGAAGCCTGTATCGACGCCCTATGGGGTAGCGGTGTTGAGCAGAAGATGCTGAACGACTATAACGCCGCCAAGTTAGGCATACTTGACTCGTCTTACATCGAGTCCTATAAGGTATTTCTGAATGGCAGGAAGTCATTGAAGGAGCGAGTGGACGGTGATTTTCTGGATTGGGAGAATAGCTAGTTGACACGCTAGCGCCCTCAATGGGGCGGGATTTGGTCTTATGTTGATATCATGGGCGGATATGTGATGTGGATCATGTTCCCGTCTCGTGTTTTAATATCCGTTTGATTGTGCGTATATTTGTGGAAAAACGTGATTTATGGCTAAGAAAAATAGACCGGAGGAGATTCCTTCATGGATAAAGGATTTGTATAAGGAAGATCTTGATCGTGTTGTAAGAGGTGAGCGTCCCATGTATTTCAGGGGTATGGATGATAGTCCTTTAAGGAACGTATCCCCGGAGTTTGATATCCTTAGTGGAGGAGCTGCTGTTAAGGGTATGAATGGGATAAGAGGTGCGTTGTCTCCGTTGAATAATGGCATGGGTAATTATAATTTCAGCATTAGGAGTATAAATAAGAAGATAGGCGAGCTGGTTGATGAGGCGGGATTGTATCTGCCTGAGAAATTAAGACCTATATATCAGACTGTGGTGGACGCTATGTCGAGATCCAAAGATAAGGGGTTGGGTTATATCACGCAGCCGTTGGCTAACGCCCTGTACCCTGCGGACGAGCGACGGAACCGGCGTCTAGACGGGGAGCATCCCGTTGGTTATGTGGATGCCATAGACGGCATATGGCCTAGGGAGAAATATGGGCTATGGGGAGAGAAAATTGAGCGGAAAGCCGAAGGAGGTCCTATTGGTAATGATCCTATGTATGTAAGACAAGATGTATCTGATAGAGCTTCGTATTTAAAAGATATCTTAGGTAATGCCATAAGAAGAAGGTTGCACGAGAATGTCACTCCTGATGTGGTAGCCTCAAATGCCAGTCTTCCCGATAAGGTTAAGGAGTTTATATACGGAAGAAATGGCAAAGCTAATGTTGATGAATATAGTGAACAGCTATGGGGTAGATTCTTATCCCAACCTAATAGTCTTGACGGAAATAGCAAGGGAATAAGAATCCCCGATAATATTATTGCTGATATCGAGAGGATGTTTAATCGTGACACTAAGGATGAGATAAAGAGGTTAGATAAGAAGATTCGTGATACGGAGCGAGAAATATATGGTTCCGATAAGCCGGTTACAGATGATGCTTATGGTAGACTGGAGTTTTTGAAAAAGTCTAGAGAATGGGTAGATATCTTTGAGAAGAATCGTAATTCGGTAAGATCCGGAAAGCCTACGGTTTTTTCTGAGTACGATTTTTATCCCGAAGCTGCTGGTGAGCTTACCCCATTATCAGGGTTTGGTAATTTTACTATTTATAGACGTCCGGATTGGAGGTTAGGTGTTTACGATGTATATGATTTTTATAGTAATGATCAAGAGTTCCCGATCAATATAGCTACCAAGGTATTAGATGCTATAGGTGATAAGTTTGAGGAGAGAGGCTCTTTCAAGGATTATAATCCTGCTCCAGAGAGTGGTAAGGATGCTCTTATTCGTAACGCTATTATGTCTAAGAATAAGTTGGAGGACAAGGCTGAAGGAGGTCGTATAAATACAGGGAGCGATTATGGTTCTGGAAAGTATGTGATTGATCCTCGTAGATCAGAGAATAATAAGATGGCTGTATATGATGAGATATGGGATTATCTGACAGAAAAGAAGGGGATACCACAAACGCAAGCTATCGGCATCCTGTCGAACATCGCCGCCGAGTCCGGAGGGGACACCGAAGCCCTAGGCGCCGCCGGTGACTTTGGTATCCAGCAATGGCTTGGACCGAGGAAGAAAGAGCTACAGCGTAGGTATGGTAAGAAACCGACATTGACCCAACAACTGGATTATCTTGTGGATGAGTATCAAGGTCGTGTACCGGGGCTAGGCTGGAACTACATGAACCAAGGCAAGTTCTTTGATAAGGACGCTCAAGGTAATGTATATAATTACTATATGTATTCGAAGGCTGATTTTGATAACGCTACCAACTACAAGGACGCTACCGTGGCATGGAATCAAGGATACGGAAGACCCCTTGGATCGACATTAAGAAACGAGAAGCGGTTTGAGTTCGCCGATATGTTCTCCAACAGATACGGTGTCCCGGAGAACGAGCCAATGAGATACGAGTTCGGACAGCGGGATTCGGGCACGGGGGACGGAGGTCAGCAGCCCGTGCCTGAGACGGTAGCCCCTGCCGATCCTTCTTTGGCTTCTCGCCCTTCCATAGATAGCTGGTGGGAGAAGGAAGGTCAAGACCTGTTATATAAGATGCTAGCTCAATCCGGCGCTAACAAGAAAGCTATAGAGGACATCGCTAATAATATTAAGAATGATCCTCAATCAGAGGCGCAGATAGCGGAGGCCGAGCGTATGCGTAAGGAACAGGCGAAAAGGCAGTTGGTGCTTAACATGATACCGGGGTTGATGCTGAATATAAAGGGTATGAGCAGAACCCAGAATTAATGCTATATTTGTGAAGTAATTAAACGTTTTTGATATGAAAAGATTGTTGTTTTTATTTGCTATGTTATTGACGCCATTCGCTTTGATGGCGCAAGAGGTAATCCCATCAGAAGGGTCTATTACTATTGATCTGACTACCTTTACCGGCATTATGTCTTTCGTTACGATGTCAGCTACTCAGCTAGCTAAGGTGGTGCCGTATATCGACACCCACAAGTGGGCTAAGATCCTATCGGCTGTAGTTATCGGCATGCTGGTATGTATCCTGGCTTGGTTTCTTCAGGTATCCCCGTTGTTAGTAGGGAGTGAATGGTGGGAAGCTCTGTTGTATGGGGTGGCTGTCGGGCTTAGCGCTGCTGGCTTCTATGACCTAGTGAAAGCAATAGGTTCGTTATTTGTAAAAAGGATCTAGTTACTGTAACTATCTTGCGATGAATTAAAATTACAAGGTATTATTATCTGTAATATAGTTAATTATATTTTGTAATTATATTAGTATTATTTATATTTGTGCGCCTATCTACTCATCACGAGCGGATAGGCGCATTTATTAATTTAAAACGTTTGGTAAAGTTATGAAAAGTAATTTGATTTTGTCATCAGAGAGTAGGGAATTGTTAGGTAGAAACATTTCTGTTATGTCCAAGGACGGATTTGTATGCATAACTGAAGTAATGGAGGCGTTGAACGAGAAACGCAAGTCTATTGGGCTGGAGGCGAGAAGACTCGACCACCTGTTTGCTACTAATGGATTTCAGGAGAAAATGAAATCTCTAGTTAAAGAGCTAAGTGCCAACAATATATGTACAGTAATGAAAAGTACTGTACAAAAAGAGGTATTGAAAATAGGTAAGATGACGGATCTTAAAAAATACGGTATGGCTTATCGCAAGGGAAAAGGAGAGGGGCAAAAATGGTATATTAATCCATATTTCTTTGTCATGATAGCCTTGGAGTTGGATCCGGAGATATACGCCAAGGTGATAATATGGTTGCATGATGGATTCATAGAGGACAGGAATGCCGCTGGCGAGGCTTATATCAAGATGAGTTCGGCCGTCGCCAGGTTGGTTAGCGACAAGAGTCAGTTGTCTGATAAGATATCAAGGGTAGCTAAGGCTATTAATTTTATCGTCTTTAACAAGCATGAGAGTGGGATAAGGAATACGGCTACAAAGAATCAGTTAAACGACATAGTAGCTGTAGAGAATGTTATCACCGGGGTTATAGATGGTGGTTTTATAGATACTTATGATAAACTTATAGATTATCTTGGTCATGAGTGGAAAAAGAAATGGGGTAATCCTGTTATGTCTTTAAAGGATTAGTATTAAAGAGACTCATCATTGTCAAATGGTGAGTCTGTATTTTTTTTAAACTATCTTTGTATCAGAACGAAATAATTTGATATATGGGAAAGTATGTAATTAAAAGGAAGATACCTAAATATCAAGATGCTGGGGAAGTTGATCCTGTCATGCCCGGTAATGTTGTTGGTCTTCAGGGTCTTGGGGTGGAACCTCTGGTTTCGTCTACCCGGATAGGATTTGATATTCAGCAGCCTGATATTAATACCATTGATACAAGTGATTTGAACGCTATCGTTGACAGCAATAAGAAGGTTGACGAGTCTGGCAGTACGGATGTTTTTGACTTTACCACCATACCTTATTATGGCGCTGATGATATAGGGTCTAGATTCACTCAGATGGGTCGTGGTATAGGGCGTATGAGAAGCGAGGGATATGGTGATTTATCCACTGGGGCTAAAACAGCTAATACGATAACCACCATAGCCTCAGGAATTAGTGGTATCATGGGATTGGCTCGTAACGTGGTTTCTGGGATAGCGTCTGAGAAAGGTACTCGTACCAATATCAGGTTGGCTCAGGAGCGTGAGGCCAGACAAAGAAGGCAATCCCAGATGCAGTACAAGGATGGTGGGGGTGTTTATCTAGGGCCTAATAATAGGTTCGATAGCGGAAGCCTTACCGGTGAGTACCTGTATCCGTTACCTAAGTCAATGGAAGATCAAGCCAATGTGGAGATCGAGAAAGGTGAGTACGTGACGCAGCCCGGGGAGGCGCCGATGGAGGCTATGGGGCAGAAGCACGCCGATGGTGGAACCCCCGTTTTCTTGGAGGAAGGTACGAAGGTTATCACCGATGATACCACCATAGAGTCGGATTTCGCTAAATACATTAGGGATACGTATGGTATTAAGGCTACACCAAAGGATACGTACGCCACGTTAATGGATAGGTATAAGGCTAAGATCGGTCTTAAATCGGCTTACGATGATCAGAAAAAGGCGCTGGAGAAGCTGAAGAAAAACGATAAGATAGATGACGAGAATACAAGGCGTTTAAACGCCTCCATATTATCTAAGGCTATAAATGATAGTAACGATACCGTTAATGGCTTAGAGGGAAGATTTACGGATTTCGCTAATGTTATATACAAGGAACAGGAAGACCGGAAGATGAAGAAGGATGAGGATACGTATTTCGCCAAGGGTGGTGAGATAGATAACATCATATCCAGATCCATGAAAGAATACGGTCTTACGGAGGAGGATATAGCCGAGGCTAAGAAAGAGTTGCTTAATAAAGTGGCTGGTATTCGTCAAAAGATGGAGATAGGAGGCACGTCTTTGTTCGGTCGTAAATTAACTTTCCGTCCGATCGAGAATAGGTTCAACAATGATCCTAACTATTTCGGTTATCAGCGCCAAGGGGCCGATGGCTCTTATGGAGGCATTAATACGGATGAGAGGTTGAATTATTATAAGACATTCAATCCGGTCGCTTACGATGCTTATATGGGAGCTTCAGAGGGCGCTAGGGCTAGGGCATTGCAAGACGCTATCTACGGTCAGACAAGTAGCTGGATGGGCTTGGCTACGGCAGAGAACCCGATCATCGCCAACGCCGAGGCGCTTCGGGATTACACGACGCTCGTTTCCTTTGGTGGTGAGGATAGTCAAGGTAATTACCCGGAAGACAAGAAAGCCGCATATCATGATAGGATGAGAGATAATAAATTAGGCTTGTTTACCACATCTCGTCCTATGATCGGTTTGGATGTCGTTACAGAGGAACAACACAAGGCTCTTAATGACGCTGGTATCACTCATTTCAGTCAACTGTTTTCTGACAAGAATAAAGATATTGTTAATAAGATCCTTGGGGAGGATATGCTTAAGATGCAGGCGTTAAGATCCATGAAAGGCATGGAAGGTCTTGACTTCATACTCGATCCCCACAAGGTGGCTCCCGGTCCTATGAATATAGGTGACGTGGAGGATCCCGATGTTAAGCTGGATATGTCTGAGCTGATTGATTCTAATACACTTCCTAAAACCAATACAAATGCCGGTAAGTCGAACAGCGGCAATGGAGGCAGGAATATAGTGGGTGGCGGTCTTGACTTCCCCGAGGTATTTAGGATGACCCCGGGAGCCGTGACAACGGAAGGTCTGGAAAGGCATTACGCTCCTACCGTGGATCCGGTGTTGAGATCGGCTGATCAGTATATGGTTGAGGCTAATCGTGCTTTCCAATCACAATTGGATCAGATGGGTAATGTCCCGGATTCCCAGAGAGGGGCTTTATCTTCCAATTTACAGGCTATCATGAGTTCCAATATAGGTAAGTATATAAATGAGGTAGAACAAGGAAATGTGGCTCAAAGGACTTGGGCTGATAATGTCAATTCTCAATCATGGGCGAATACTTACGACAAGAACATAGCCCAACGTCAAGCTTATCAACAACGGATATTGCAGGGATTGGCTATAAATGACGAGAACTGGGCTAGGTATTTCGATAGCGTCAATGATGAGATTCAGCAGAAGTGGAATACGGCTACGACCATGAATACATTAAGGTCTATATTCGGGGATGTAAAGATCGGTCCTAATGGGCAGCTGATCGCTGATCCTCAAGGAGATATATTGAGTTATAGGAGATTATATCCCGCTCAGGAAGTAACTAAAGGCAAGAAAGGATAAAGGATGGCTTCACAATATAGTATATTAAGGAATTACGGCAAGTACGTATCACCCTACAACATGGATGTCATGATGCAGGGGATGGGGTACATGCAGCAGAAGATAGATACCAATCGGCAGGCTATAAACGAGTATGCTGATTATATTATCAATTCTGACATTATAAAACCTCAGGATAGGGAATATCTTCAGAATAGGTTAAATGGGTTGATACAGGACGTGAATAACGTGTATCGTAAATCTAATTTGGCTTCCGACGGTATAGCCAGAAGCATACAGGCTCGTCTTGGAGAAGCTCTGGATACCCGTGTGTTGAATGCTATTGCCGGTACTAGGGAGATCCGGGCTTTTAGCGAGAAGATGGAGGATATGAAGCTGAACAATCCCAAGATGTATCGTCCTATAAACGAGGCTGAGGCTTTCGCGGATGCCGTGGCTTGGATGAATGACGGTCAGGTAGGGACACGTCTTAATCCTATACATTATACTCCTTATACGGATTATCACGCTGAGATTGATGAGAAGATGAAGAACTTCATCTCCCTTAACAAGGGGAAGAAAGTCAATGTGCCGGTAGTTGACGCCAATGGCAACAGGACGGGGGAGATGCGTGAGATGTACATAGATGAAATGAGCTATGCTCGGGTCAGGGATATAGCTATGGCTTCCATATCTGAGAATGGTAAGGCCCAGATGCAGTTAGAGGGAAGATATATGGCTAGGACAAATCCTGATTTATTTAACGTCCAAAGCACCTCTGATTTCCTTAAAGGGTATATCGATGACTTTGCTGTCAAGGAGGAATCCATACGGGCTAAGCTGAAGGGTGTCGGCAATGATAAGATAAAGAAAGCTAAATTGGAGTCGGAACTGGCGGATATCACCAAGCAGAAAAATGATTTCGTGGAGGAGGCTGAGGGCGTTATCGGCGACAACTACAGTCCGGAGCGGGCCGGCATGTTTATGGTGCGGCAGCAGTTCCTTCGTGGTGTCGGATTGAGATGGTCTTATAATAACTCATATGAGACGTTGGGCGTTGACGATTATTATTTCAAGGCTAATCAACAGATGATGGAGAGGGCTAAGTTCAATGAGACAAAGAGACATAATCTGGCTATGGAGGAAGCTGCGTTGATGAAAGCCAGCAAATCGGGCAAGTCAGAGAATGGTGGTGGAGACGATGATATGACAGGACCTACCGTGGTTACTAAGAGCGCTAACCTTGAGGACGTAAATATAAGCGATGAGTTCATGAACGGGTTTATAGCCAACGAGAGGGCGGTGACTACTGGCATGGATAATTTCGTTAAATCACTATCAGATGACGCTAGAAGGAAGATCGACGCATGGGCGTCTGATCCTGAGAATAGTAACGTGGTCAAGGATATGGATAAAGACCAGATCATCATGACATATTTCAAGGCTAATGGTGGATCTACGAATACGCTCCTTGATTATAATGGCAAGGATAGTTATATAAAGCTTCTTGGGCTAAATACCCAAAGAGATAAGTATAATAAGATCAATGATGGATTCAATAAGGCGAGCAATGCTGTTTTGGATGGTATTGATACTATAATTCAGAGAGAAGCTAGATCGGATAGTGGATCAGGTATAGATATTAGTTATGGATTCGGCACATTCAATCTTGGAGATATTAATAACAATGGCGATAAGGTTTTTGATATAAATGGTATAAACGATATAACGTTAAACGATTGGGCTAAACTGTCAGCTTATAGTTCTTTATTGAATGATAATATAAATGTTGTTAATAGTCCCGTTAAAGGGGAAGTGCCATCTATATCGATAGATTCAGGTCAATCTAGTGTCCTACTGGATAAGATAAATAATCTTATGGGGACATCCTTCTCGCTTGATGATATTGAATCTATAATGTCTCTTGTTGTGTCTGGTACTAATAGGAATATACACGTCAAGGCGATAGAGGATAGATTTGCTGGAGATAATAGAGCGATTGGTGTCGCTACCGCTTTATATAATGGAGCGTATAGGGAAAGAAACGATTTGTTAAGACATAAATGGAGTCGTGGTGATCTAGGTAGGATCGCTGATGACGCTAAACGTGCTGGCGAGGATTATCTAAGACAATATCGTCATGAATATGCCGAGCGTGAGTATATCTTCTCCGGCGATTATCCATCTAAAAGTAAGGCGGAGGAGGATTATATAAAGATCAGCGATTTATTTACTCGTGGTGGTGGTTTTATTCCTAAGGATAAGGATAATGCCAATACAAAGATAACATTTACTATATCTCCTATAGGTGATGGTAATTATCAGATCATTGGTAATAATGGAGGTGATGGCAGATCTGTTGTTGAGGTAAGTGAGGCTGATTTAGCCGCCAATGACCTTACTTTTTATAAAGAAGATGTAAATATCCCATCCGAGACCTACGACTCTGGTGTTGTATCTATATCGTTTGCCAATTCAAGTGATAACGCTTATGGGAAGATGGCCAAGGCATTGCAGGTAGCTCCTGTAGCTTATGCCAGCGGAGCCAAGGATATGACAATGCCTTATATAGATATGTTCACGAATATAAATGACGGTAATATCAGGAAGAATCAGATGATGATCGCTACCGATGTGTTATTTGATAACGCTTCTATGTATGAGTTAAGGGCTTCCGGATATAAGTATAATAATGGTTCCTCTGGGATAAATATTGATATATACAGCAAGGGAGGAGCAAGGGATGGCGGTACTCCATTATACTCAATTGATCTGGATGGCGTTAATTATGCTGATGAGGTAGCTAGGAAAATTGATTTCAGCCCTCAATATTATTTGGTCATGGCATGGCAACAGATACTTAGTAAGGAGAATGAGGTGTATTGGAGAAGTGAAGGTAGATCTACTACTGATGATTTTGAAAGTTTCATCTCGCCTATAGCTAGTATGATCGATCAGGAGATAAGAAACAGGAATAACGGAAATAGTGGAAATAATGGAAACAATGGAAATCTATAATAATACCTCTAATGGGAAGGATCTTGCCGAGAAGTACAGATATCCTACCATGAACGTAGATAATATAAAGGCTATTGGCACAGATTCATATAGTATACCGGATCGTGACATGCCTCCGATATTGGATCCGTATTCCGCTTCCGAGAGATCAAAGTCCCAGATACCATCATTGTCGGAGAGGATCAAGAATACTGTTAAGACAAATTATTATGATGATATAAAGCATATGTCCCCATTGGGATATATGGCATCTGATCAAAGTTATAAAGGTAGGTTTAACCTTACAGGTCCTGAGATATCGTTAGAGGACTCGAGATATCGACTCAGTAGCGGTACTTGGATACCTAAATACGAGTCTTATATTCCCGGCGTAGATAACGACACGCGTCTATCTAGGAGCCAAGGTAGGACCGAGAAATGGATGAGAGGATTGGGTAAGCTGGCGGGTAAGACTGCTTTATACGGATTAGGCGGCGTTATCCAGCCTTTTTATGGTATTTATGCCGGAGTATCCAAAGGTAATTTCAATGCTGTTTTTGATAATGATTTTACGAGATGGTTAGATGATCAGGATAAGAAGATGGATTATGGTCTAGCTCATTATTACAATCGAGAGGAGCGGGATATGAATTTTCTTCAGAGCATGACTACGGCTAATTTCTGGTCTAACGATTTCTTATCCGGTCTTGCTTTTACCGCTGGTGCCATGTTATCATCAGCTGTATATTCCGGTGCTGGATTGATGAACTTAGCTCGTACGGGAGCTAGGGCAGGCGTGGCTTTGGCTAGGATAGGCAAAGCGGCTTCGGATACCAAGAAAGCGTTCGGCGTTTACCTTAGGGCCGCCCGTACTGGACAGAGGATAGGCAAGGGGCTGGACACCCTCGCTTTCCTTGGTACATCTACCTCGTGGGAGGCATCTGTCGAAGCTAGAAGCATGTTGATGGAGGCTGAGGAGAATTTCAGGCAGTCTTACCGTAACGCTTATGGAAGGGAAGTCCCATATGAGGAGCTTATGAAGTTCAGGGCTGACAATGCCAATGCCGCTAATGCTGTATTCGCCGCTAACGTCGGCATATTGTCATTATCCAATATAGCTATGTTCGGTGATATGTTCGGCATGGATCTTGGTGTGGATAAGTTCATAAAACGCAATATATTTGGCGTAGGCGCCGAGAGGATGGATAACGGGACATTGAGGGCCATAACGCCTAAGAAATGGCAGAAAATAGCCGGGAATACGTTCAATATCATCAAACGTCCGGTATCTGAGGGTCTGTATGAGGAAGGTCTTCAGGGAGTGGCTAGTAAATCCGCCGAGGATTGGGTAGAATCAAGATACAATCCTATGGCTATCCGGCAGAATATAGGCTATATGGAGGCTATAAAGAACGGGTTCAAGGAGACTTACGGATCTAATCAGGGATGGAAGGAAATCGGCATCGGTATGATTATCGGATCGGTTATGGGTGTAAGAAGCCTTGGAGGTATAAAGGAATGGAGCCAAGACATGTCCCGTAATAAGGGGATGGTGGAGGCCTACAACACTAATGCCGGCGCCTTGACCTCGGCGGCTGTCCAAGCTATTCGTGGCAGCATGGCCCTGAACGCTCAATTATCAGGCTTAAGTACGGATAATAACGCTGACGATATACCTAATTCTAGAATCGTAGATAAGACTTTTAGTGATGCCGTATTCAACCGTCTTCGTTATGATCAGGAAATGGGGATGTTAGATGATACTAAGGAGAATTTCAAGACAGTCATCGAGTCTATACCTAATAGCGATATAGCCTCCGATATGAATATGACGGATGAGCAGGTAAATGAGTATAAGTCTAACCTTGTTGGCGAGTTCAATAAGAAGGTTGATAATTTTACTATGGCCAGCAGATTTGCCGACTCTCTTACCGATGGTATATCCAATAGATCATTTAACACCTACATCTCTAACATGGCTTATAACGGTCTTGAGGCTAAGGATAATTTGGATGATATCGCTAATCAGTTAGGAAGGATATACAATACGGATATAGGTCCCGCTTTAGATATATATTCTCGTCTTAATCCTGATTCGAGCAGGGATCTTGAAGAATTAAGGAAGCTTACGGATGATATACAGAGGATGGAGAAGAATATCTTGAGGCTTCAACAAAGTGTCGCGTCGAAGGACGCTCTTGAATCTGATAAGGCTGAGTTGGTCAAGGAGAATGATAGGCTTCTTAAATTAACAGAGGATAGGATCGCATTGGAGAGGAAATTAACTACGTTAATTAACTCAGAGGCTGATATATCTAAGTTGTTCTTAAATAGAAATGATTCAAGGATCAGTGCCGCCGATCTTATGGCAGCTTATGAGACTATAGTTGGTTTTGAGAATGCTGTATCTATCCGTGGGGTTGATAATTATAAGGAGGCTATGGCGTTGCTTAGTGAGTATCGTCATAATCTTGTGGCTTATAAGAATATAAACGAGTCTCTTCGTCGTATGCGTGACAGAAGATTCATCCGGGCGCAGGAGCGCGGGTTCATGAAGATATTATCGAACGTATGGGGTAAGACTTATGAGGAGGATGATAGCAAGTATGATTTCAGGAATACTGATAATCCTGAAGCAAACGCCCTTTACGCTAATGATCAAGCCATAGACAAGGCTTACCAAGATGGTCTTATAGGAGAGGATGAGGCATTTATGTTCAAGACATATAATCATATGATAGCCAGATCTATGGAGAACGAGATTAAGACCGATGAAGGTAGTATAGTCGAGAGGGTTCCTGATGATGAGGATATCATAAATCCTTCTGACGATAGAATCAATAATATAGCTATAAAGATATGGAACGGTAATGAGGATGTCTTATCTCCTAGGGAGAGACAGATATATGATAATAACAAGCCTCGTGTCGATAGTCTAGTTAACGGGTTTGGGGATAATCCTATTTCAAGGATCAATAAGGCTAGATCGATAATAGATAGATTGAAGATCCATGATAATATTTATGATAATATCAAGGACGCTGTTGATGATATTGTAGATATGAATATCAATGGTCTTGATCAGGATCAGGTTAAGGAGGCTATAAAGACCTATAACGATCTTATGGATGAGGCTGACAATGGCAATGAGGTTGATCAGGATAAGCTTAATGAGGCTATTGATATTATCAATAATTATTCCGATGGGCCTCTTCTTCAATTCGTGGAATGGATGAGGTTGTATGATAACGGAAGTATAGCTGTCAAGGATTACGATAAATCCATACCTATGGGTGATGTCCTCACAGAGAGCGAACCCGGGACATCCACCGGCAGGACGGAAGTTAACGCCGCCCAGAATCCGGTGGTGTTGATGGCTCAGAAGAGAGAGATCGGTGGGGTTATGTATTATGAAGTTGGCGGAATGAGACTTGACAGGTTTATGGATGGTCTTGGGCTTAAAAGATCTGATGCCACTGATACTGATAATGGAAGGGTGATGGATTTCACCAACGGAACCGACATATTTACTGTTATAGAGTCAGATAACCACTCAAGATGGATGATTAGCGAGGATGACGCTCAGGCTTTCGAGAACGCTACCGGTGTCATATTGGGGCGGCAAACCGCCTTGTCGACCTCCATCTGGTTTATGGTGTATCGCAAGGGGCAGGATGGATCTATTGTCCCTTATTATACGGGTGATACGTTTGGATCTAACAACGAGTCGGTGAATCAGGAAGCAACGGCTAGCCTCCGCAAGGGTGATATGGTAAGGTTTGTGATGGATATGTCAGATCCGTATACCAAGGAATTGTATGATAAATACAATAGCCTTTATGCCGTTGATCCTAATTCTGACGAGACTAAGTCGGCTTACCGAGAGCTGGTTGATAATATGGTTATTAAGATCGTGGATGGTGATGGTAATTTTGTCTCGGTGCTAAAAGCCAATGATCCAGACTCAAAAGGGAGTAACGCTGATTTAAGGAGTATGGCCTTTGAGTTGTATAGGGATAATGTAGGATCTGTCGCTGGCGAGATTGATATACCGTTCGTAGGCGCAGTCACTAGTGTTTTGCCGGGAAGACCTAATTTTAGCATAAGTGATGATAATGGTACGTTGATGGTATCCGAAAATGACTTTACCAACGAGACGGTTGGCAAGGTAGAGAGCGTAGGATATATAGAGAATGGGGAGGTTACGATGAGGGATAATATCAAGTATAACATATTCCCGTTCTGCACGGCTATTGTTAGGGATAAGTATGGTGATTATAAAAATTCACGTATCCCGGTCGTGGCTATAAAAACAGGGAACGGAAGAAATTATCTATATCCCGTAAGATTGAAAAATCAGGATATATCGTCATTCTCTTCCATGATCGGATCAATGGCTGACAGAATCATAGAGGGTCTAGGTGGTGGAGTAAGTATTGATGATATAATGGATCTTAATAACGCTATAGCCAGATCTGGGCTGGATAACAAGACATATATGATTCCGTTGGCGGAAGACGTGGATGTTATCAAGGGGCGGCTAGAGGCTGTCAAGGAAGCGGCTAGTAAGATGCCTATGACTACTGACGTAAGAGGATGGATAGGCGATTCCAGGACTAAGGAGGATATTTTGATGAATGACGTTACGATCAACATCGATCTTAATAACGATCCTTTCATAGCCCCTAAGTTCAGGATGAGTATTAGGAGGGATGAGACGTTCTTCGAGGATACGGAGACCCCGTTCGGCAACCCGTCCGGTTCCCAATCGGAGTTCGCCTCGCCTACGAAGGCGGCCGAGGACAAGTCTTTGGCTTCCGAAGGTAATATAGTATCGGGAGAAAAAGAAGCCCATGATCCTTGCTAAATAAATTATCTTGATTTATCTTTGCGGTGTCAGTCCATCACCTGACGAGTAAGATATTTAAAAGTTGGTCCCTGCCGGGTGTGTGATGGCCCCGGTGGGGACTCTTTATATTATGCAGTTAGATAGTTTTTTACACCGTAAAATTATGCAAGACCTACGCATCCAGCGAGTGAAGGTCTTGATGATGTTATACACCAGTCATTATTTTGTCAATAACAGACAAAGGCAGTTGCTTGACCATACATACGCTTTAAGCAGGGATCAGGCTTTCGATTATATGACTGAGTTCAATAAAAGGCTTAGTGATAAGGTTGGTATAGAATGTACGATGGATATTCTTCTGCCTACCGATGATGATAATGCTAATATCATAATCGAGTACAATGGCATCATTAAGAAGTTGATGAGGGAAGCCGAGAAGCTGGAACTTGACACTGACGCTATTAAGGATATGATGCGCGATCTACTTAATGAGTTGAAAGATGATGTTGATCTTAATATCTTGATATTTGACATAACCCAGTTACTTATAAAATACAATCTATTTAGGTTGGATGCCATAACCGAGCAGGAGTTCAAGGACTCTTTCGTCAGGATGGATAGTAGGAATATGGAGATAAAGAAACTAACCCTATCTGATATCAAGAAGGTGGTGATGATGATGGAGGATGGGTATGATTACGCTTTATATATGAAAGAGGAATGCGATTGTTGATTACAATTTTTGTAAAAATATCTCCTGTTTGTTTGTGGTTTCAAAATAAGGTTCTATATTTGCGGTGTCTATCCGTTGCTAGACCATAAGAAGATATTAACTCGCCTAAGCGTAGGCGATAGATGAGGGTCATCAGTGGGGTAACGGACGCTGGTGGCTCTCGTTGTTTTATATTATGAACAAAGATCATATTTTGGGGTTGTATGATGATTTAAGTCATTTTTGCCAAACAGGGAAATTGAAACAAGCTGATTATTCAGGTTATTCTAGAGAGTTAGAGATTATTGTTAAAAAATTTTCGAGCGATTGTGATCGTTCAAAAAATGACAATGTGTTTATTGTTGAGGATTGCAGAATAACTTCGAATGATAGCGATTACAGCAATTTCCTTTATATGGCGCTAATAACGTTATTCGGTAGAAGTGATTTTGATCTTGATTATGCCTTGAAGTTATATAATTATTTTATACTTGCAGCCATAGAACGACAAGATGAACTACATGATGCGGGTTATGATGAGTATATAATTGATAGAATGTGTTTAGATCATGTTTTTAATGGTGTTGTATATAATATCATTATATCAAATACAAACAAGGATGTTGATGATATTCATTTGACTATATCTAATGATCTGAAAGTAAATAACGCTATACCTATGTTGATGTCCAAGATAAGACCATATTCGACAGAATATGATTTTTATGGTTTGTATGATTCTATAATAGGATATACTTATTTTCTAAAAAATAAAAAGAACTATGGACTAAGAAATAGTGGACTGTTGCGTACCTATATAGGAGTAGATATTAGTAATGGTCTTGTAAAAATTGGTAAGTCTAAGGATTTATACACTAGGGAGAGTTGTTTAAGGGTGAGTAATATCCATTTTTATATGATTGCATATGTAGATATGGATATAGAGCGTGAGCTGCATATTAAATATAGTGTATATAATGTTGATAGAGAGTGGTTTCATTTGAATAAAAAGCAGGTTAAGGAAATTATAAGCAAATATAATTTTAGAATTATAGAATCAAATGCTAAATATATTGACAATATATATGATATTTGATGAATAATGAAATTCATTTTTGTTATTTAGGATTGAGTTTTTGCCTGTCCGTGAGGATCGGCAAAATGATTTGTACTTTTTCAGAGTAAACATAAGGTTTGTTATTATTGTTATTTGGCTCCCGTCCGCTCGTGAGAGTAGGCGGGATTTTCATATCTTTGTGGCAAAACGATTTAGCTATGGGTAGATCTTGTTATGTTATAAAAAATAAGGAGGGTGGGGTAGATAATGTCCTTGCCCCGAACGACCAACCATCCGGATTATACCAAAGGGCGATGGAGGTGCTGGGCGACCAGAAGCAGGCCTTATCGGTCTGGGGTACGGCCTACTCCCCCGACTTCGTGTCTTTCTTTGGCGATTGGATGTCCATGCCATCAGAATATGATCTGGATAGTAATGGGGAACCTAGGTATGATGATGTTATGTCATTTATCAAGCGAAAGAACTATTTCGCCGGCAATTTCATGGCCGATGAGGTTAAGGATATCAATAACACCCTTACTTCCTTGGGCGTTGATAATATCAATGATCTTAATGATATGATCGTATCTAACTTCCTTTCCGGCGGTGATATATTCCTCAATAGGTACAATCTTGAGCGATCTGGGATGTATGACGCCGATGAGATTGATAATATCATGACCAACCGATCGGCGTATGATCGGGTAAGGGATATGATGAGGAGGATTGTCGATTTTATGTCTGACGGGGATCTTAATGAGAAGGATATGTATTTCCTGTCCTCCGAGTCAGGCCTTGGTGATGATTATATGATATATGAGGATACATATGACTCGTTAGGAAAGAGAAGGGGCTTGAATCCAATAGAGGTAAGGGATACGATCATGAGGGCGGTAGGCGGTATCAGCGACCGCCGGGAGTTTGACCGGGCTTTCACCTCCGTCCCCTACCCTTCCTTGGCACTCCGGTATCAGGAGGATCAGGATTACGCAGATCGGATGTATGACACGTACCGTAATATGACCCGTATGGAGGTTCGGAGTCAGGACGGAAATACGATTACCGACTCGTACTTCAATAGTACCACACCGTATATCAGTATGCCTAAGGATATGAAGGGTCTAAGGGATAAGGTTGGGGAGATAATCGATATGGATGATTTTAAGGACATCAAGGACGTTTCCGGACGTCTGTATGATATAGCTATGGATCTTGCCGACATGGGCGTGGATATAAGCGAGGCGATCAGCGATGAGATGGTTATATCCAGACCGGAGGATATCCGTGATCTTATGGCGTCGCTGGATGTCATGTTATCTTCCATACAGGCAGGCAATTCGGTATACGATAGCTTTATCTCCGATCTTGATAGGATAACAGGAAAAGGGAATCCGATATACGAGGTTCAGGATACTTATTCTACCAGTGATAGGATGGTGTATGTAAGGTCCGGGAATACATCCCCTTCCGATATGTATGATAGGAGCATGTTGTATATGGGTAGGAATACGTACCATAACACAGCCCCGATAACCGACACCGATCAGGCCTATGAGATGTTGGCCGATATCGGGATAGAGCGGCCCTCGTACTTGCCGGCTGGCGTGGTTCCCGCCGGGGCTTCCCGTTCCGATATTGACGTGATCAAGGATAACATAAAGAAGCTAGTTATGTCCAACATCTCATCCTCGAATACTGAGAACATGATCCTTACCAGATTGATATACCAGCATCCCGTAACCCCTAAGATGGATGATGTCGATATTGATCGGGAGTTCAGGAGATACGAGGCTAGGCAGGGAAAGGATCGGGATTTTATCAAATCCTGTACATCGTTGAGGAAGATCCAGATCAAGGAAAGGTTAAAAAAATCGGATTTATATAATAATGTCTTGCGCTTCCTTGATTTTAATGGATTTTATAACGTATCTTTGAACCACCATGACAGAGGTACGTTAAAAAGCATGGAGATGTCGTTGCCGGATGGTCAGGTAAGAGATCTGTTGTTTGATGTGGCTATCGAGTCCAGCGACAGCAGCATGAGGGATCTTTTCTATCTGGATAGACAGGATAGGATGATGGATGTCGGGTTTTACAGGTATCTGTACCAAAGGAATCCGGGCCTGCTCCGGGAGGTCAACGGCGGTGTCGAGGAGAGGCCGGACGGCTCGTTCTTGGCTCGTGGGAGGTACGACGATTTCGTGTCTTTCCAATCTGGCCTATATGAGAAGGTAGGAGAGACGGTTGATGGATCAATATACAGGTTCGTTGATGATCTTATATACTCCGATCCATCATCATATCAAGAAAACATGGTACGAAGGATGGGTGACGTTACGGTAAGGAGTGACGATAACCGTCTATCAAGGATAGAGGATGATCCCTCATCCAGTAAGATAGTTAATGAATACACTGCTAATACAAATAAGTTGATGCGAGATTTTTCGTGTAGTTAATCTCTCTTTGACGTCGTGAGACGTTTTCTTTCGAGCATTGAAACATTGAATTTATAGATTTGCATGAATCCGGGCCGTAGTGATACGTTCCGGATTTTTTGTCTTGTACCGGTTCTTATTAATACCAATTGCATGACATGACGTGCTTTGATGATGACATATATCACGATCCTAGGATTATTAATTTTTGAACTTTGTAACGCCCACTATCAGGTGGGGTTATTATTAATTCAAAAATAAATAGACATGGGTACAAGTGGAGACAAAATCGTGCTGTTAGACGGCATGGGTTCCGGGAGCGGTAGCGCCGCTAATGGTTTATTATCTATGATTCCGGGTATGTTTACCAGCCTTTTGGGTGGTAATAAGATGGATCCGAATTTAGTCGCTGCGTTGATGAACGGTCGTAACAACCAAGACCAGTTCGGAGGGGCTAACGGCTGGTGGTTGTGGATCATCGTCCTATTCTGGTTATGGGGCGGACGTGGTTTCGGGAATGGTTTTGGTGGTAATGGAAATGATTGTTGCGCTAACGGTCTTCCGGCTCAATTGAACAACGACTATGGCCGTGAGCTATTGATGCAGGCTATCCAAGGTAACAGAAGCGCTATCGAGCAGATCGCTAACGCCTTGAACTGTACTACTACTCAATTGCAAAGCGCTATCTGTAACGTGCAAGGCGCTATCGATAAGGTAGCTGGTCAGGTAGGTATGACTTCTCAGGCTGTTATTAACGCCGTACAGCAACAAGGATGTGAGATCGGTAACCAGATTAGCTCCTGCTGCTGCAATTTGAGTTCTTTGATCAACCAAAGCACGTGCGCTACTCAAAATATGATAACGCAGCAAGGCTTTGACAATCAATTACGGACGTTAGAGCAAACCAATGTTCTTCAGAGTAACATCAACCAAGGATTGACAAACAATCGTGAGCAGGCTACTACGCAGTTCAATATCTTGAGCGCTAAGATTGATGCTCAAACAACCTTGATTAATGATAAATTCTGTCAATTGGAAATGCGTGAGATGCAGAATACGATCAATCAGTTGCGTGATGAAAGGTCGGCTTACCAAGCCTCCGCGTTGACTCAGCAACAGACTCGGAATTTGATCAACCAGTTGAGACCTACCCCTGTGCCGGCTTATCCTTCATGCTCTCCTTACCAGACTTATGGATGGGGTCAAGCATTTTATGGAGGTAATTACGGATGTGGGTGCAACAATGGATGCTGCAACAACGGAAACGCCGCTATTTAACTCTATAAAGGAAGGAGGCTATTATGGCTTGTGTTTCTAAAATAGGGTCTCTTTATGAGTTGGTCACGAAGAACGTGGTAGTGACTACTACCAACACCATCTTCGGCATCAACCCAAGGATATGGCTGTCCTTGCCATGCGAGGGCCTTCTGCTGCTGAAAATCCGGCAGGTGGTTCCGACAACAGGCGAGACATTGCCAGTACAGATAGCTATTCCAGCGAACAGCACCGTATCCACGGTAGGTGATGACACATGCTGCCCGGTAACCGGCGTGGCTGTGGTGAATCCGATCAACGTGGCTGTGACCGGAGCGGCTATGGTTAACAACACCGAACGCCTTGTTTATTTCAACAAGGTAAGGGGTGTATTGAGGCTCATGGATTGCTGTGTGCCTACAACTTCCGCCTCGGCGTCGGAGACGACTGTTGGTGAGGAATAGGTTAGATTGGATGTCTAATGGGAGGGTATTCCCTCCCGCTTAAAAATCGAGATATGTTTAGAGACTTAAAGAAAGGATTTCAAGTATATACGCTGGATACGTCCGATGTTCCGGTGTTCAGGATGGGGAATGTGGTTAACGTGTCCGAGCCTAGGTTCCAGCAACCCCAGATGGGTCAGATGGGGCAATATCAGCAACTACAGGATAGGGTGATAGACCTTACCGTGGAGATAAACGGATCCTCCATGACCTACGTCGTTCCGGAGGGTAGGGATGTCGCTATGTCCAATAACATAACTTTGGCCTGCTCGGTCGATCCGATCATGAACCAGCTTAACGCCGCTAAGAGAACTAGCTCCGATATTCTCGATAGTATCGATAAGCATAGGAGAACGCTAGAGGCTTGTGATTCGATCCTTGAGGAAATCAATCCGGCTTTTAAGCAGACTAAGGATCAAGACCGAAAGATTAAGAATCTTGAGGAGAAAGTCGATAGGATGGGATCCTCTTTCGATGAGCTAAAAGAGTTGTTAATTAAAAAATTAGGTTAATATGAGAGTTATAGATTTAGGCAACGGCCAAGAGGAATATGATGATGAGATCTATGATCGCAGAGGCGGCCGTGGACGTAGCAGACGTTCAGATGGGACTTACATGGGTTATGGTGGTGGAATATATGACCATTATGGCAAGGAGCATGACGGTAGGATGGATGAGCTAGAACGCCGTGAGCGTGATCTCGAAAGGCGCGAGAGGGAGCTGGAACGTGATGAGCGTGAGCTTGAGAAACGCGAGAGACTCCATGAACGAGAGGATGAGATGTATCGCAGGGGATGGTTCGGTGAACGTGGCATCCGTGACGAGTACGATGGTACGGAACCTTATATGCGTAGAGGTAGGAGAAGTCGTTACTACTGAGGAGCGGACGCTGATGACCCGGATTATAAGCGGTATATAGACACCCATGGATATCACTTTTCCAAGGAGTTGGCTAGGGAGGCCGCTGATAAGATGCTTAACGCCGACGGATCCAAGAGAAGATGGACGATGGAGGATGCTAAGCAGATGTTCGATAAATGCGGGGCCAAGAAACCTGATAACGCCACTTGGGGAGATATCCAATATCTGTTCGCTATGTTCTATAGCGACTACTTTCCTAAGGTATTGGACTGCGACCAGAAAATAGTCAAGGCTGTCTTGGCTTATCTGGAAGACCCTGACGCTCCGGAAGGGACGGCGTTCGTAAGGTATCTGGCGGTGCGGTGCTTCGTCGGTGACACAATCAAATGGAGTGAGATGATATGATTTGATACAACGTTGGAAGAACCCCGTCGGCGATAGAATACCGATGGGGTTTCTTTTTGCCCGTAACTTTATTATGATTACATTTGTTCGAGGTAGATCTTTTGTTCATAGGTAGGGCGGGCGGGAATGAAAAAAGGATATCCTCACGGACACCCTTTCCCCTTGGTTGAAAATTACCTAAAAACCTTATGAGTTACTACTTTTTGCAAATATAATTATTAAATCGCAAACAGCAATGGGTAAGGGGTATTACTGGATAGAGCCTGTGGATCAAACGTTAAACGATTTCCAGTTTTATAAAGCACATATCGTGGGTGATCCTGAATATGACGAGAAGCATCATCGTGTTATATTAAGGACGGATAAGTACTTCCCTGTAGGGAGTATCTTCCATGTCTTGAAAGACTCGGAGATGTTCGTTATAGAGAGGAGATTTAAGACATGGGGGAATAAGTATGTCATTAAGCCTTGTGAGGGTGAATGGGAATGGGGGTCTGTCCAGAAGCTGAAAGACAAGGCTATTATATTCCGTACCGGGTTCCTGCATGGGGACGGTAGCTTTTAACACCTGCCCGCATCTACCCCCCCCCTCGATTTCTTGGTGTTTATGTATATAGTTATATTTGAGCAAAAATAATTATGATATGGCAGATTTTCAAGGTAAATACAATGGCGAGCAGATAGAGCAGCTTTTGGATAAGGCTAATGATATTGATCTTTCCAAATACGCTCTTAAGACGGATAACGCCCCTACCGCCACGAAATTACAGGCAGCTAGAACCATAGCGCTGTCCGGGGCTGTTACCGGTAGTGTCTCATCGGACTTCGGAGACAACGTAACTATCTCCACGACATTGGCCAATTTTGATGCCTCTAAGATCGCGTCCGGAACCATCAGCATAGATAGGTTACCTAAGGCGGCTTTGGAGAGATTGGTCGTGGTAGCTAATGATGCGGCTAGATTCGCCCTTACCACCGCTACGGCTCAAAGTGGTGATACGGTAAAGGTCACGTCTACAGGTAAGATGTATCTGATAAAAGACGAGTCTAAATTAAACAGTGAGGATGGGTATGAGCCTTACACGGCCAGTCAGGCTTCCTCCGTGCCTTGGTCCGGGGTTACGGGCAAACCAAGTACCTTCGCCCCTCCCACGTCCTCCGCTACCGTTCTTGGCGGTATTAAGGTAGGATATACGACTTCCGGGAAGAACTATAAGGTGCAACTGGATTCGTCCGGCAACGCTTACGTTAACGTTCCATGGACAGATAATAACACCACGTATAATGAAGCCACGGCCGACACCTTAGGATTGGTTAAGATCGGCTATGCTTCTAATGGAAAGAACTACGCTGTGCTCTTGGCTAATGGCAAGATGTACGTCAATGTCCCTTGGACTGACAATAACACTACATACTCACAGGCCACGAGCGATAATCTGGGTCTTGTTAAGATCGGGTACTCAGCTAATGGGAAGAATTATCCGGTAGCTCTTGACGGAAATGGTAAGATGTATGTGAATGTTCCGTGGACGGACACCAACACCACATATTCCAATATGGGGGCGGCAACCTCCTCTGCTGCGGGAAAGGCTGGTTTGGTCCCTGCTCCTGCCGCTGGAGCGCAAGGTAAGTATCTTCGTGGCGATGGAACGTGGCAGACACCTCCAAACACTACATATAATAACATGGGTGGAGCTACGTCATCGGCGGCAGGAACATCCGGATTAGTTCCCGCTCCAGCCGCGGGTAAACAGGCCTCTTTTTTACGTGGTGATGGCACGTGGGTTGTCCCTACTAATACCACATACGCCAAGGCCAATACATCGACCCTTGGGCTGGTAATGATTGGATATGCGGAGAATGGCAAGAATTATCCGGTAGAACTGGACGGTAGCGGAAAGATGTATGTCAATGTGCCTTGGACAGACACTAATACGACGTATGGTGTTGTAGGAGCTAACGGGTCTACAGGTCTGGTAAAGAACGGGAGTACGGTAACCAGCGCTTCTGGCTATACCGCCTGTCCTATTGTCAGTGGTGTCCCTTATTATAAAGACACTAATACCACTTACGCCAATATGAAGGCAGCTACGGCTTCAGCGGCTGGTGCTGCGGGATTGGTCCCGGCTCCTGCCGCTGGTAAGCAGACGTCTTTTCTTCGTGGCGATGGAACATGGGTCGTGCCTACCAACACCACGTACGGGTTGGCCTCCACTTCCGCCAACGGCTTATTGAGACAGCTTAATGGTAGCACCTCTAATTTTATGCGTGGAGATGGTACATGGGCTACCCCTCCTAACACGACATATGCCGTGGCCAACGAATCCACTAATGGATTGATGGCGGCCGCCGATAAGAAGACCGTGAACAGGCTTATAGGAGTTAATACGGTCACGACATTAGCCAACCTGCCTATCACCAAGAGAAGTATCACGGCCACGCTATCAGCGGCTACCACCCTATCCGTGGCGTCAGGTATGCAGATAGGAGAGGAGCTGATGATCAGGTGTGTCCCGTCTGCGGCCTTTACTCAAGCCATACCAAATTCAGGAGCTTATGTAAGCATGAGTGGTACTTCTATAATCACTACAGCTAACAAGCCTTTCGAGATAAATATCTGGTGTTACGCTTCAGGCAAGTATAGCATCGCTGTTAAAGAATAAGATCAATAAGCTATGAGTTTTACATATATAAATAGGGAGATATATCCCAAGATGTTGGTTCAAGATGAGCCTCTTGACGATAATTACGCCAAGGGCTATAGTTATGATGATTACTCCAAAGGTATTCCCGCCCCATGGATAGAGCTTGGGGAGGAGCAACTGGCGTTCAAGGAGGCTAATCCTAAAGCTACGGTTAAGGAAATTATTGAGGTTAAGCTGGATGACTCAAGGCTTCTTAATGAGGAGAAATCGGCTAAATATGAGGAGATCAGGTCTTATGAGAATGATAATCTTCATGAGTTCTTTTTGGATGACCAAAATATCTATATCCCTGAATATGATAGGCGTAACGCTTTGGGCGATGGGGCTATAGCTGGTAAGATAACGATCATGGGTCTGGAGTTCGATATGACGGAAGGCAAGATCTTGGTCGGGATGATGGATAAGTACGATAATGACCTGATGTCGGCGTTAGGAGCCAAACAGAAGGGAGTAAGCTTAGCCACTACCGTAGAGCAGGTGAGGGCTATTAGTGCTCAGTCCGGCTATCCTGATAAGGTAAGTGTTACCACGGCGTACATCCAGCAACAGGCGAAGGAGAAGGACGCCTCTGATCCTCAGAAGGTGGCTGTAAAATTTTCTAGAATGGTGGTTAATAATAAAAACTTATCCTTATCCTCTAACGATAAATTGGATGTTAAGGTCCTATTTCCTATATGGGGACAAGAAGGGGCGGAGTTCGGGCTATCCGTGGATACCGGATTTTGTCTTAGGGTGGTTAAGGAGGATACGGATATCCTTTATGAGGTTATCCAACAACATACGCTGTCGGAGGAATGGGAACCCGGACTAAATACGGCTTCCTTGTATAAGGTTATTGATAAGGAACATGCCGGTACTATAGGGGATCCTATCCCGTATTTCCCTCCAATGGAGATATTCAAGGATAAGTATTACATTCAGAACGCTGATGTGTATAAGTGTACCAGGGATAGCGGAACTCCTCTCAGCCATAATCTACAGGATTTAATAGGTCTGTACGTGGAGCGGGTGTAGCCGTAGTGCGATCTATCCCCCCCCCCATATTTTATGGCTAACATTATATAAGTTATTTTTGGCATAATAAAAGGCTATTTATAAATATATTTAAGTATGGCATCACAAAAATTCGGTTTCGTAACCGTCGACCCAGTATCAGGATCAGGAGATCAGGCGATTAATTTCTCCGGTGAGAAACACACCGGTCGTCTTCAACGCACTATCAACCTTACAGTCACCACGAACGGCGGGGCTAAGAAGGCGTTGGTAGTTAATCAGGCAGCGGCTGCTGAGGTGGTAAGATCAGACAGCCCTAACGCTTCCGTACAAAAGACAGGTGGTAATGTTACCATCACAGGTAAGTCTAACAGTACTAAGCTTACGTTTGCGGTCACGCCGGCTGATGAGAATGGGCTTACGTTACAGCTCCCGGCTAACTACACGGCGGCTGGAAAGACTACGGCTAACGGAGCGGTTATCGCCGATGATCCCGGAGCCGCTGGCGAGTTCGTTTGGAGTATCACGATCTCGGACGTACCGGCCAACGTCACGATCGATGAACTGACGGCTACATTGAAAGTAACCGCCGCTGGTGGTCAGACAGCCAACGTGACGGTAACCCAAGCCGCTGGAGACTCTACTATCGAGCTTGACAATGAGATTATTAACTTGGATGTAAATGGTACTCAACAGACGGTTAACGTAACATCTAACGACAGCTGGACCTGGGCGCAAGCAGCCTCCAGAACCGTGTTGAGGATGATGAGACGATAACAGTTAGGAGATAATGGTATCGAACCCCAATTGGATAAATCCGGTTGGGGTTTATTTGTTTTGTTATCTTTGCAATAGAACGAAAAAATGATATATATGGATAATGATTTGAATATTAATTGGAAGGACGGGGTAGGCGAGGTGACGAACCAGCACTTGACCGTCAGCCCCGGGTCCGGGACCGGTAACGCCGCCGTTTCTTTTGGCTCGGTAATGAACAAAGGCCTTGACCGTACCCTTGAGTTGGAGATAACAACCCCCAAAGGCGTTAAGAAGACGCTCACGGTGAATCAGGAGGGATGTAGGCAAGCTTATATCACGAGCGACGGGAAACGGTGGTTAACCAGCGACAACCGGGTATACGGGATTTTAAAGAGCGATGCTCCGTGCGAATGCATAGGTGATTGCCCTTGATATTTTGTTTTTACGAATTTTGTAATTACATTTGTGGCGCATGTCCATCATCATGCTTTTCATCGCTAATTTATTATAAAGGGATACAGGTCTGTGATGGGATCGGTATCCCTCTATTTTTAATATGATTGAATAAATTATTTATTTTATAAAGAATGTTTATATTTATGGCATAAGATATTAAGAATGAGATTAGTTGAGAGACATATCATAAAAGACAACCGATTTGAGGATATCTGCCTCAAATCCGGGTTGTTGTATAATTATGTTCTTTTCAACGTCAGGCAAGGGATATTCGAAGGTAACTATCTAAAGGAATATGAGCTCTCTACTAAACTCTGCAAGGAGAATCAATTTGATTTTAGAAATTTACCAGCAGCGGTATCTCAGCAGGTTATATCTCAAGTTTTCTCGGTGATAGGTTCTTGGATCAGATCAAAGAAGGAATATGAGAAGAATCCTTCTAAGTTCAGCTCGAAACCTAGATTACCAAAGTACAAGCGAGGAAAGAGACAGAACATGGTTGTATTTACAACAAACTCTTGTAGATTAAAAAAGGATGGTTACATCCATTTTATCAAAAACATAATTCCATCAATAAAAACAAAAATAGGAGATAGCAAATTATGTCAGGTTAGGATAATCCCTCAAGCTACTTGCTATGTGGTTGAGGTTATTTATGAGAAGAAGGAGCAGGATCTAAACCTGAATAAGGATAATGTTCTTTCGATTGATTTGGGATTGAATAATTTATGTACATGTGTAAGCAATGTAGGTATCAAGCCTTTCATTGTAAACGGCAAGATTATCAAGTCCTTTAATCAGTGGTACAATAAAAAGAAAGCTAGATTGATGTCTTACGTTGGAGACAAGGGAATTTCAAAGAGACTTAGACGGCTAAATAATTATAGGAATTTTTGGATTGAAGATCATATCCATAAGGTCAGTAGATATATTGTTAACCATTGTATCGATAACAATATCGGAAGTCTTGTGATAGGATTAAACAAAGGATGGAAGAATGGGATAAATCTAGGAAAGAGAATAAACCAGAAGTTCGTTGAGATTCCATTCTCAAAACTTGTTGAAAAGATATCCTATAAGTGCAAGTTAGCTGGAATAGGTTTTCAAACCAATGAGGAATCCTATACCTCTAAAGTAGATCATTTGGCTTTTGAAAAGTTAGGTAAGCATGATGTTTATCTAGGCAAAAGAAAGAAACGTGGATTATTCCAAAGCTCTATCGGAAAGCTTATTAACGCTGATATCAATGGAGCTATCGGAATTGGAAGAAAAGTATTCGGTGATTCTTACGTCAGTAGGATAATCGATAGTGGGTTGGCGTTTAACCCGGTTAGAGTAAACATTTTGTGATATAAATATTAATCTAATTGATAAGATAAATAATTTTAATAACGTGAAGAAGATAGATGTTTTCGATGTTCAGATTCCTGATGGAGGACAAATCCGTTGTATGTCGTATAATAAGGTTACTTATTTTGATCTTGACGATATATGTAAGTTATGTTTCAGTTCATACGATTTACATGATGTGGCTGATACCAAGGTTATGAGTGAGTTCCTGCACCGTGATGGTGATCGTTATTGGGTTACGGTAGATGGCGTAAGGCAGTTGTATCGTAGGATTGAGTGCAAGATGTGTTTTGAGGTTATAGAAAAATTAAAGGGATTATGAGAGAAAAGAAATTTGATTTCGTGGTATATCCATTAAAGTTGATTATCACGGTAGGATTGGATTACGAGACGTTATGTAACCGTTTCGAGAATATGGAGCCGGATCATAAGGGAGAATGGGGTGATAAGGATGATATGGATAAGGAAGCGTCTTTCGTGAATCTGGTAAGGGATAGGGACGATGATGGTAAATTCGCCATACTTTGGAATTTTTCAAGCGACGATGATATAATGATGAGAAATATATGTCATGAGTCGTTCCATATAGCCATGAGCGTGTGCCAGTTCTGTAATATGTCGCTTGGATTTAAGGTTGGAGAGGATGAGCATGCGGCGTATATAGCCGGCTTTGCTGGTGATTGCGTTAGTAAGTTCATCAATAGCAAGAATACGGATTAAGTCGTAAATTATATAAGGAATATAAGAATATCAGCCTCCGCTTATTTGTGGGGGCTTTTTGTTTATCTTTGTCAAAAACATGAAGTTATGTCAAGTTGCGTAATTAAAAGAAATAGTAAGGGTAAGATAATCCGTGTCTTGACTCCTTCCGGAGAGGTATCTACCTTGTTCGATAAGATAGCGGGTATAGCCGCCGTAAGTGACCTTAATAAGGCCGCTGAAGCTTATATGACTATTTATAACGATAAGTTCAGGTCTAAGTTCGGAGACTGGGCTAGATCCGTGTCAAGGAATAAGGATGCCGCCAGATCCATAAGTGCCAAACTTAACGCTAGCGAGTGGGGGCAGCTTATGTCAGCCAAGGTCTTGTCCGCCATAAGCGATATGGATGCCCCGGCGTTGGCCAGAAGTCTCGGGAATAGCGATAATGTCGTGGCTTATCTTACCTCCGGAGAGGTAGGTGATGTCAATGATATGGCTGTGGTAGATACGTCCACGGTACAGGAGGTGGATCTGGATTCCATAAACGAGAATAATGTTGGCGATACGATACTGAAAGAGGCGTCATGGGATGATATAAGGGCTATCAGGGAGAATATAGATATTAGGGAGACAGCCCGTATGTTATGGAAGGCCGTGGAAAGCGCTTTTACCGGTCAACGACCTAATATCAGGGTGAAGGGCGGAAATATAGATGGGGAGATCATATTTTCTGGTAATGTCTTGCCGTTAAATGATATTGAAGATTATACGCCCCCATCTTCAAGATTGGTATATGATTCCGGTGAGCCTCGCCTGTTTTTTAGATCGGATGACGGAAAGATACACGAATCTTACGCCAATGCCATAAAAGGATCGTCCGGCGGGCGGGTCGAGGCCGGGTTCTTGGCCGGCAGTGTCGAGGAGAGCGACGTCCCGTCCGGTACGGCTGACATCTCCTTTGGCTCGTCCTCCATAACCCTTAACAACAGTGATTCGTTCATCCCGGTCCTTGGCATCAGCTCAGATTCTAATATAAGCACCCGTGGAGGCTTTGTTAATTACCTTATCAAGAAAGGTATGTTAAGCGGTGAGCGTATAAGGCTAGGAGATAGGTATTATCTTACAGGGGCCGGCAACTCCGATGGTCTTAAGATCTATAACGCTATGGATGCCTTATCCAGCATCAGGAATAGATTTGGAAGTCAGTCCTCTGAGATGAACGTATTGGGTTCTATAGGTTTTGATACGGAGGTGAGCGACGATCTTGATCTTATCACGACATCCGGGGAGAAGGTCACGGTAAGCAGGTCTGAGATTAAAGGCATGTTAAGGCAAGGGCGGTTCGAGGAACTTAATAACAGGTATGATGGGTTCATGGAGCTAGCGCTATCGTTGATGATGGAGGATAACGCCTTATATGGGAGTAATGTCCGTGGCGTTATTGAGAACGAGAAGGCGGAAGATCTTCAAAACAGGACCGATATAACCAACATCTTATCCACATTAGGTATCCGTGTGATGGGTATGTCCGAATATATGGATAAGTATAAGATGCGTAATGGCGTAGATCCTTCCGCTAGGGCGTTATCCGATATGGCTAATGGCGTGATAGCATTGGCTGAGGGGGCTACGGTAGAGGATCTTAATGAGGAGGTGGCTCACTTCTTGATCGATACTTATCGTAATCAGCAGGAGATTGACGAGATACTTGATTCTGTCGAGGGAACTTCATTATGGAACCAATTCGCTGGTCGTTATTATGAGGTATATGGGAAGGAGTACCAAGGAGAGGAGCTAGACCGGATGGTGAAGCGGGAGATCCTAGGTAAGACGCTGGCCCAGCGGTTCGTACCGGGCATGGAACAGGCGGTGGAGGATCTGGCCTCGTCCGAGGACGCCCAGCTCTCCTTGTTTGGCAGGATAATCCGGGCTATACGGAATTTCTTCTCTACTCAAAGATCAGACTTGAATAAGGTTCTTGATAGGATAAAGGAGTCGGCGTTAGCTGATGATCCAAGCGCATTTGACGTGCTTCTGTTAAAGGATAGTGACCATCTCATGTACTCATTATCGGATGTTGACGTGGCTAATAAGTTGATTAAGAACGGGAGGTCATTGGAGAGGCTATACACTAGGTTACAGAGGATGAGGTCAAGCCAAAGCCAGAGGATCGGAGAGAGCATCACCCTCCTTCGTGATATAGGCGAGAAGGTAAGGCAGGTTGGAGGTCAGCTTAGTAAAAACAACAACCTATTATCCACTAAAAGCGTTATAGCTACCGCCAAGGCTGAGGTGGAGTATTTGGTCACCGTAGCCAGTAGCTTGCGTAAGAGTGATAAGGGATTGGATTACGAGACGATACAGGTTATCGATAACGTATACGGGGAGATAGTGCCATTGATCAGGAATCTGCGTGGATTCGTCAACAATCAGGCGGCGGATTATTATAGCAACGATAAGGTTGGTATGGTAGAGGATATGGATGATATATTACGGATGGCGGAGACATCCATGTCCGATATAAACGCCCTCCGTAGTGATCGTAACGAGGATTGGCTGGATGGACAGCTCCGGATGTTTAATATTCCGGAAAGATTCTGGAATGGGATAAAGAAGTTGATAAATAACATCCATAAGGATATCAATGTTATGTCTCGGTTTTTCGGGACGTTAGAACATAGCGGGAACGCTATCTTAGGCATGTTAGGGCAACGTCTTGCCAAGGCTTATAATGACGCTCATGTTGAGGGTGTGGCTAATATCAATAAGATGACTAAGATGATGAAAGAGCGTGGATGGGGGATAAAGGATAATGAGGATCTTATACAGAAGATAAATGGTAAGAACTCCGATTACCTTGACTCGTCCCGTGATTTCGCCAAATACGATTTACTATACCGGACAGAGCAGGCTAAGGCTATTATAGATATATATGATCTTAAGAATGTCACTGGTAAGACTGAGAAACAACTTATCGACCTTCTTCTATCCGATAAAGGTCTTAAGGTGAAGACCCGTGACGACATAGTAGGATATGACGGGGATAAGCCTATTACGAAGGCCGTGTATCATGTATTCAAACCTACCATCCAGAATTTTGATATCTCGGACATGACGTTCGAGGATCAGCAACGGTATCTGGATACGATAAATAGGTGGTTGGATGAGAATCGTGAGAAGCCCATGGTTCAAGCGTATTATGATAAGATCGAGAATGTCAATAAGAAGGTCGAGGAGAGGCTAGGACGTAGGGTATCACAAGCCACGTCCGATTTCATGTCCCGTATTCGCAGAAGCAGATATGTGGCTATGGATAAGTTTATTAAGAACAAGAGGGTCGATTGGGACGCTTTCCAATCTGACCCTATAGCTTGGAGATCTTATCTGGATATCCTTCGTGATAGGGCTATAGCCAAGAGCGAGTGGTATTCCGACGGGACACCAAAGGAAGCGGGGTCCGAGGCGTTGATGATGTCCGAGGAGATCAAGGCATGGGACGAGGCGTGGGCCGAGGAGTTCGGGAATACCAACGAGGGTCGTAAGGCTTCAGCCGAGTTTAAGGAGATACTGCGTGGGATAGAGCGGTCTGAGGGCGGTAAGGCGGCGTTCGAGTTCCTGCTAGCCGGTGGTCATCTTGGCTTCTCCAAAGATATGTGGGGATCCGAGGAGGGTGATTATTACGAGAATCTTGTTGATAAGATCACGGAGCAATCTGTATCATCATCAAGAATAGAGAAGGTAGAGGAGGCGATGGCGACAATAAACGAGATCAATGACCAGCTAAGGCCTTTGCTTATCCAGTACCGGGATAGCACGAGATACGGGGAATATGATTTCGACAGGCTGCGCGGGTCGGCGTCGCTAAGGAAGATAAACGAGTTGTATGATCGTCTGGCAGAAGCTAAGAGCGTCATTAATGCCGCCGCTTCCGCTGAGGATATTGAGATGGATATGCCTGATACGGTGGAGAGTGGAGTCACGGATTCTTACCGTAACGCTTTAAGGGATGCCATGGCATACGACAAGGGTATGGATGAGATTAAATTCGCCAAGGAACATATGTCTGCCCGCTCCCGGAGTCAGGTGGATAGGATGGCCGCTAAGCTATCTAGGAAGAACCCGTCATGGACGACCGTGGAGGTATCGTTTTTGAGAAGGAAATACGGTCCTGACTTCAATAATAAGCTAGCTAACGACATAGCGATGGGTAAGACTGATGAAATCCTTGTCGAGTACGCCAGAACCCGACTGTATCCTTATATGAGAAAATACTCTCCCAAAGGGTATTCTGATTTCATCAGTAAGATAAATAACGGTACGTATAAGGTATCCGAGTTCTTTGATGCCATAGAAAATGGTATATCCAAGGAAGAGAGCGTATCCCGTTTCGGGTTCGATATTAATATGATCGACCTGACGATCAACAACCAGTGGCTTGATGAGGCCGACGCCGAGAGTTCTTTCCGCAACCCTAACTATAATCCTGATCTGGGTTACGGGTATCATACGCCTAGGTTCGATAAGTACAAGAACGAGGCTTTCTTCAAGAAATACGGTATTACCAACGAAGGGGAGGAGGCTACGATCAATAAGGATAAGTGGGAGATGAGGAAGGAATTGCTTAACATAAGCCGTAAGGCTATGGAGGACTATGATGAGCGGTTCAGGAATATCTACCAGATACCACAAATATCCAAGGGCGGCGTGGAGAGGATGGTGCAGGCCGGGGTTGACCCGAAGGCGGCTATCGGCAATGCCGTACGTGATATTGTTGGCGAGAGGGTGGATGATCCTATACACGGTCAAGGACAAGACCTAGGAGGGCTTGACGAGAACGATAACAAATATCGTATGATCCCCAAATACTATCTCAGTAAGTTGGAGAACGCCAACGACGTGTCCCATGACTTCGCCTACTCCTATTCCATGTTATCCTTACAGGCTACCGCTTACAAGTATAAGAGGGCGGCCTTGGATGATGTCATGGGATATAGGAATATGATGCTTGAGACACAATACGACGGAGGCAAGAACCCGGAGGCCACTCACGCCTATAGGATGTTTCAGGACTGGGTTAACGCCAGTATCTATGACGTTAGGATAAACAATAAGCGGACTGAATGGAATATAGGCAATTATAAGGTCGATCTTAATAAGCTGGCTCTTATGTTTACCAAATTCGTATCCAAATCCAACCTAGGCTTCTCCCCGTTCGTCGCGGCTACCGGTGCCCTTACCGGGCAGGCCAACTTCCTTTTGGAGGGTATGGTGGGGCAGTATATAAGCAAGGATTCCATGAAATACGCCTATGGGGAAGCCCAGAAACAGTTAAGTACGTACGTGTCTGAGATCGGGGACATAAATCGTACCAATAAGTTATATGTTGTCGGTGAGGCCCTAGGTGTGTTTAATGTCCGCAACCGTGTACGATCGGCGGCGTATAACAAGATCTGGAGAACCTTATTCCGGGATCTGCCGTTTAAGATGATGGAGGTTCTTAACTCCCCGTTGGACCCGCAGGTTATTATCTCGGTAATGGATGACACCCGCCTGTATGAGGGTCAGTTCTGGTCATATTCTAATTTCAAGGAGATGATGATGAAAGACAGGAATATGTCCGCTAATGAGGCTAAACGTGATTGGGAGCGTTTAAGGGATTATTCCATATGGAACTTAGTAAATGTCAAGGACGGGAAGATCGTGGCTAAAAACGAAGCTAATAAGGATATTATAGAAAGATACATACCTACCTTGTCCAGTAGGGTCAGGAGCATGGTGCAGATCTGCGACGGCGCCTTGAATGAGCAGAACCGGGTGGGGGCTAGCCGGAACGCGATCCTTAATATGGTGCTTCCTCATCGTGGATGGTTTATATTGGCCGTGCAGCGGGCATATAAGAAAGCCGGTTTTAATTTCCAGACCAACCAGTTCGAGGAAGGATATATGAGGACATTATGGCGATTGGCGGGGAATGTCTATAATACGATGTCCGAGGGTCGTATGGGAGAGGTGTATGACGTGCTTAAGGAGGAATATGATAAGCTTACACCTTATGAGCAGGTTAATATCAAGAGATCTATTATCAATATGGCGGTATTCGCCACGATGATGGCTATAGGAAGGGCCTTGATGGGATATAGGGAGGATAATGAGGATAGCTGGTTCGGGCAGTTCATTACCTATATCGGGTTCAGGACGATCAATGAGATCGCTTCCCAGACATCCCCGTTCATGGAGCTTAACGCCATAGATATGCTGCAAGATCCGCTGGTTACGGCCCGGAAGTTAGGCGATCTCACCGATCCTCGGAACTGGGATCCGTTCGCTACCGTCCAGACCGGCGTGTATAAGGACGAGAGCAAGCTATGGAGGCAGCTCATGAAGTTCTCGTTTGGTAAGCAATGGTATAATATCAAGACGGCTAGGGATATTAAACAGACATCCGACTACTGGCTGATGACCAACGGCATGACGATGGGATTCTTCCTAGGTGGTAGGAATAAGGATGAGTCCGGGGAGGACGCTAATTGGTATTTTGATAGAGGAAGATAGCTGATATAGTATGACAAAAAAATAGCCAGTCAATTGTTTAAGACAATTTGATTGGCTATTTTTGTATTCCTATCTATCCATCTCGGACGGATGGGAATATATATTCTATTCATGAATGCAAATGTAAGCATTTATTAGGATTCTTCAAATAGCCAAAATTAAATTATACAAAATAAATATAAATTATTGTTATTTCGGTTTGTAGCATAAATATTATGGTTATATTCGCATCATGAAACAATGAATGACGGGATCTCACTTCAAGGTCATTCAATGTGTAAGATATTTTTGGCTCATTAGGATTTGTCGAGGTGAGATCCGACATTTCCTTTTGAGCCTATTTTTTTATATTATGGATAATCTTGTTTTTATTAATGAATCTAATGATGTGTTGACAGACAGCTTGAGAGTAGCTGTTAAATTTGAGAAGGATCATAGCAAAGTTATAAGATCTATAGATGATTTGTTAGAAAAGAGTTATGTTATTGATACTGAATGTAATCCAAAAATGGATTTACATAAAATGTTTTGTTTATGCTATGATGACATACCTCAACCTAATGGTGGATTTAGAAAATCCAAAAGATATGTAATGAATAGGGATGGATTTACTATACTTGTCATGGGGTTTACTGGTAGCAAAGCTATAAAATTTAAATTGGAGTACATGAATGCTTTTAACGAAATGGAGGCATCCATAAAAAAGAATCTTCCACATAATTACATAGAAGCATTAGAGGCGTTGTTGGTATCCGAGAAAGAAAAGCAGGCGTTAGCTGAAGCTAAGAAAGCGGCAGAGGAGGCTAAGAGAATATCCGACAATATTATCAAAGAACAAGCTCCCAAAGTAGGATTTGCTGAAACAGCTATTATGGCCAATGACAAAGGTGATGATATGTTGATTCGTGATGTTAGGAGAGAACTTGAGTCTCATGGATGTGATATAGCGGAAAGATCGTTAAGAGAGTTTTTACAAGAGCAAGGTTTCTTTTACAAGAATAAAAGAGAATGGATATTAACAGAGAATGTTATGAAGAAGGGTTACGCACATTACAGATACAATACGGATACCGGGATCAGGAATACGGTTTATATGACTAGGAAGGGATTTGAGAAAACGTTATATAATATCAGGAATATACCTAAATCAAGAGAGTCTTTTATCTCTTTTGGCGGCAAGATATTTGATTAAAGTAAGAGAAGGATAGGCGATTATCATCCTATCCTTCTTTTGTTATCAGCCCTTATACATTACCTTACCTTATTCGTATACTACTCGTCCCATTAATCCTGATAGCTCTTTATCATCCTGCTCCTTCACCTCTACATAATAATATCCCTTGAAACAGAATTTCTTTTGATCGGGATCTGACAAGAACTTTTTATATTCCTCGAATCCTTCATCTGAAAGATAATAAGCTCTTCTTTTTTTGTTGAAGTAATTCATCTGATTCTAATATCTGTTTTTTAGTAGCCATAATATCTGTTTTTTGGATGTGGTATAGATGATTAATCTTTAGGAATAAACCCAACAGCCTTTTCGGTAGAAGCTCTTTGTTTTATAAAACATTCAGCTTCTTCCCAACGTCCGTCTGGGCTGGTAGCCAGCCTCCCGCATTCGCTGCACAGCCCCATGCCCTTGTACGGCTGTAGTTCCTTGGCATAGTCGAATTTGTCCACCATATACTCGTTTGTCAACATCCAGTAACTAGACGTAGCGGTATTATCAACACAACCGCATTTAGCGCATACAAACAGGCTCATAGTAAGTTCTTTTTCGCCTCATTAAACAACCGTTCTACCAGATTCTCAAATTCACCATCAGGCTCTATTATATTTCTTATCTTTATCTGTATGTTTTTATGTTTTGCCAAAGAATAATAATTGTCCTCTACATTATAATGAGCCACAGGGCCATCTACGTAAATAGCGTCATTTGGATCTAGCTCATTTTTATAATAATCTTCTATGGTATTTATAGGAATATAACGTAGATTATCTATTCTCATTATAGAAGATTCATCGAATTTGACGTATTTCCCAACAACCCATTTATAGTTCTCTTTTAGATTAGCCTGCATCTTGCTTTTTTCTTCCTTCAACTTATTTTCCAGTTCTTCAATCTTATTCATATTCTATCTGTTTTAATGTTATTGTTATTAAATCTGTTTATCATCTCATCAAAGAATTGACGGTCTATCTCCACAAGCAGGGAATCCATTCCCCCCTGCGGCGAGGTAAGGGCGACATCTACCGCCCCGTCCGGCACGGTGTTCATTGGATTGCCTTCCATGCCATATTCCTATTAAACATCCTCATTTTTCTTTTCATCGTCAATCCTCTCCACTTTAATTGTTCCCATATCACCTGAAGGTAACGTCATATCACTATACACGTTATTCCAGTTCTCGTCAATAGCTAGCTGATGCAGTATAGATCTATATATTTGGTAAGTGTTGCCGATAAGCCTCTTCCTATTTATCTTATCCTTACTGCCTCCATCGTACCCTATATGCTCAAAATCCTCAAGATCTGGGAACAACCTTCTTCTTATCGCTCGTGAGTTATTGACTATAAAGCTTCTTATCCCCAGCGATTCCGTCCTATCCATATCATCTATCAACGTACTTGTCGTATGCTGTAGATCCATGTCACCCGCCGCAAATCTACTGATGTCTTCCACGCATTGTGAGATCAACATCAGTTGCTCCCTTGTTAGGGTTATTTTGTAAAGTTGCTTGTCATTTATAACCATCTATTTGTTCTTTATATTAATTACCTCCATTTTATACTTCTCTGGGTACTCTAGGCATGTGCATACTACTAAAATAGAATCATTCAACATGGTTGCCTTATTACCCCTACTATCCACATAAACAGTTTTAGGATAACAATCAACATCTTCTTCTTTTTTATCTTTACATCCTATCATGATAAGAGATAGGATAATAATACTTGCTTTAATTTTTGCCATAGCAGTTCCATACCATTCTTGTATATCACGTCTCCTCATATCTTTTTACTATTCCGCACAGTTCAGTCGTATTATATTTACGTATAGCCGTGAATATATATTCCTTTTTACAATCCCAGCATTTTATCAGTCTTTCTGATCCACATTTATTATCCTTGTAGAAGAAGCAGCCCCTACATGGTTCATTATGATCGTAGCTTAATACCACAAGCAGCTCCATGCCATTCTTGTATATCACGTCACCTTCTTTCATTTCGTCTATTTTATTAATTTCATTATCAATATGGTAAAGTTGGATATTATCCATACTACAGATATCCAGAATGTTATACTTAACATAAATCCTATATTCTTAGGTATAGGATCTATTCTTCTGAATGTTAAGATCATGTATATAAATGTCTTTATGTTCACAATTTACGATATTTTTCTATATAGTTAACTATTAAATCTTTAACTCCTTTTGGGACATCTATTAGTTTAAGGTTGCCTTGGAATATATCCTTGCCGTACTCGTCCATGATCTCTCCGAATGAAGGATTCATGACTCTTGTTGACATAGATATCGGTTGATCAGTGTCAAATTTGATAACGATCTTCTTTCCGCCGTTTATCGCCTTTTTAAAAGCCACGTAAAGCTTTCGACCTTTTATTATATCACAATTCCCTTTCAGGATATTAGACATATGTATGACATGCTCTTTCTTCGCATCTTCAGGGTTGTCCATAAGCTTAAGATCTCCTCCGGTATCTCTCCATTTCCTGAAGCACGGGAAACATAGATCGTGATTTGCCTTGGCGTGTCTAGGTATCATCCTGCTGCTGCCGGCCGGGATCGTATCGCCACAGCAGATACACGTCCTATCCTTGTTGGTGCGCATCGGCACATAGCTCTTTATTGGGTATTCTTTTCTTTTATACATCTTCTTCTGTTTTCAAAATTATCATCACCATACTCATAATTAGGGCAAGCCTTGTTGCTTGGACGCCTTACGTATGTTGTTTGTTTCCTATTATGTTTCCTGTTAGGGTTTATATAATGGTCACACACCTGCCAAATAGAACAACATACCTTGCCATATCTTTTCGCCCATTCATTATCATGCAGATGTACGCAAGTGCCGCAAGTCGGATTCTTAAGCTTATCCCTGTTGTTATCTATAATATCTTTAATCTTATCGAGAATAACATACATATTCTCAATATCCATATCATTAAATTCATTTGGTACCGGGAGATACATTATCGAGCTTATATCTATATCTATTCCCTTTGACTTGTCGTAAGCTGATTTGTATTTCCTTATCATCAAATCTTTTAACTGATTTACCTTCTTCTCATATGTTCCCATATCCTATTCAGTTTTCCATCCCTGTTCCCTTAATAAATTCACCATCATCTCCTTTATCTTAGGGCTAATGGCTTCGGTAAGTATATCAGCGGCCAAGTTAATAGAGAAGCTGGTCATCCTAGACTCCCCTATATATTTCTCGCTGGTAACTTCTTTCACATAATCGTGGATATCCTTAATCATCTCATTTTGAGATCTCAGGAGATCCAGTATCTCATCGAGTTTATCATTCATTTTTTTTCTCAAATATACCTGACAATAACCAGACAATCACTATCAGAAAGAAACACAACCCAAGCGCCTCATCCGGGTAATCATGCATAGCCTCTAAAATTCCCCTCATAACTTAACATCCATTTTGTTGATTATCTTATAAAATATATCCCTAGTCAGCTCAATATCATAAGTAGCGTCATGGAGTTTATTCTCATCAATCTCAATACCCATGGTCTTAGCCACGGTCATCAACTTAAAGTTCTCCATATCGTTTCTTACACCCATCAGGAACGGTGTCACCATAACATATACATCCATACAGTTAGGATAGAACCATGATCCGAAATACTTATCCCCACATTGGGTAAATAAAGCCCGTAGGAAGCTGTTATCGAATCCTGCGTTGTTATACCCCACCAAATACATTTTATCCCTCTTGTCGAACTTATTCACGTATTTGGATAATATACCAACTAACTGCCTGTATCCGTCTTCCATAGGCTGATACGACTGCACTTGCTCCAAGGTAACGCCAGCCACGTCCAGTGCCTCTTGCTCTATCGTGGCGGCAGGGTTCGGGGCTAGGCGGATGTCGAACCTCTCAGCCTCCTGTCCGTCGATATCCACGATCCCTCCTATTTGGTGTATCCCGTTTCTCCAGAACTTAACCCCGGTTGTCTCTAAATCGAAAAATAGTAATTTCATATCTATTGATTTTTAAAATGTTCCTTAATCTTCTCCAATGCCTAAACAATTAAACGCCAACCATCCACTTACAACTCCCATCGCAAAAATAAACAAAACCATAAGCGAGAACAGCGCCCAATCTTTTGTATTTAGTTTATTGCTCTCCTTCTTTTCAACATTGAAATCGAAATCAAATGTCGTATTATTAGCTATCTTCCCATCAATGCCTTTGTTATTTAAATGGAGTTTCTTTTTGATTTTTCTTTTATTCATGTTTTATGTCTTTTAAATTACCCATAATTCAATCAATTAAATGCCAACCATCCGCCTGCAAATCCCATCGCTAAAACAGATAAGATTATAGACGTGAATAATATCCAATCTTTTGCGCTTAGCTCATTATTATCTCTCTTTATTTTCTCAAGATAATCATATATAGCTGTATAAACAGCATGGTGAATATTCTTGTCTCTAGCCCTTACGATATTATCATATTCATTATATCCTAGATTATAGGCGGCGCTTTCGATCCTTATATTCCCCGTAACCTTTTTATTTACATCGAAATCGAAACTAACCACTATATCGGTGGTTAGAGCGCTGGCAATTTTGCTTTTTATCTCATCATCACTGAGATTAGCATCGTGCACTAATTGCTCATAGTCTTTATCGTCAAGAATTATCTGTTTTTTAATGTTCATATCCCTAATATTTCTGCTACATAAACAAATCCATAACATATATAATTATCAGCGTCATGCTCACCCCAATTCACATGCCATACGACGGCGCACGGGAAATATAATGGCATATCCTCAGCCATAGGATCCTCTTTGAAGTCATCAATGTTTATCTTCTCCCTCCACCTCCACAGGTCTTGGATATCGTTCAAGATCAATTTGTTCATAACAATCTGGTTTTTAATACTGATACAAAGATAGGATTTAAACAAAAATAAAAGCATGAATAATATTAAAATAATATTAATCATGCTTAAATATAAATATATCCCTTCTAGTTCTCACGGATATACGTATTCGTATTCATCTGGAGGAGATGTCTTATATTCAACATCGCACTCCATGTTGGTGTAATAGTTATCCCCTTTTCTGTATACTAACGCTACCCAACAGTCATATTTTTTGCTGTATCCTATAAGAGGGACATTGGCCATAGGCGGATTATCCCCCGTTTTGTATCTTATTCTTGTTACTTGTTTCATATTTTCATGGATATAAATATTCATATTCTTCCGGTGGATATGTTTCAAATTCAGCATCATACTTCATGCAGGTGTAGTACTTATCCCCTCTCTTGTACATTACTTCCCACGGACAGCTATATCTTTTGTTGTATCCTAGAAGAGGAACACCTTCTATAGGAGGCTTATCTTTCGTTTTGTACCTTAATTTTGTTATTTGCTTTATGCTCATATAATCTTATGTTTAAGTAATTCCATCATCATCGAAAACAATGTGTCTACAAGAAGTTTCTCGCTACTCCAATATATAGGAATCTCATCTATATCTCTATACGTTACAGACCATGCATGTTTTAGCTTATAACATTCTAATGTACTACCCTCTATCTCATATGGGAGCAAATTCAGTAACGTACCTACATCCCAAACAGGATTGGATACATCAGGGGTAACGGCCTCGATCAACCCTATACGACCAGCGTCATCCTCCATAGAATGCAATGAGTCAAGGTACTTGTCTCTGAAGCCGATGGCGGTGGAGATAGGAAGACCGGCCTCGACCAGCATCCTCCCCTGTTCTTTTGTGGTGAATATCCTTTCCTTCATAATTTCATTTTCCTTTCTACTGTAACTATCGTATCATTATGCCATCCCCCATGAGCCACAAGAAGAATCTCCTGCTGCTCGAAGCCAAGCCCGGCCCCTATACCGCCGGAGTTCCACGCGCAGGTAATGACCACCCCGCCTTTCTTGGTGATTCTAGCTATCTCCTTCTTCTGCCTAGCCCAGTAGCTGGATTGCGTTGTTTGCATATCAACAGCACCTCCAAGTCTTTTATACGACTCAGATATCTGTCTCGCAGAATATGGTGGATCATATAATACCATATCAGCTATATTATCATCAAGATGACACAAGAAGTCCGTGGCGTCCTTATGATACATAGCCTTAGTCTCAGGATCAAGATCGTTGGTTATCGTCCCTATATCGCTGTTTCTGGCGAATGGATCTACTATAACCATTCCGTCTTTTTTATATCTATCTATAAGTTCTCTTATCGGTTTTATGCTGAATGTCTCGCTGTTCGGCATTGACCATTTCTTGCTTATAATCATATCGCTATAATTTTTCAGGCCTAAAAATATCCTTTGCGATCATATCAAGGGAGATTTTATGTATCTTAGGTAAGACCTTAACCAATTTAATGCCAAAATTTTCGCCTCTCTTAACAAACGTCCATTTACCATATATGATTCCATGCATCATGTTCTGTATTACTTCCTTACTGTCTGTCAAGAATACTTGGTAATAGACACTTTTGGCATAATTAAAATCCTCCCCATGATCATTCGCCGGTCTTAATATCATTACAGCCGAAGAGCGTCCACGAACGAATCCGTGTATCTCAAGGCATTCCTCGAACTCATAATTATCACGTTCCTCGTCATGATCATCTTTAACCCACTTACATGGTTTCCCATCTTTAAATGGGATTCTTAACTGTTTTTTTGTCATAATTGTTTTTTTATATTAATTGTGATATTACTCTAATAGCATAGAAGGAAACGCCCTTTCTCTCATCATTTGGATAAAACTCATTCCCGTTATAAGTCACTAACCATGCTTTCTCATAATTATATTGAGTGCTAGTCCAATAACTTGTAGCGCCTTCGTCTATATCTAATCCATCGATAAGAGACATGCATTTGTTAATCTCATCTAAATTATTTATGATCTCCATCCATTCTCCCACTGATGCCAGATATCCCATTTGCCCGTTCTTGAATTGAGTAACAGTACATTCATAAGCGGCACTAGCATGCGTATATTCCGCGATACTTTGTGTGTTTTGAAATCCATTAAAATCTTTTTTTTGCTTCATTACTTGATGTTATTGTAGTTACTCCTTGGATCAATCCAGTCGTATTAGACCAGCTTCGATTCTTAAGCTCAATACCTGAAATAACGAAGCTGCTGTTGTCGCTTATCAACGCCACTCCTACGGCGTCGTTTCTCCACGAATAATTCCATTTATCACGAGTATATAACTTGCCATTGGTGTGTAAGATATATATACCGTTTGAAACGGTTTGACCGCCTATCATCCTTCTTCTCATATTCTTCTACCTTGCTAATGTATGTTTATAATTCTAAGTTTATCATATTCTTCAGTAAGAATCCCATGATCAAACAATTTGCTAGCGTCTATTTCAAAGTCCCTATATTTGTCAGTTATATTGATATCAGCCCACATGTTCAATCTCCCCTTATCATCCAACTGCATATGGATAAAGCCTTTTGTCACCTTCTTCCCGGCTTTAAGAGCCTCTACGTCTTTATCGGTAATCTTTTTCATGCTTTCAATATTTTATCGATACAATTAAATTCATCTTTCATCCTGATCTTTATGCCCCCATATGATAATTCCTTATGAGCTGTGACAAAATAATCAACCGCATCTTCATCTAATAAACTATGCGGACACCTTTCCCATACAGGACTTTGATCTAGATGATCCCATGTAGCTACAAGTAACCTATTCTTGTCATTATCAATAGCTATTTTATATGTCCCTATAGTAGCCTTACGTTTAATGATCGCTCCATTTAACATCTGCTTCTTAGCCCAGCTCCATGAACCTCTCAACCCAAATGTCCTTATAACCCAGTCATTTATCTTCTTTATTTCAAGTTATTTGTTAAAAGCGTAATATAAATATAAATACATAAATTGGATAGGGCTATTCACCATACCCTTATCAGTAGGCTCGTCATACTTGTCAAGCCAAAGACGAAGCGCTTCCCAATCGATATCCCGCCGGTCACAGACCATGCAGGCTAGGTTAGCCCCGAACAGATCCCCTCCGCCACGTAAAGACTCGTTAAATCTCTTGGCTAGCCTTTTCTTGAATCCTTTATTGTACCAAATACCGGAGGTAGCGGCATAACAGTAATAAGCGTTGTATTTCATTTTCACACCCATCTTCTCAAATAAAGGCGTATGCCATATCCGGTCAAGGAAGAATACTATTCCACGATAGATAAAGGTTCGCAGGTTCTTTCTGTATCTTTTCCCCATGAAGTTATCCACACAAGATATAGTTCCGCCTGAATAGTACCAGTTATTGGCGCCTCTCTTAACCTTATCCGTCATCTTGAACTTATTTTTCCTATCCTCTACCCTATCCCAAGGCTTTAATTTATCCTCGTTAAATGTCGGGCAATAATGATAGTAATGATTGATCCATGAAAGGTATGGGTTGTATATCGTATATCCATTATCACTTACATATGAGTTTATCTCATACCCAAGCTTCTTAGCTAATGGCGATCCCTCATCAGCTAATACCTTCAATATCGGGTTCAAGTTCCATATCTGGTCTTGGCTGACGAACATCGAATAACAAGGATCCTCATCCTCGCCATACCATCCTCCCATGCCGCTTACGATCTTATCCAGATCAAGAGCATAATCTTTACCCCTAGAGAAATCATCCCTTATGAAGAAACCTTTGTAAGTAGGCATATCCTGCACTCCTGGTTGATCCTTAAATATCTCTTTAGCTCCTTCTACTAGTCTTTCCAGTGTCTGTAAGACAAAGAATATCTCTAGAGGATTATAGTCATGCCCATACACCTTATTGTGTATCCGAAGATATTGAAGAAGCTCGGCTATATTAATAGTCCCGTCCTCCACATATCCCGTATTGTTATCGAAGTTTATTTTGGCCAGAGGGATGTTACTCCCCGGCGGTTGATCTATGTCGTCATAACAATGAACAAACCGGTCGAAGAACAGATCCTTCCAGCCAAGATATTTATCCTCAATCGTCATGAGCTTATTTTTTATCGTACATAGACATGACGTTGATAAGATCAGCCTTTCTGGTCATCCCTTCAAGCTTCTCGAAACCATCCATATTATCACCGCTGACGATGATAGTAGGGTATACCTCAATACCGTATCTGGATATCTCCTCCTCCGTAGCCTTGTTCTCCGGGATCTGGTTCAACGTAACCTCACCCTCATACTCCTGTAACGTGTTGGCGATAATATATCGCATGTAATCGCTGTACTCAGCGTCTTTCTTCGTGAAAAAATCAATTCTTACCATTTTTAAATAGTTTTTAATCTGTTAATAATTAAATCAGCAGTAAATATAGCATTATCTACCTCATCTATACCCATCTTCCTTCCATCGAAATCGTTAGATAATAAATCCTTAACAATCTGATATCTACGATGCTCCCAATTTATGTCTATATCAAAATTCAGATACCTTACATAATCATAATTCAATTCATCATAACTATAATTGAGATACTTAACTATCGGAAATGGAGTATCATCATAAATAGTGCGCTTGATTAAATCAACGTATTTACCGGTTTTTTTATTGATAGCTCTTAATCTCTCATCTACTACTCTTTCTCCTGACTCTTTCATTCTATAAGCCCTTTGTTATGTTTATCGTAATATAATAATGCTATAGCGTTCCAGCATACGGCGGATAGATGCATGAATCCCTCCTTATCATATCTCTCCCCTTTCGTATAAGCGACCAAGTGTCTCATGAGTGCACCTAGATAACGATTGAACCCATCAGGTATATCTTGCCATGAGTTATCAGCATACTTCTTGGCACCTTCTGTATATACCCTCACGATGTCTTCTATCTCAGCCAAAGGAAGGAGGTCCCACCGGAGTTTGCCGTCGGCCCGGTCGTTCTTCCCGCTGCCGTCCTTCCCGACGAACGGTGCGTCTGTCGCTTTCCCCTCATTGGTATTACATAGACCCTCGCCGATAGAGCTATAATCCGTAAGCTTATCGACCGTTTCCTCATCAATAATCCTTAATTTAATAGCTCTGTTTAATGATACAACCATTTCCTCGTCAGCCCAAGCATATTCATATGATGCTTTAAATAATGGGCCTAATTTCATCATTCCTGTACGATCGGCGGTTTCAAGTACCTCAAATACCTCACCGTCATAAACAACTTTTTCGTATTTACCAAATTCCTCTTTCATATGTAATTATATATAAAATTCACTAAGATCCCTACATTCCGGTGTCTCGCCTGTCATAGAGTAAAGCTCACCAGATGATAGATGTACACAAATCGAGGTCTTTCCGTCTCTCCACTCGCTTTGCTTCGTAATTCCACAAATAGCGCAGCGTTGGACCCCCGGGCCTGCCTTTACCCACGAGTGCCGTACGCTCCTTTTCCTTGTCCTGTTGGTGTCATTAAGCTTTCTCATGATCAATCCTCCAAGGTCATTATAATCTTATCTTTCCCGATAATAACCTCATTCCCGCTCCTTACATCAAAGCATTTCCCTCCATCTGCCTCCTTGAAATAAAGAGCACCATTGTACTCGAACAAACCGAAGCCGTAATCGTCTAGCTTCATTTCGTTAAGTCTCTTGAATTTATACACATTTTTCATATTCTCCATATTTTTAATATTCCCTTCATTCATATAAAATATTGATGCAGATATTGATATTATTCCTATAGCTATCATAATTAATCCTCCGTGGAACATACCTCCATGTAAATCATCCCAGCCTTTCACCATTACAGCTATGGATAATATAATCACTGCCATACTAAGCAAGACCCATATCATATCACATTTTCTTTGTTTTTAGAAACTCCATCATATCCTCCACACTAAGCTGGAAGCCTGCCGCCGCCTTATGCCCTCCTCCCCCGGGATAGGCCTTGCGTGCCAGCGCCGAGACATTCACCTCCTCTTTAGTGGTATAGAATGAACATCTAAAGAATCTTCCGTTCCAGCAAAATGGCATCATCAGATCATGTTTCTTAGGGTTATACATAGATTCAAATGTAGTAGAGTTAAACTCCGTGGTATTCATACATATTGCCTTGTATCCAAATATATCTGCCTCGAATGAGAACATATTCATCTCGCCCCTGTTTTTCTCAACGATATACTCCAGTATCGCCTCCCCGTTCCTTATCATGTCATATATGAAGTCATGATCGCCGTCCATGACCTTTGCCGCCATATCCACGTCAAGACCACAATATCCTCTCATCCCGTATTGGAACGCCATGACATCACTCCACTCGAATCGGTCGTGATCCCATACATCATAAGCACTCAATAATTCTACCACATTAGGAGTTTTGATGTCATCGAAAAGATATTCCCACGTAAGCTCACAGGCCGCCGCCCCGATACGCCTCTTGCCCTTTACCTCGTAATCCCTCATATCGTCTATGGCTGTCTTATGACGGTCTATCCATATGACATCTATACCTTTCTCTTTCCACTCATCGAAAAGGAATCTTGTTCTGTTTCCAAATGACACGTCAACTACAAATACCTTATCATATTTATTCACGTCAGGTATTTCCTTGCCATAATTGTAAGGAAGAAGATCAATGTCCCCTTTGAAATACTTTTTTACTATAGCCGCTGACATTACTCCGTCAAGATCAGCCTCATGATATATACATCCTGTCATAATCTATTGTTTTTAATTAAAAAATCTATGTATTCTTTTATCTCCTTATTTCTATCATTATCCCAGTCAAATGTCTCGTTTATGAATTTGAAGTACGATACTGGGATCGAATGCAACATCCACCCACAATATTTCCCGAATGTCATTACCGTAGAGCCAAGGGGATGATCCGGCCTCCCGGGTACAGGGGAGGCGGTAATGCCCTGCGCCAGCCCCCTCCTTCGATCTTTCTTGGCGGCTTTGATATCCAGATCTGTTTTCGTTACCTTATCCCCCATCGGGATATTGGTAATTAGTTTATCGCCGATAAACATCCCCCATCCATATCCTTTGTAGTTCTCTATACTAAGTTCTCTTATATCACCGAACCTTGACGAGTTATTGCAACAATCAACGACCAATGCGCTATCCTTACCGTCCTTTATCCTGACAGCTCTCCCAAGCCACTGATAAAACGACGAGAATGAGAATGTTGGTCTTCCTACTATCACACAATCCAGACCCGGATGATCGAATCCCGTACCGAGGGCGGAATAGTTGAACACCACCTGCGTCCCACCCGACTTGAACCTCTCGACTATAGCCTCCCGTTGCTTCTTTGGCGTGCCTCCGTGAACCACCTCCGCAATGCCGGCACATATCTTGGCGTTCATCCATTCGGCGGCAGTATTGCAGCTCTCAACAGAATCCATAAACACCAGTATAGATCTACAGATGTCTTTTAATACCATCAACCGACGTAAAATAAGGTTGTTTAAGCCATTTTTTCTCACCGCCTCACTAATAGACTCAGCCGTATATTCGGAGCCGTTAGAATTGAGTTTAAGGGCATCTCCATTGAAATCCCATGTCTCATATTTAAGAGGTGTCCAAAATTCTTGCCTTATCATCTCCTCTACCTGTATCACGTGAATCAGGTTCTTGAAATATACCGGTCTCATACGAGTGATGAAATTAAGTTGGGAATATGATGTCTGTCCTATCGACATGTTTTTAAGTCTACATGGCGTGGCTGTAAACCCTATCACCTTTCTCGGCTTCAGCTCATTCATGAATGTCATGAACTCACTGCCGTCTTCAGGACTATATCCGGCATGAGCCTCATCTATCAATACATTTCTGATTCCCATCTCCTTAAGCTGACCAACAACCTTCTTGATAGACCCTAACGTGGCGTATATCATGTTAGATAGCTCTTTCTTGCCACAGGAGGCGGAGTAGATGGTCGCCGGTATGCCATATGATGTAAGCTTGCAGTAGTTTTGTATTAGTAATTCGCGAGACGGCTGGAGAACCAGCGTCTTATCTCCCATCAATCTTGCCGCTTCTGCTATGAGGATCGATTTACCGCAACCTACCGGTCCGATGACTAACACTGGATCATGCCTATCAGAGTTTATGTAATCGGAGATACTTTTAACGCATTCCTCTTGATATGGTCTTAATTTGTAAATCATTTGGATCTGTAGTTATCAAAAACGTCTTTCACGTACTCTAATCTTATCGCACACTCCCGACCATCGTCCATTTTCACCATTAAAGTTTCCTTGGTCTTGCTTATGGCTATCACCTCTCCTGTTCCTATCTGGGTATGGACTATATCGCCTAGCTTTATATTACATTTGATCATGGTCAAGTTTTTTATTAAATTCCTCTATCTTACTCCTGTCTGTCTCATTCACCATCTCAGCCTCTTCCTTGAACATGTCGTACCCTTCCCGGATATTATTCCCAACCATATTCTCTATCATCTCCCTCATCTCATCGCTCCTTACGGCAAAAGATATCTGGAATGATTTACTTGTGCCTTTCATCAGGTAATCAATCTCTTTCTTACATTCTGTCATCAATCTATCCAGATTATCGAACTTAACGAACTTAGAGTTGCCATTGGCTTTCCTTACCCCATCCTTGAAATCCTCCAATATCCCGTTAAATACATCCGCCATGCACATCATGGAATGTAGCCATACCAACATCTTGAACTTATACTCATCGCCAGAGCCGTTCATTAGCTCAATAAGCGACTCGCTTCTTGTTAGCATGATCCTGGACTCCTTGTCAATAATATCCTTTATCTGTTTCCGGTATTTCATGGCTCCCACGAAATCCATTTTAGAATAACATTCATTCGATTTCTCTACCAATTTTCTGATATCTTTTCTCGACATTAATAAATTTAATACATCTTTCTCTTCCATGATCTGATCTTTTTGTATTGCAAATATAATTAAAGCCTAGATATTTACCTAGGCTTTTTAATGAAGTTAATCTTTTTTATTCTTTCTTTTAGACTCGTCCCAATCTGATGAGTATCTGCATGTCCCTTGCTTGTGGGTCGAGAAATCACACCAAAAACACAAGGGTTTGGGGCGGGGTTCAAGGCAGGCCGGCTGGCGTCCCATGAGGTAGCGTGTCTCGTACTTATACCCTTGCTTGGCGTCGTTCCAAACGTGAGCTTGATAGCTATCTATTTTATTTGTCTCGAAATCATACATATCAAGAAGGATATCATTAAGCTCCTTGACTGACCTCTCTACCTTTTCCTTATCTACCTTCACGTTTTGATTATCCAACATACGGGTAAAGAAATAGCTACACATATCTGGAAGTACCTTATATTTTCTGAGTATGTAAAAGGCGTATATCGGGTGCTGGAGATTGTGAAGCAGCTTATCCTCATCGAATAACTTTCTCCCAGACTTCCAGTCTATCGTATACATAGCTATCCTGTCTTTTGTCTTATACTCTCCACGCCAGTCCACCGATCCTATGATATGTACCTTATCGTATGTCACGCCATCCAATGTAAGGGGCTTGGGTAGCTTATAAGGCAGGACGAAGTCCTCCTCCACGCCGGCCGGTCTCGACCCCCGGACCACCTTCTCCATTGGCGTAAGATCGGACCATGCCTTCTTATAATTGCCAGCAGCATCCTTCTCAAACAACCCCACAATCCATCTTATTAGCCTAGCCGCATGTTGCATGGACTCGATTTGGGATTTTACGCTATCGAAAGGAATCTGCTCTATATCGGCGTAGTAGTTGAATGCCTTGCTCATATCCTCATAAGAAGGTCTGCATCCGTTCTTGAAGAAATACTCCATCGTCTGATGGATAACCGTACCATATGACGTGGCCTCATGCTTCTCCGTGGATCTATTCCCTTCCACGTAAGTTTTATACCACTTGTATGGGCATTGGACGAACGTGTCTATCTGCGAGTAAGAGACGGCGAGAACCTTCTCTCCGTTTATAACCTTACATAACAAATTATTCTCCGGTATCACCATAAAGCTTATCTATTTTTATGTCATGTCCGTATAAGTCCATTAACAGGTTTTGTAGATGGTGAAGATTCTTAATCTGAATAGGATCGCTTAGATCGTCTTCCAGATCCCTAAGGCTAAGATAATACCCATCATCAAAAATCTCTATAGATATTCCGTAGCCTCGATATACATCCCGCCCCTTATCACGCTTGAAATAGATAGTATCAAGTATATTATCATCTATCTCAATAGGCATGACATCATCTTCCCCGGAATACCATTTCATTATCCCATCATCAACCTCACGTTCAAGGACCAATGACTTACTTTCATTACGCATACCAGTAACGCACCCTACCCTCCATATATTGCCAGCCTTGTCTTTTACAAGATCCCCTATCCTTAGTTCTTTAGCCGAAATCATACTCGTCCTCCTCATTGTGATCGTCATCGCAATCATCGACAAGAGGGGTCTCTAGCCCCTCTTCCCAATCATCATATCCGAAATCCATTATTTGTCCTTAAAATAAACATACAACATATCAGTTAAACTTCCTACCGTTATTTCATCGCAAGGGGTATTGCGAAACACCTCATCTGGTATGTATTCACCTGTCATCTTTTCTATATCCATTATCAATTCAACAAGATCCAATGAATCCATAGCCATATCGGACGATAGGTTACTATCTTCCTTTATGTCTTCAATATCATCAAACTCAGATGTTTTCGCAAATATTGCGTCTATCACTACTCCTAATACTTGATTTCTTTTCATAACTCTTAAATCGATATTTTTAATCTTCTACCTAATTCTTTTTTTATATCTGATATTCTTTCGATGTCCATCTTAACATCTCCAGTAATAGTATATTCCTTATCCATCTTCTTAGGAGGATCCGGGAGTCGGCTTACGGCGAACAACCATGCCAGCTCCTTGTTCTTATTCTCCCTAAGATACAGATCGGATGTCATGCCATACATCTTTATGATCGTATCGAATAACGTTGATTCCGATAAGCTCATATGTACGCTATAGACATTTGACGGCTTCCATATCAAGTTATCCAACCTCATCGTATATTCACGTTTAAGGTCTATATGGGATATTACGGCCCTTACTATAGGTTCTTCTTTGAAGTTGGTGTTAGCCACGAACCATACGAGCCGTTTCTCTACCTCCTTGACAGCTCCTGTATCCTTACCCATATCGTTATATACCCCAACGATACGGTCCCGGATCCCCTCGACCTCCGGTGTCAGGCCGGGCGTCTCTATCAGCATCAGCAGCGATCCTCCCCTTGGCGTTATCTTCCACTTCCCATTCTTCTGAAGCTCAATATAACCAGATGCTTTATAGCTATCTATTTTCTCCTTTGGAATGGTGTTAGCCATCTCTTCTTTTTGCCGGATCATCAAAAGATACCCGACATCAGACATCGTTAATCCTGATGTCATCATCTGTTCAAAATTTATATACATATGTAAATAAGTTAAAATATTGACCTAATCTTTCTGGCTACCCTCTCGACTATATCGGGATGATCATTTCCGTTATATATATCTATTAGCGTATCTATTATATGTAACCTTATGTTTTTCTTTGATGGATGAAACCAAAAATCTCCATTTTTTCTGTTTACAGGTTTGAACATCTTCAGTTCTGGTATAAGATAACACGCTACACATGATCTTTCGGCAAGTGATAATTCAACCGCTGCCTTTTCTATTACTTTACACATAAACGTATAATTATCATTCTTTATTAGATCGTAAGCCCTTCTCAACACCCTAAGGGCGTCTGCTTTCGATAATCTCTTTCCCTTTTTCATATTGCTTTACCGTATAAGATTCATTAGCCATACCAACCCTACCAACTGATATAGATTGATTTATTGATTGATTAAGATGCCCTATAACCGACATCTTGGCTCTAACCGTATTGGCGCATCTTAGAAGGACTCGATAATCCTCCAACGCCCGCTCGTACCTTACATCCACCCTAGCTCTTTTATCTGCGTCAGTCATGCTCTTGCACGACCCATCCTCTCTCAGGCTTATGGCGATCTTGTCCCGTATGATCCTGATATCATCCTCAGCTATTACCAACTCAGCGTCAAGAACCCCCTTGTAAGAGCTAAGAAGATCCTCTACCGCCACAACCTCCCTCTTTAGGTTCTCCAGTTCCAAAACCATAGAGTTGTCGTTCATTCTCTTATATTCTAGAACCTTCTTAGACACCTCTTCGCAGATACCCATGATCTCCTTCTCCCGTTCCCGGTTTATGACGTACCTGATGCTGTATTCGGCCATTTCCTTCAACGAGGATATGATCTCTCGTATACCCATCTTGTTTTCGGCAGAGAAATTGGCTTTTAATAGCATCTCCATTCCCTTTATAATGACAAGCAAATAGTTTTTCCTTAATCTCATGATTAATAAGGTGTTTCGTCATGTACTACATTGAAATCATCACTGGGAGGTATATATTGATGCTCCAAAGGTATCCCTGGGGGCGGCGGTAATGTAACGACTGCCGTATCCGGCCTGCCGCTACCTACAGGGGCATCCGAGCCTCCTGGTCTTTCTTGGCGTACCACACCTCCGTCAGGATAATATCGCTCATATCCTTTCATGATATCCACATGTATAGCCTCAATCTCTTCTAACGATCTCTGACGGACTTTTACTATATGATGGAATATAAGTCCATCTACACGGAAAGAACGCCTTGATTCACTCTTAAAACGTTCCAGATTAGGATACCAGCCTTGCGGGAATTGCATGTATGATGAATAGCCGTATCTCTTTGGAATATTCAACGCTACCATAGCTGTACACAATTGCCCCAATGTATCTGATTGATAGAAATCAGATTGTTTTGGCATATGATCCTTAGGATCCCGTCTTCCCTCAATATCACGGTTAAGTTGTGATATTATAAGAAAGAATATATTGGGGAAAGTTCTTTTAGCTATATTACACATGGTTATCAGGCTATCTATATTCCTCTTAGCGTCACCCGTACCTTGTATAAGAGCTGTATGATCTATGGATACAAATACCATTTTCTTATCCTTGTTCGCTGGCATATAACTATTCCATAAGAAGTTCTGAAGCTCGTCTACTGTCGATGGTTTAGGGATGTATGTTATTCTGCTGGAGTTTTCCTCCTTAAGACATTTCTGCATTTCCTTTATCTCTTCATCAGACATCTCGTTAAGGAGAATATCTTGTATATCCTTTCCCATTTTTTTTGATAGTGAACGTAACATCAAATCCTCTGGATTCATTTCAAATTCACATCTGAGCCATACATAATCATCAGCTTGGGGATTGATATTAACATTCATTACATTGCTCATAATCTTCTGAGCCAAATAAGACTTGCCCACTCCGGGCCTAGCGCCGATAGCCACCGCATGTTGTGGGTAGAACCCGCCCAGCAACGCCTTGTCAAGATAAGCGTATCCAGTACGAGCCGGGAGAAGCTCTCCCGACTGATACTTTCTTATCCTCTCATAGGCATCCATGATAATCTCCTTGGATGACCTCCATATCCTATCCTCACTCATCCTCTTGCGTTTCTATCGCCAGCCGTATCGGATTTAGACCCTCTGTTAGCTGATCTTGATTTATATCTAAGTCCTTTAGCCGTATGGCATAAATCCTTTCCCTTCCGATAGGCTTTACCTTTCAACTTATCGGTCTTGTAGTTCTTGCGACCCAACTCCCGTCTCTTGGCTTTCTGCTCAGGGCGGGCGTTGATCTTCTTATCCGTCTCGGCTTTCTTTCTTCTGGCCTCCGGATGTGTCCTATAGTATTCAGTCGATCTCCCCATCCTCGTCCTCCTCGTCATAATTATAATCCTCTACGATAATATCCTCTCCATCTAAATATGAGGCTTTATCTCCGAGTCTGCTTCTCATGCTCTCGTAAGGATCATCTCCGTCCTTTATCTCCCACACACATACGTATGGACCTATTATATCACTAAGCATCTCTGCCCGGTTCTCGCTGATGCCTTTTTCTATCATCTTATCCTTGCAATAAGATTTGTTGTACACCGATCCTCCAACATAAAATTCTGTTGGCTTATGAATAAAAATTACTTTCATTTTTTATTCTATTGATATTATTGCCCAAATTTATTTGTTTTCACCTACATAATCTCCATAACTCATGTCTGTATCACAGACTACCGTATTGGTTGTATTGTCTACCACATGAAACAGAAACTCCGGGCATCCGTGGCAGGCGTTACTCCCGATCGCCACCGCTCCGTGCCTAGAGCAAGCCTTACCTATCGTGGTACCCTCATGTATCTGTATATGGTTCTTCCCATATACCTTGATATGTCTCATAACATTAAGCAATGATAATAAGGACATCTTATACGGAGACACATGCTCTTCTGGTATTCCTAGCTCACTGGATAACTCTTTGTAAAAGTTTTTCCTTTCATAACTCGACTCTTTCAAGAACCTATCGATCTCAATAGCTGTTATATCCATGGCCCTAAGAAGCTCTGGTTTCGCCAATCTCCCTACTGGTTTACCCATCGAATCAGACCTCATCCAAGCCCCACACTTCTCGCACCCTACTTGCTTCCCCTCTACCGTATTTATCATAGTGGACGGGTTCTTGCAGTATGGGCATATGGACCCGTTTAACATAGCTTTCTGGGCTAAAGACAATTCTTTCATACCGTCTCCTCCATCTTAACATTAAATAGATTGCAGAATCTATTAAAATTCTTGTTTTCTATTTTCATGTCCTCCTCATACCTGTCAACCGATTTGATGAAATCATTATAACAGTCCTCGCACATCCATTGATTGATTACTGCTACATAATAGCCCACGGATGTAGGTCTATTACACATATCGCAAATACCTAAGCACCCATATCTGGTAAGCTTATCTATCATCTCCTGTCTTGTTATTTCAAGCACCTTGAATCCTTTGTAATTATCAACTACCTTTGCCATTATTGTAAATTTGTTTAATTATAAAATAATCCGCTATATCCATCCCCTCATCTATATTGGGTTTTGATTCTAGAAAATCACTTATCTCTATATTCATCCCCCTCATATCCTTGTCTACCTTCTTTCTCCATTCGTTGAAAGCGTCGCCCTTATCCGGGTACAGGACTATCCGCCTCCTACCCAATGTCTCTACCATCTCCCTCTTCAACATATGGATACCGCCACAGGCCATGAACAACCCACTAGGGTACACGATGTTGCAGATAACAGCCGTCTTCTCTGACTCTACTATATACACCGGAGCGTCATTGGGATAGAAGTTGATAAGGAACTCCCCGAACAGGCATTGCCTGAGCAGGTAATCCTGACCGTCCAGTATATGCACCCAACATACATGATCCATGGGGATCTTTACCCTCTTCCCGTCAGGCCCGTAGTCCATTATCTTCCCGGTTCGCACCACCCAATTCTTATCCAGTTGCCAGAACACACAGCACTTACCCCAGTCCCCGAATCTCATCATCCCCACCTTATACAAGCTAAATGCCCTATTGGTATGATACGATCCGAAGATATTGGATAGATAATCTTGAAGATCGGATGTCTCGAAAGGATTAAGGGTCTCAAACATCTTGTTTACTGGGATACAGTTGGCTATATCTGGGTTCACAGGAGGCCTGTATCTTCTTAGCACTTTGTTAGAATCGGTAAAAAGATCATTGCTCCCAAGCTCATTGCCTGTTGGATATTTAAAATAACCACATTTATTTTTGTGATCACATACTCCAAACTGCTCCCCTACTATCTGTCCGGTGGTTACATCTACGTACGGCGTAAAGCATCTATCCCTGCCGCATTGCGGGCACGTCAGCTTTCTTCTTGGCTTACTATGATCCAATTCATATCTGTGAACGCTCTTGTCAAATTCCCTAAACTCCATTATCCTATCCTCTCACTCATGATTCGATAAATATAATCTCTCAGTGATTCTTTTCTTATCAAGTTATTCAATTCAAAATCACTTTCTATATCCAAAGATCCTATTCTTGATGTAACCGTATAATTGGTTTTCTCGAACTTATACTTACCTTGGAGATATACGACTGTAGCCATGTTAAGTATAGGATTATCAGTTTGTCTCTTCAGTTTATATTGGCTTGTCTTAGCGGTAGGATCACCCGGAGCGAAGTTATATATCTCCTCTATCTCCAATATCTTTCCGTAGTTCTCCATTATCATTCTTCTATATAACTCAAGCTGGAAAGCATACTCATCATAAAAATTGCCTTTCCTGTTTGATTTGAAGTCTAATATAGCGAATATCCTCCTGCGTCTCTTTATCTTCTTTTTCTCTGTCTTAGGTTGGCCTTTCTTGGCTCCAGTCTTATAGAGCTCTCCTGTCTCGACCTCTATCTCCACCATCTCCGGCTCGCTATCCATCTCCACCACGGCATCCACAGAGGAAGCCACTTTCAATCTCCTTGACCTCAACATCTTCTCAATCAACACAGGTTTTACATGTCTTTCTTTACAGAATATAGCGAATGATATTAGGTCTTCTATCAACTCATCCATATTATCCACTAATATCCGCTCCATCCTATACTTGTCTATTCTCAACTTAGCTTCCTTGACAGCTTTTCTTATCCATGTTGGAATCAGTTTTATCTTAACTCCCGTCAGATACAATCCAAATAAGTAATGCATGATCGTACCCAAGTCAGCCCGGTAGTCGGCGTACTCGTCTGGGTCCTTACCCTTGAGTCTCATCTCGTTTTTCCATTTTTCTAATGCCCCGGAAGTATCACAATACCCATTCGCAATATTATTGGTAGCCCCATCATATATGATAGGGTATCCATCAGTTCCCATTTCATAATAAACACGCTTGCCAGCCACGGTCATTCTGTATAAGACTGGTGTCGGGATATCCTTGATCCATTCAGCGGCATAATACTGTTGCTCAGTCTCCAGATCATACTCAATTTCTATCTCCTCCTTAGGTTCTTTCTTAGGCTCGTCAACAGGCTTTTCTTCCTCATAGATATCTTCCTTCGGAACCGTTGATAAAACGTCTAATATGCCAAAGAATGCGGTAAATTTAGGATCTGTATGATATGCCCTTAATATTGGAAGTGATGATCGCCAGTAATATGATGGCGCATGCTCATTCATTTCTTTATCAAAACTCGCCTTTATTACCACTCCATCATCCGTGATGACCATATGATGTCTTTTAGATAAACGGATTCTCATGTCATCAAACGATTCCTGATCGCTTATAACTTCCATAATCGTTCCGTTATTATATATCGTGTCACTTATAGCCTCGTATCCGAGAGCTAGAAGTAATCTTTGTTTTCTTCTATCCATAATAATAATCTGGTTTTTAATTTACCATCCTCCTCGACTTTAGGTGCGAGATCCCTCATCTTTTTGGCCACTAAAAGCCATGTGTCACCGAACTCCTCTAAAAGCCGATCAAAATCCATCGTGTCTAGCAGATAGTCAAACCTCGTGTGTTCGTCTATCGTCAAATAAATAACATTATCATTATCCTCAGCGACAGACTTATATCTTCGTTTAGGATATAAGTGGCATATATTGCCTACTCCGGGGCATGGTATATACATCCCCGTAAGGGATCTTCTTACCATACTTAATCTTGCCACATGAGCGCCAAAAAAGATGCTGAGGCTTCGTTCCTTCGGCTTGGTCTTCACCCGTATCGCCGTCCTTCCCTTTGGCGGTAGTTCCCTAGCCCGGCACGCAGGGCACAACCCCTTGCTCCTTATGGCTACCATCCTGCCGCACCTCTCACATGGTAACATCCTACCCTTCATGCTTTTTTCTTTTTATAACTTTTATTAAACTCCATGAGGCTCATGGCTCTATATCTCTTAAGCCTATCTATTTTGCCCTTCGTCCAATCCTGATCCTTGAAATTGATGATCGTGTCGAATATCTGAGCTAGTTCCCGGATATTAAAACTCCTGTTTTGTATCTTCTTATAGAACCCCGATCTGCTATATCCTAATTTAGAAGCTAGATAAGTTTTGTTAGACAATGTGAGGATACGATAAATCGTACCCTCCATCTTGCTTATCTCCATCAACTTCTCGGCGACGGATGATGTGGTCTCATAGCTAGCTTTATTGCTTACTATTCTCATGTTTCTCCGGATTCCTGATCTTACCATCAAACTCATAGAAGTCCATCAGTTTCTTCTCTTCCTTGATACAAGTGACAACGAAATCTGATATGGTTCCTTTCATGCCTTCCTCGAAATTCTTTTTGGCATGATCAAGGTCATTGGCCCGAACGATGTAGTTAAACGCCTTGCGTTTCTCATTGCTCGATTTCTCGTCTATCGTAATATAATCAGCCGTGACCTTATAGAACCGGTCTCCATCCATGGCGAATAATTCCGCTATCCGGAATCGTTTGATATCAACACTAAACTCACCGGAGATAAACGGTTTCATCTCCTCTATGATTCTAGCTTCACACTCGGTATAAGAAAGAGCATCTACTAAATATTCTTCCTTAACCTTCTTCTTCATGCCATTCTCGGCATCGGTCTCATAAGAAACCGCACATTTAAACCAATTGTGCATCTTATTAATCTATGTTGTTGTTAAACAATGGGTAATCCTTTATCCCTTCACGAATATATCTTTCCGTATCATCATCCACGTCATAAGCTTTCTTAAAAAACGTCATAGCCGTATTCGTATCATGATCCACCAACGGAAGATATTCCTTTACAAAAAGGAATCTAAGATGATTCATATGATCAATCTTATTTCTTACATCGATTACCTTCGACCAGATCTCGGCATGGATTTCACTCATTCTTTTTATACCCTTCTTGTATTTATCTACCTGATCTTTATACTCCTCCTCAATCTTATTATTCTTGTCCTTTATAGATTTGTAGGATTCCTCATCTTTCGTATCAAACATTGGAATATGTTTGATATTGATTATATCCAACTTATTATATATCTTATCATTGGATATAGTGAAATCGTATGTAGTCTTGTATAAATCAAACTTACTTAAGAACTTAGCTATTTTAATAGCATCATCCTGATTAAAAACAGCTATGCTCAATCCTTCTAAAAGGTAGAAGAAATTAGATGGAGAAATAGGTTTGTAGTCGTATGTCTTCATAACTGGAGGTTCGTCCACAAACCTAACACCCTCCTTAGCGCATCTTGTTATGATCAATCTATCTATCTGCTCGTCAGTAAGATCATATATCTCCTGATCGGTCATCTCATTAATTGTCTTCATCGTCATCCTTCTCCATCATTATAGCCTTTGCCGCCTTTTGTTTATAAACCTCACTCATAAGGCAGGTAAAATCCATATCATCCATACCAGCCATAACATTGGCTTCTACTTCCAAATTCATCTCAATGTTCATTACCGAGACTTCATAGTTACTATCATCTTCTTTATAGAAAATGACTTTGCCACCATACTCGAAACCATCATCTTCGGTCTTAACCATATCGATGATCTTCTCCAATTTCTTTACAAACTCACTCTTTTTCATATATGCAATTTTTATATGTCTACAAAAGTAGACATTTTGTTTTTGAATTAAATTAAATAAACATTATTAATAGTTAATACTATCCTTTCTCCTATCATTCATATTTATTCTTTGGTAATTATACCCTAACATCTGCTCCATCTTCTTTAACCCAATTAACCGTATCGCAATGCCAGCAATACCCTGTCTCGGAATCCTTTTTATGAGAATGGGAACCACATGTAGCGCACCAATAATTATCATCTATATTGTATGTGTAACTTTTATCCTCATGCATCTTATCTATTCTAGCTACCCTATCTTCCAATAGATCCTTTAGATAATGGCATTCATAAGGCCTATCTTCTTCCCTTAATATATAAACATCTATGTCCATCATATTCCCCATCCTGTCCGTGCACATCAGCTCGGCGGCATGACGTACATTCCCTTCCGGCATCCCCGGGACTATCTCCCGGATCACTGCCTCCATCTTCTCTTGGTATTCGGTGTCTACCTTAGCCACCAAGTCTTCTAGTTTATCTATTAAGCTCATAATTTTTATTGTATATAATTACTATTTGATATTTATACATATTTATTCTGTATCATCTTCACATTCACCTATCATATCCGTATGACCAAATATCATATCAATAAATTCAAGCATCTCATCATTAAACGATCCGCTTTCTTCTTGCAGCTTCCTACATTCATCCTCGGTCAATCCACAAGAAGACACCAGTTCCTCTGCGGCCTGCGTCCATCGCCCGTCGTGGGCTAGCTCCTGAACCGCCAGCCATATCCCTTGGTTCATGCCCTTCATTCTTGTCTTATCTGAAATATTCTTATCCTCCATATTCTCAATCATTTTTAATTCTTGTTTCCAAAAAGCTATATATCCATCCTCTATATTGCTATGATATACAACATCATTGGTGCCATTATCCAATATCTCATATACGTCACCCGACTCATCCATTACCCCACGAAAAATGTTCTCTCTATCCAAAAAATAACATGGTTTCTGTACTTCCGGTAGAGAATTATCTAATGATATCCACTCCGATCCAATTACGGTTATTGTAGCTCCCATATGATTCTTCGTTTAATATTACTATTTTAACCTTAAATCCCAACACATGATCTATTATATCATCATCCACCATATTATCCTCATTGATAATACCTTCGCTCGCAAGATTTATGTAATCCGGTTCAGCCAAATCACATATTACCTTCCCATCCTTATCCATGATCCCATATATATAACCATCTAATTTCTCTACCATATCATTATACGTATTACAGATATAAACAATATGATAATCATCGTATTTTTTCTCGACATACTCATGCACATCCATTTCCAGAACCTCATCATCAGCACTGCCCGCATAATACTCAAGCGTATCCATCACCACTACCGGCCATCCTATCTCCTTGGTCATAGTAGATATCTCGTCAATGACTTCCTTCGTGCGAGTTTCGTCATACTTCCCATTGTTAAACTCATGCATCGCATAAGTCAATTCATGAATATTGCAACAAATCAACCCTATATGTTGATTTTGCTCCCGTTTGATTCTATCTTTTGTATCCATATTTATCTCCCCCTATTCACTCATTCTTTTAATAAAATTCTCCCATGATAGATCAACATCGTTGTAATGCTTGCAACAAGCATTCTGGATTCTCTCTATCAACGGAATGAACCATAACTGAGTTATTCCGTAACGAGTCTGGATTATTCTACATAGATTTATTTTATTATCTCCATGTCATTAATACTAGGAGATGCATTGTCATTCTCACATCTATCTAATATCGTTTGAATTGTAGCCAAATAATGATCCATATCTTAAATTGTTAATTAATTACCATTTCCCATTCCCCGGTATAAATAATACCTCTCCTGTACTTACCCAATGATTCCAGTTATTTTTAAGCTCATTAATGTCATAAGCCTCAGCCGAATGACCATTGTAAGACCTTTTTATAACTGACATAATGCTTTCCGCCTGCACGCTCCAATGACGATAACAGTCTGTCCCGCACCCGCACGCCGTGGATCTCCCGTTATCGAACTCCCAGACCAGAGGCCGGAGGCCGCATCGTGGACATGGCAACCATTCCATTGGATTCTCTGGCTTCTTGTAAACATCAGTACACTTATACTCTACTGTCATAATTAGTTCTATTAAATTGATCTGATCTTTTGATCTCCCATCTCATTCTTATCCTTGAACATCATTATCCTATTTACAATCCCCTCCGATTCCATGTATGTCGAGAATCCATGTATCCTTAGATATTGAATAGCTGATAATGATTTCTCTAATATCTCCCTATACTCCATATCTGTTTTAACTGCTTTCTCCATGATCTTTTCCCTCCATTTCTTCTAATATAATTACCTATTTAATTTAGGAATGTAATTATATATCTATTTAATTTCAGTGATTTCCCATCTAATCTAATTTAAGTTTAAATCACTTAATGTTAATACCTTTTTATCCAATAGATCAATAAGTAGCATCGCTCTCGACTCTACCTCTGTATCTCCAAATCCACTATACACTTCTGTTTGTGAATCGTAAACATCGTATCGAACATAGGCAGTTTCGTAATATTCGCTATCCTTATTCGGGAAATATTGTGTCAACTGCAACCAGTCATCCCATATTTTTGATTTACTGACATTTATCATACTTGGTAGTATCTCTCCAAGTTCATGACTCATATAAGCCGGTATGAGGTCGCCTTCTTTTCTATATGAATACCTCATTGTATTTTGCACAACTGAATCTATCTGGGTTCCCCCTCCTTTCATCTCTTTCACAAAATAAAATTCCGACTCCGAATTTACGCCCAACTCATGCAACTTTAGCGCAAGCTCATAAGGGCACATAAAATTTTGATATTTCATGTTATTCTATATTTTCGTTTCTGTAATCTCCAGCATAGTCCAACCATACCCTATAATCATTTCTATACTTGGTTGCCTTTTCATATTCCGGTAATACGTTTTTTTACAAAAGATGTTCGTTACCTTCATAAGGAATACAATAGATCCATCCCGTCCCATTTAAGCATTCATATCTCTCTTCTTTATATTGAGCATCAGCAATTCCCCTAACAAACAAACTTACGTGCCAATCATCGTCTTCTGTATCTCTTACTAAAACTTTATCAAATGGCTTGAATTTATATTTCGGTTCTATTTCAATACCAAAGAATTGTTTCAAATATATTTTGGCTTTAGGTTCTTTACTTGCCTTAAGATCGTTAATAAAATTTCGCTTTTCGTCCTCAGTGGCATATCTATATCTCTCAATATTATTTTCATTGGCAGCTCCATTGTCGAAACATAAATAACCCCCTTCTTGCCAAGAGGCATGATAAGACGTAAGGTATTCCCCGTTTGTATTTAATATGAATAAGTAATCACCTTCTTCATTGCTCAATACATCTCCGTCCTTGAATGTGGTATATTCCGGAATATTAATACAAAGCATACATCCTTTTGCTCCTAGCCCATTATCAGTATACACTAACTCTACCTTATAATTATGCCCGAACGTTATAATCTCGCCCTTGCGTTCACCATTGCTGATTTTCTTTGCCAACTCTAAGTTAAATGGTTTTATTATCATTCCCTTTTCCATAATTTTGTATTTATATTGTTATTTTCACTTTAAGTATTTCTTCAAGTTGTATATCCACATCATAGTCCTTAACGAAATCCGTTAATCTATTTAATATATCATTATGCTCTTTTGTGGAAAGGATATCATTATCATACAGATATCTTTCACATGCGAACATCTTGGCTGCTTTATCTCTATTTATCTCATTCTCTCTCATTTTAAGATCATGCAAAGTCATTAAATTTAGATTATATGTGCATATATGAGCATCCCCATAACCGGTTAGATTATTTATTATAGCTACATAATATCCACCCCCTATGTTGTATACCTCCTTGACCTCCCATATATCCTTGCTATTATATTCATGTTTATGATATTCATCTATAAAATCCTGTCTTATAGATACCATATCTCCTTCTTTAATACTCGTATTTTCTTACGTATTTATATGTTATTTTATTACTCAACCAAGCCAACGAGCAAGGGCTGCGCCTTGTCTTCCCCGACCGCCTACCCATATACGCCGGCTCCACCGGTAACGCCACCCATGACATCTTGGATGTTTCTCCCGTAAATCTGATAGTGATTGCCATAGCTCTCAAATGTTAGTTGATATCTGTTTAATCCCATCCTAATTGTCTCGCAACACCCTCCATCTCGCTATATGCGATCCTGTGACATCCAGCAACCAATATATCATTCTTATAGCTATTGATCTTCCATTTGTGACCGGTTGTATCCAATACCATATCGTGTTGGAATTTATTGCCATTATGGAAGAACTTTATTAATTTCCAAAGTCTCTCAGCCTCAGCTCGTCCTATCTTGATATTCTTGCTAGTCTCAATTATGCCATTCTTGATGCGAAGCCATACGTTAGGCTGGTCATCCTCCAAATAATAATGTAGATATAATTCCAGAATCTTGCCAGACTTCCACATCTCGATCTGTTCTTCAAATTTTTTCTTGCGATCTTCTTTTTCTTTTCTTCTTTTTTCAAAAATTAAAGCCTCTTTTTTCGCCTGACTATCTTTCCATCTCTGACATCTGGCCACATACCCAGCCCACGTTCCTTCACCACAAATCTCATCTACTATCACATTGGTCGTCCCTAAAGTTTCTAACGCTTGATGATTTAGCAATACCTCAAACACACGCTTTAACTCATGGACATATTCACTTTTAATCTTATCTGATTCATAAGATAACGCATGTTTAGTTCCAATCCAGTTGTTTGCGCTCTTTTTAAGAAGGCTCTCGGGAGTACCCATATTAAAGAACTCAATATAATCCATTAGACTTCTAAATACTCCCCAAACATCCCTATAAGACAGGCTTGTTCTGACCTTCTTGTATTTCTCGATAACCTCTTTGATAAGCTCCAATCGACTGGTGATAAAAGCCATGCTACCATCATCAGACATATTATATCCAACAGAAAATACCTTTGAACCAGTTGGTATTGCACTACGAACACAACGTTGATGTTTACAGGTAGAAGAAGAATAATACTCATCGTTAAGCAAATACGCCTTTTCACCACACTTATTTCTTACGATTCTTCCAACCTCAAAATGATAACCATAAGAATAAATACTTCTACCTTCAAAGAAAAGATTACTACCTTTTCCGGATTCTTTCTTTTCATTTGCCCATAAGTGAGCGACCATAGAGTTGTTCATATCAATATTTTTTTGTTATACAACTACAGATTAATAATACGATATACGTTCATTACATCCGACATCTTGAATTTATCAACATCCGTATTCTCAACATCATATGTATATGAGTCAAACAAATTACTTACTGCGTTTAACCAATCATCATCTGTCGGTTCTTCTACCTCATCCATACAATCATACACATCCCAGTAATTCATGAGGATACCTTTGTACGCTATTTTCGGATCAGCGTATTCTCCTCTTGACATAAAGCAGATGTTTTTGCCGGCTTTGTTGCCGGCAACTATCTTTTTGTAATCTTCTATAATCTTGTTCATTTTTCTGATAGTGATTATGTGTAGACTAAAAATTACTTTAACTCAAATTTAATTCCTTCCGGAAGTCGGGAACGATCTACGTTATTTACGAAATCATCAAACTTTTCTTTAGTGATTTTTTCTATATGATCACACCAGTTAAAGACTAACGTGTTCGTATGATTATAATATATTACATTATCAACAGATAATCCATGATCAAACACACAGAGTATTATCTTCTTCCCAACTTCTGCCTTTCTAATTTGTTTGTCATATAGTTCACAAATCTTGGCACGCTCTTTCATCATCTTTGTGTTATGAGTCTCTTCCCGGCGTTTTTCTATATTTTCTATGGAATAATACCCAGCTTCAATGCGCTATTCAATAAAAGATCGTTCCTTGTCTGTTAGTATTAGGGTAAACTTTTCTTCTTCCAGCTTATATGGATTAACCCATTTCTTTCCACACAGGTCTTCAAGTTCAACAAGAAGCTCGTCTGATTCTCTTTTCCATCTATCCACAATCCCAAGATTGAAAAGCAGATACTTGAAATACATCTTATCGTCTACCGCTTCAGATAATTTGGAATATTCCTTGTCTGATATACGTAAATATTCAATAGCTGAAGACTTATCGCTATTCTTTATGTAATACGTACCATTTTCCACCGGATACATAGGAGCACCATAATGGTTACAGCAATGTAATGGTATGAATTTTGCCAATTCTGGAACATACTTCGCAATTTCACCGTGACAGCAACCTCCCATATACTCCTCATATCGTCCATATTTGTTTTTTCGTCTGATATCAGCCGTTATGCCCCAGTCACATATATTGTTATGACAATCATCATCTAAAGATATAGTGACTATTATTCTATATTTCTCTCCGTCTTCTTTAAAATAATTTGTTTGCTTATAAATTAGTTTGTTTGCAGTTTCCATATCATTTTAGTTTAATCATTATACTTGTGAAAAATAAAATCCGCACATTCTCCGGGGAGTGTTCCTGCGTCATTATAACTGTAGAATCCTTGTGTTTCCCAATCTACATCTACCGGATAACCTTCTGCTGCTTCCAAGAAGTGTTTGATTTCCTCACATTCTTCATCCGTTAATCCAGCGTAATCATCATCGATTAACGGGCAAGCCCAATAAATCGGGAGCCTGTATCTTATTATCTCTGGCGATTATATACTATTTTACACCAGATATGTTATAAAACATACAGATGTTATTTAATTTCATATTCTTCTTTTCTAACTTTGTTTCACCCAATCGAATCACATAGTCCCTTGTTTCGGACAAGACGATTGGGTAAAAGAGGTCTTTGATATAAGGTTTTACCCTAAAACATTCGTTGGGTAAGTAAAATCAAAAACGTTTTGTTAAGTAAAAGAATCCGGTGATCTCACTTTTGAGCAACCGGTAGAGGGTATTGGTGATACCCAGTATGAAGTTTCGTACAAATGTATATTGTTTTACGCTTTTGGTGTAAATTGGTATATAATCACCTTATCTCTATATTCATAACTTCATCAATTTACAATATGAATCTTCAAATATAGGGATCAAACCTTGTTCCCTGAAATACGCTGTTGCAACTTTAAAAGCGTACAAAGGGTTCACTTCTTGTATCTTATTCTTTTTTACTCCCTGGGTAATAATTGGATTACAACAATAGAATTTTTCATTACCTAAACTTCCAAATACGCTATCTACATTATACTCATAGCAATTAGTACCTCCCAATATCAGCAAATCACATCCAGTCTCTCTGGTTCCAAGGATAAACGATTTATTCTTATTTGCTGGAAGCATGAATATTTCCTTATCCATATTAAACCAATCATTCTGATTATATTTTACATCCCGGAGAACGATCTCATCAATCTCATGGGCATATTCTTCTTGTGTTTTCATGCTATTTCATTTAATGGTTCAACATATACATCACCATTCTCATAATAAAGTCGATCTTCATACTGATTATGATGAAGCTCCTCACGTATCGCATCTTCATTATCAGCCCAATACTCGTACTCCTCATGCCATGACTTGAAGAAGTTATCATAACATTGTCTCATCAGATCCTCTAAAGAAAAATCCTCCGGATAAGTACACCATACATTGTAATAATCAATTATAGGTTTCAGGAGATAATAATCATAACACATCCCTGTCAATGGGCAATTATCTCCATAGTCAAACATCACCCTACTATACTTGTGCCTGTATTTGTATTTCCCATCAATATATTTACCTGACGTGGAGAAATACTTGCCCTTGATAATATATGGTATAATATTGTTGTTGATATATCTGAACAGTAATTTGCCGCATAGATTCTCAGGGAATATATCACGATGATAATCTGTAGGATGTTCATAAATAGGATCTTTGTATTTAAACTCATAACTAAAATCATATCTCTCGTATCCAACTTCCCAACCATAAACCTTAGTATCTGTCAGATCTTCAAAGGCTTCCATTGACTTTTTATAGTCTATGTCATAAGCATCCATACATTGCTCCATTACATTCCAACGCTCACGCTCTATGATCCTTTCTTGTGAGTCTTTTGGTAACTCATCAAACTCATACAGTTTTAATACAATCTTTTTCATAATCCCTCCTCTTTTAATATAACTAGATCCCTAACGTCAATCGAATGACATACGTACCTCCTTATGTTCACGTTTAGAGATATGATTGTGGCTATTCTCACGAACCACCACAATCCAGATTCAGATATCATTCATCCTTTATCTTTACGAATGGGTTTTCTACATAAAACCCCACTACATCCTTAGATTTTATAGATGTCACTATACCGGTGGTATCCACAAATCCATCCGTTTCATCCATTGTCAAATCTTCTATTTTATCTCCCGGCAGAAAACAAAGATTATAGTCTAGATCAATATACATAATCATCTTTAACCTAACCATGTCATCAATGATGCCTTTCATTCTCTCCACAACATCTAATTGATCATTAGTAAGCATTAATTTACTTTTTGAAGATTTCACTAATCTCATATCTCCATTCTTGTCAACTACAGTTAAGTCATTGAATTTATACACATCTTCACATGTTCTGTAATATGTTTCCCTACAATAAATTTTTCCTTTATTATCTATTTCAACATCAAAATATTCCAACTCACCCTTGACAGCTCTTCCGTTTTTGTATTTCCACACATCACCTATTGGAGCGAATCCATATAATGACTTAAAAACATCATATATTGATAGTTTTGTCTTAGGGATGCTCTTACCCTTTTTAAAACATCCTTCGGACGAATAAAATAATTTCCCATCTAATGTCTTCTCAGTCCTACATCCTCCCCATGTTCCTACATATCTAACTACTCCATATGTAAAACTGATCAAGATTTTATCAATCTCAAACCACTTTAATTTTCCTGACATATCGTCAAAAAGATATCCACTCTCTAGATAAACCGATAAATGCTCTCTTATTTCCATAACAATTTATTTTTTAATTAAACAACATCATTTGCCTTGATCGCTATCAATCTCAATACTCCTCTAAGTATCATGGTTTTCATGATACAACTCATAATATTACATTGAACTTCTCATTTAAACTATCTAAAGCTCTTTGATACTCCTCTTCCTTGTCGAACTTAATTTGAGTACTGTTCTCCAAACCAAAGGACAGGGTGAAGGATATAACCCAGCCCGATCCGTCCACGGCCTGCCCCTTGGGCCCCCACGACATCACCTGCTTCTTGGATATATACCAATTCCCTATCTGCACGAAGTCAGGATAGTTGTTAATCAAATACCTTATCTGAATATTCAGATAATCCATATTATCAAAATAAATTATGTGATATTTGTTTCTTATCCTTATCTTCAAAAAGGGATTATCCCCGTAATACGCAGCGAAGGATGACACCACGGAGATAGGATATCTAACCCCTTTTATTATCACCCATTTCATATACAATACCTCCTTATATTAAACTATTTAATATAAATTCATCTTCCTCCGTTCTCTCATTCATAGGCTTATTTTGTACCGTTTTGACAAGATCAAGCACTTCATCCCAAGTCCTTTCTGATAGCGTCCCATTATTTATGCCACAACACCTACATCCACTAGAAAATACCGGTATCATACTTCCATCACACATCCTAACGAATTTATATCCTACATATTCATTGCATAAGAAACATCTTCTTACTGGGATAAACCTTATTCTACCTCTATTAATGATACTTATTAATACCTCACGATTCATATTATTCCCTTAATTTACGTTTAACCTCTTTAACATACATAGGAGAATGCAATCCCCTATGCAACTTTATAGCCCGATCTATATCCTTTTTAGGATTGTGGTGAGATTGATATATCTCGAACATTTCCCTAGCCTTGACAGGATTCGTTCGATCTTCGTATCTATATCTCCTTTTCTCCCTTTTAAGGCGCAATATCCTATTAACCTCATCAACATATATCCTTTTCATTTGCCACCTCCCTAAAGCCCCGGATGAGGCGTTATACGCTCGATCGTCATCCTTTGACTCCACGAAAGACAGGGCGGCCGCCAGCTTATCCCATACCCGTGCCTCTACCACGGCAGGCCTTGGAGCGTGGGGCAAGCCACCGCTCCCTTTTGGCGGTGTCAACATTATCATCATCGTTACGAGTAAGTATCTTATCATACTTCCTTGTTTTTATAAAACTCCTCTCCAAATCTCACATTATCCACATAATCCTCCATGCATTCATGAACAACTATATGAATATCCCCCTCCGCATATGTTACCTCGGACATCAGCCTCTCATTAGTCATCCACCAAGAACAACTATCAATATACCGTGTCTCGAATCCATGATCATGCAACACATACATAACATTGTGATTTAAATTCCGGACCATCATCACACAATCATATATGATATAGCCGTTGATACTCTCATGAAACCATCCGAATGTGCGAATATATTTACTCATTAGCTTATACAACTCCCTCGCCACTGGATTAGATATTACCTCATCCATATCAAAATCCATACTTTCCTCGATAAGCTTATCCACATCCCGCTCATCAATACAAGCTCTAGGCATGCCTTTCGCCCTCACATGAAGGCGTGATCGACTATCCCGGCTTAATACCGTCCCGACATACTTCTTCCCTTTGGTATATCCCATATTATGATTTCCAGTAACATGAAACATGATTTTATCACCTATACTAATCTCATCCATATTCAGGATATTTATATTATTTGTTATCTTTTTTATACAAAAAGAGGATATAATGACATAATATTATGGTGTCAAGACACAAATACGTTATCTATCATATTGCCATACATATCCTTCATACAACGTTATTCACGGCATTATATCGTATATGATGCCGCATGCCATAAATACATCCAATCAATCCTCTTTTAAGTCTTTATCGCTATTAAGATTATCAGCTATACCCAATATCTTCGAAATAAGAGCCTTTTTAGGCTTATACTCGTCGTTTATGCTTATAACCGAGTAGTTGTATACCACGCCTTCTTTCGAGACCTCCACGCCTACGTATTTAGGCGCAACGGCATCCCTATGCAACACGATAAACGGGTTTTTACCGTCCAGATCATTTATCAACTGGTTAAACTGCCGTCTCGTCATCTGATAGTGATATTATTTCCATGTTATAAATGCGATCTCTCTTTACCCTTATCTTCTCGCATAGCTCATCGAAGTACCCATCTTCTTCTAGCTTATCAACATAATATGATACACTTGATTTAGAGCTTCCTTGAAGATATATATTTCCTCTTATATTCCTTGAGAAAAAATTAGGTAAGACCATCTTTTGTCTCTTATCCTTATTATCCATATAAGATATGACAACAACCCATAATTCTGGTTCCCGTTCTTTTACCGATAACATAAGATCGAGACCCGATTGACCATTGATATTCCTCCTGCCAGTTTCGTTATAACGAAGAATAATATAATCATCCGCTTTATCATCCTCAATCATCACGACCATAGGACTATTACCCTTCCCATTATCACATAATACTCTTGCCTCTTTTCCGTTACGTAGATATACCTTATCGTAATCTCCGTTTTTGTATATCTCGAAATCAAACTCTATTACCATTTTATTTCCTCCTATTGATATATTGTTGCGTACGTCCTTCCTCTATCTTTTCGAAATAGAACTTATTCCCGTATAACCTTGTAAAACAGATGTTATACCCGAAATGCTCCGCACGTCTGATTTGCGCATAACCTCTACTGATGTCCTTATCATCAATCAGCGTAACAAAACAATGTGATCCTACTTCTGTATTCAAAACCAAATTTTCCCAATCTTTTACCTCCATATCAAATCTCCTTAAATAATTTTTTGTTATGATTATCGCTATTATACCATTTGTCAATATTATCGTACTGCTTTGGATAAACCCCATAAGACCTACACCACCTAGGTAACGGCCCGTTCATTACGTCTAATGCCGTCGCAAGGTCGAACGTAGCTTCCTCCTTGATACCACATCCCGATCCACTTCCACGGCTCGGTATATAGGCTCTACTATATGCTACACTCATTCCATATTCTCCATGACTCAGATACCCGATGTTGGGTGAATCAGGGAAGGCGTAATACAACATTATATAATCACCCTTACTCCAACCTCTATTATAAGTATTATCCTGCCATGCGAAAACCCTGCAACCGGCTTCTTTTAATTCCGCTGCCGCTCTTTTTAAAATATTATCTTCCATACTACTTACATTTAAGTTATGCCAAGGTGCCGGGAACCGACCCCGGATCATATCCGCACACGTACGATTATGATATATCCTTCCACCCCGCCAAGGTCATGGTCACAATATTAACAAACTAAAATCTAATGTTCATATCATTACACATCTTAAAGAAGACCTCCCTTATGATCTTTTTATACAAGATGTATATCTCATCATCATCATCATCGAACTCCACTCCCCATGAACGTAATAAATACCTGATATCGCAATTCGCTATATGAATCCTGAATATAGACGGAACGCTCATTATGTAGTCCTCGAAAGCTTTCTTAATCCCATCCCTTTTGATATGTTCTTTATACTCATCCTTAAACACGTTAAGCATAAAAGCCAGATACTCCCTATCATATCTAAACTGCTTTTTGTAATTATCAGTATCTATATGATCTAGTATATATATTTCTATAGCGTCCCTGTCGTATTTTAACATACCTCTTCCTCCTGTTTTTGATATTTAATGACCCTTTTCTCCCCATACGCCTTCGCTAACTGAATAAGCTGGCCGGTAAACACCTTGGTACGGTGTCTTACAATCTTATCCACCAACTCCGGACATCTGGTTTTCCATCTATAATTAACCTCGCCCTTGGCTTTCTTCTTGTAATACCTGTAAAATGTTACGGCCACTACCACTTCTCCATCTTGTTCGAAAGCCACTAAATCATAATTGTTGTAAACTATTTCGTTCATGTTGTTATTATTTTTATGTACTTAATCACCTCTTCTGGTAAGGATGCTAGATCCTTAACTCTTTTACCGAAATCGTATGTCTTTCTCTTCCACGGATAATAATCCCCTACATACATCGCTATTCCTTGAGGATGGAACGGGTTCGAGCTACAACTAAATATCGGGTAATACGGGACATTATTATGATCATTACTCTTACCGCTTACACACACGATAGTATATCTATCAGCCGTTTTATCACCCAAATCATACACCCTTACTTTTACTTTCACGCCATTGGCGTTTGTTATAACATTATTCATACGCACCTCCTTTGTTGTTCACTATAAAACTAATCTATCTCCCTACCATATATAGTATACGATCCACACCAGCCACGATTCTCATTCGAGACCCTAATATGATCTACAGGCTTATCTCCTGCCATACAATTAGCGTAAGATAATACCTCCGACATGTTTCTGAACCCGGAATCCACCGCCGATTTCATAAGTTTCCGATCGTACCCGAATACCCATACCTTTACAATATCCCTTTCCTTTACAGTTCTTCTTATACGCATAAACACTTATTTTTGCCAAGCAGAAAAGAACGGCTAACGACAAGACCTGCCCAGCCTCCCCGCAGCCGCCCGCATTCCCCTTGGTGGTATCAACTTCCTCCAATAATCTCATAACCAAATTTCACATTAATACTCTCATCAATGTTTAATTCTTTCTTCATCCCAAATACAGTCTCCCTTACCGTATCAAAATCCAATAATTGATCTTCGGGATTATTCACAAGCTCTCTCCGGTTATTCTTCCTAGGTTTTCTAGATGTAAGAATATATTCCGCACAACAGCTCCCTTCAAATGTCCTCACTCTGGAATACCTTAGATCACCGGTCCCGTACTCAACACATATATTCATGTTTATGATGGTATTATCCCACGCTTTTTCCGGTAAATGTTTGAAAATCCTGTTAACCCACCCCGTGTCAATATCTATATAAGGACAATCTAAATCCGATGTCCCCTTAATATCCAGATATAGCATAACCTGTCTATTATTCTTAAACATTCGAGCTTTCACATTCATCTTCTTCCGTCCCCATATCATTATTCTATTATTTCCAACTTCCCGCAATAAGGATAAAAACAACCGTCTCGATAAACCGAATATCTGAGCGTTTTATCCTTTGCTTCATAGATGGAAACACAACCGCTGTTATAAGCGTTGGATAGTTCTTTTGCTACAAATCCACCTATTCGTTTATAGGTTTTAGGCGTATCCGCCAACGGCCTGCCTACATATATTTTTACCCTCTTGCACTTTTTGTCGCCTACGCATATATCCTTTCCTCTAAGCTCCATTAAATAAATGAATCTCATATCAACCGATTTTAAATCCAACATTCCTCTACCTCTATCTCCATACGATCCTCCCAATTACATAAATCAGGGTTCTCTCCTTCATAAAAGTAATAGTAAGCCCATACTTCAATATCGCCCACTTTTATGCATCCATCACTGCACCATTCCACAATATCGTCATTCCTGCATACGTTTGTCGGTTCAGCACCAAGCGACAATAGTTTGTTTATTATATTGTCACCGAACCTTTCTTTCGCTTCCTCTTTCGTCATATCACTATCAGATTTTTAATATTACACTACCGCCAAAGGAGAACAGGGAACGGACGACCAGCGGGGCCGACCCCACGCCATCGCCGCCGCCCGTTTCCCTTGGTTCCCTCCGCATCACTCCCACACCAACAGACAATATCTACCACCAATAACACCCTACCCACCATCGCTCGCAACAGCTTTGCGTTTCCACTTAACGGTAAAGTATTACCCCTGTTTAGAAAGGAATCCTATTGATTGAAGATACTCCCATTGATTGGAAGGTATTTCTTTTGTTGATTGAAGGGGTTTCCGTTGGTTTCCGTTGGTTTTCCCTTGGTTTTCCCTTGGTTTTTCCTTGGTTTCTCCTTGGTTTCTCCTTGGTTTTTCCTTGGTTTTCCTTGGTTTTCCTTGGTTTTTCCTTGGTTTTCCTTGGTTTTTCCTTGGTTTCCCTTGGTTTCCCTTGGTTTCCCTTTTTTGGAGGTGTCCCCTCCCGCAAAACAAACCAACCCCACCAACTCCCAGCATAAAACCCGAGACCTTCCTCCCGATTGTTCCACGTGGAACTCCCGATTAGTCTAGGATATCGAGGTCTTTGTTCTTGATTGCCTTATATACTTGCCTAATACAATGTATTGATAATAAAGCCAATAAAAGAACTATGATTAAAGGCAAGGCGTCGCCCGTAGCTATAACGTACCGCCCTAACTCAAAAGCCATGTACCAACAGAACAAGGCAAGTACGAAATATATAAATATACCCATAAAAAATACAATAAGTAATCGTGATTTAAAAACAATACTCAAATAATACAAATAATTGAGTATCAATAACATAATATACATCAATCCTTAGAGCTTCCTCTAAGGGAAGATAAGCCCAGATATAGATAAAAAATATACAATAAGTACCGCCTATTATATACCTTTTAGGATCGATTCACGCACGAAACCATACATAAGGGCACAATATACCCGCCTGCATGGATATAGATATATACAAAATGATACATAATAAAGCATTTTACTTACACATTTTAGATCAAGGCTTAAAATTTACCGCCTTGACACTTTTATGCGTAAGTAAAAGCATTGTTATAATATCATATTGTAAAATATAGGCACAAAAAAGCCCTCCCGTCCTATATCACTACATTACGGAAGAGAAAACTTTAAAATCAAATAAAAACAAACGACCTATTGTCGCAATTTGTTTGCCATGTAGCTAACACGTTTCCGCCTACATTTATCAGAATCTCTACTACAATCTAATTTATTAGACTTGTATAGCTCTTTGGTAAGCTCAACGTAGAACTCAATTTGAGACTTTCTAGCAGATTCTAAGGCCTTTTCTTTTTGGATAGATAGTTTTCTATTCAGGTTACTAAATTTCTTTTTATACATAATCAATCGAATTTAATGAAGCCAATAAGAAACGGGCGGCCATGAAGGCACAAAGCCGCCGTTATCAACACATCCAGCCGGGCACACCACACCCGCCCGATTCCCTTTGGTTTTGTCCCTTTGCCCCGAACGAACGAAGCCAAATACGTACATACGTCACCCGTGATACGTACCGACAAGGCGTATTGAGTCCGTCAATTTAACCGCACTAAATACCCTTGTAAGGGTTGTTATTTGCTATCCGTACACATGTTAGGTATTTAAGCAACCCTAACATACGTCGTATTGATATATTAGCACGGAGATAACACCGTCATACACTTGATATGCGCTACTCTAACAACATATCACCATACGCCCTATACATGCGTATATACACCAATATACCCCGTGTTTTTACACGGCCTATCCGGAAACCGGACGTATTAACCCGTCTTGATACAAGCCCAAAGAATAATGGTTCATACTACGACTGGATATGAACCTAAACCACATTGTTAAGCGGTGGCCTATCTACACAAGTTATCGAACGCCAACGGCTATACCCCTACCCGCTTGTGTATGCTTATATCAATATGTTAAATAACTCGCTATTTTAGTCTGAGTCCAGTTGCGCGACGGGGACGCAATAGCATGCAACCATGACGGGCTATTATAGCCCGCCTAATTATCTATCATTTTTAGGGTGTGTTAGGTAGTAAGTAATACATTTAGCGATCAGATTGTAAGTATATCGTTTGATGGGTATGGCACACTTTACAATGCGTTTGTCTGAGCCGTTAAACACATCATAGTATACACCCCCATCATATTCGACAGGCTCGTTATATCCAAACCTTTTATGGTTGGTGCCTAATATTGCAACGCTTTCTATTTTGTCAATTGCTGTTTTAATATTCTTATCTTGATCTAATTTATCAAAATATACCCTTTCCACCTCTTTATATGCGCAAAAAGTTGTATTAACACGTGGCAGTATCTCCTTGCAAAGTTGTATCACAATCTCTTTATCTTTTGCCAAAGACACCAAGGCGGGGACAATAGCTTTATCTACTTTAATATCGTTATCCTTTAATATTTCGTTGATCTCTTTTCCGGACTTAAATAGGTTACACCATGCTTTGACCGCACCTGTTAACGTTTTCTCACTTGCTTTCTTTACCTCACTTTGTACTTTGTTAAGATCTTTACTTGTCATTAGATTTGCCCTTGCCCTAGGGACTTGTATAGGCATCTAGCACGCCTTGTTTGTTAATATTGTTATCTCACATTGCAAATATAATACATGTTTTATAATCAAACAAATATTATGCAATAAAAATTCAACGATTATATATAATAAAACTAATCAAATGTAAATGTGTATTAAAATATTAGTTTATATGATTGATAATCAACAAGTTAAATAAAAAATAAGCATTCTTTTTTTTGGATCGCTGGTTGTTTTCCGTTCCCATTTTCCGCCCTCCTTGGATTGGGGGGGGCGGCCCCAAAAACGGCAGCCCGGCCGGGTCGATTTCGGGGAGGTGGTCCGTCCCGCATATCCCTCATATCCCTCATATCCCTCATATCCCTCATATCCCTCATAT
>OJPO01000067.1_pt1 | contig 83645 bp, 81 predicted proteins | sample 1598541 | NCBI WGS metagenome assembly OJPO01 (sample SAMN03922453, study PRJEB24848) | human gut metagenome | isolation source: stool sample | host: Homo sapiens | place: Germany | collected 2009-11
TCCAGACGAGCTTACCTTCGGCCGCCCGGTACTTCGCTACGCCGCCCGAATATTTGTCCATGGCGGTTTTGGAGCTCATGCCGTAAAAGCCGCGCATGCGCTTGCCGTTGATTTCACGGACCTCACCGCCCGATTCATTGTGACCGGCAAACATGCCGCCGAGCATCACAAAGTCAGCGCCGCCGCCGAAGGCTTTGGCGACGTCACCGGGCTGCGTGCAGCCGCCGTCGGAGCAGATGCGGCCGCCGAGGCCGTGCGCTGCGTCGGCGCATTCAATCACGGCGGAAAGCTGCGGGTAACCGACCCCCGTCATTTTTCGGGTGGTGCACACTGACCCGGGGCCGATCCCGACCTTGACGATATCGGCACCGGCGAGAACCAGTTCTTCAGTCATGTCCCCGGTGACGACGTTACCGGCCATGATGACAAGGTCGGGATATGTGTCGCGGACCTTTTTAACGAAGGACACGAACGCTTCGGTGTAGCCGTTGGCAACATCAATGCAGACGTAGCGGATTTCGCCGGGAACAGCTTTCATGACCGTTTCAAACTTCCGGTAATCCGCGTCTCCGATGCCCATCGAATAAAAAGCATCGGATTTGTTTTTGAGGCTGCGGAAAAATTCAATGTACTCTTCGGGCGCATAGTGCTTGTGTAGCGCCGTCATCATGCCGTGTGAGCCAAGCACCCGGGCCATTTCAAAGGTGCCCGTCGTATCCATGTTGGCGGCAATCACCGGGACGGCATGAAAAACTTCCCTCGTATGATGAAATTTGATTTCACGCGTGATGTCGACCTGGCTGCGGCTCGTGAGTGTTGAGCGCTTCGGGCGGATCAGGACATCCTTGAAGTCGAGTTTGGGTTCATTGTCGATATGCATGGCAGACTCCGGTGTATCACGCGCAGCAGGTGCGCACAAAAAACGCCGGGAAGCGCAAAAAGCGTCATTCCGGCGTTGATTGAGTTTAGCAGAGTGCCCGTCAGAAAGCAGGAATCGTTTCGGCTTTAAAAAGCTCTCCGACGGTTTCCCGTTCCCGGATAAGGGAGACTTTGCTGCCGTCAACAAGCACCTCGGCGGCTCTCGGGCGGGTGTTGTAGTTACTGCCCATTGTCATGCCATAGGCGCCGGCACAGGTCATGACCAGCGTGTCGCCTTCTTTCACGGCTAGACGTCTGTTTTTGCTCAGCCAGTCACTGGATTCGCAGATGGGGCCCACGACATCGTAGGTCTCCGCTTTCGTGTCACTTCGGTCTTCTGCGGCAATCACGGCCATATCGGCCTGGTAGAGCGCGGGCCGCAGCATGTCGTTCATGCCGGCGTCGACAATGCAGAAGTTTTTTTCTTCGGTGGGTTTGAGGTACTCCACGGTCATGGCGAGCATCCCGGCGCGTGCCGAAAGCGAGCGGCCGGGCTCAAACCAAAGGCTCAGATCTCCGAAACCCTTTTCCCGGCAGATCTCTGCCATGCGGCTGATCACCCCGCACGCTGTGGGCGGCGTCTCCTGGTTGTACTGAACACCAAGGCCCCCGCCGAAATCAATATGGTCCAGCGTAATGCCGTTACTTCTAAGCGCTGCGACAATGTCGAGCATGCAGCGGCAGGCTTCAATAAAGGGCTCAATCTGCGTGATCTGACTGCCCACATGGCAGTCAATGCCGGAAATGCGGATATTGGGCAGGCTCTGGGCGCGGCGGTAGAGAGCAAGCGCTTCCTTGTAGGACACGCCGAACTTGTTGTCCTTTAATCCGGTCGAGATATAGGGGTGGGTTTTGGCGTCCACATCAGGATTGACACGGAAGGAGATATTGGCGGTGACCCCGAGCGCTTCGGCCTCCTGTTGCACGCGGTCGAGTTCCTGCGGGTTTTCGAGATTAAAGCACCCGATGCCGGCGGTCAGAGCCGCACGGATTTCCTGCCGCGTTTTGCCGACACCGGAATAAACGATTTTTTCGGCAGCAACGCCTGCAGCGAGACACCGGGCGAGTTCTCCGCCGCTCACAATGTCAAAGCCGAGACCCAGGCGGTCAAAAAGACGGAGAACGGCGAGCGTGGAGCAGGACTTGACGGCAAAAAAGACGCGGTGGTGCGTCCCTTTGATGCCGTTAAGCCAGTCAGCGGCGGCGGTTTCTAAGCCCTGGCGGGAATAGAGGTACAGGGGTGTGCCGAAACGTTCGGCAAGACTTCTGACGGCAAGCGCTTCGCAGTAAAGCGTGCCGTTGCGGCGCGAGAAACCGGGCAGGTGTGCAACGTCGGTCATGGTGAGTGTCGCTCAGGCAAAAAGTGTGGTTATCGGGCGTCAGGTGCAGTCTGTGTCTGGGCCTGAGTGCCGGCCTGACTGTCAGAAAGATAAAGCGGGCCTTTAAGGCCGCAGGCCGTCAAAGCCGCAAGGCATACAATGGCGACGATTGTCCGCAGCATGAATGTGCTCCGTTATTTTTCAAGAAAGAACAATATTATGACCGAAACAGAATTTGTGGAACGTGCCGAAGCGCTCTTTGCCGGTATTGAAACAGCGCTTGATGCGGCCGGAGCCGATGTGGAGACCGAGCGCTCGGGTAACGTCCTCACGATTGAAGCCGACAGCGGCGAAGAGGCCGTTGTGAACCTTCATACGCCGACTCAGCAGGTGTGGCTTGCCAGCCGCAAGGGAGGCCTGCACTTTTCCTATGATAACGGCCGCTGGATTTCCACCCGTGACGGCCGGGATTTTTGGGATGCGCTCTCAGAAGCAGTCAGCTTCATCACCGGTGAATCCGTGGCGGTGAAGGCTCCGGCCGGACTCTGATCAGAAAATCTGATCCCTGAGAATATCGCGGGCTCTGTTGCGCTCTTCAATCTTGCCGGAAAGCGGCACATCCCGCACCGAGGCGTCCACACTGTCGGCATAGTAGTAGTTGCTGTTGATGAGAACGACGCTGGAAGGCTGCTGACGCCGGTAAAGCGGTTCGTTTTTAAGTGCCGTTCTCATGTAGTCAACCCAAATCGGCAGCATCAGGCCGCCCCCTGTTTCGCGGTTTCCGAGCGGACGCATCTGGTCGTACCCCATCCAGCCCACGGCCACCAGGGGGCCGGCGTATCCGGCAAACCAGGCGTCATAAGAATTGTTCGTCGTACCGGTCTTGCCGCCCATATCCACGCGTTTTAACTCACGATAGGCGCGCGCACCGGTGCCGCCGCGGATCACGCCGTTTAAAAGGGTGTGCATGATGAAGGCGTTGCGCTCATCAATGGCGCGGATCGTTTCGTCGCCTGCCTGCGGGTTGTGCACTTTCATGAGAACCTTGCCCTCGTTGTCGGTGACGCGGTCAATGAGGTAAGGCTTGACGCGGTAGCCGCCGTTGGCAAAGACCGAATAGGCGCCTGCCATTTCCCAGGGCGTGGTGGAACCGGCGCCCAGAGCCGTGGTGAGCTGCGCGGGGGTGCGCTCCGGCGGAAAGCCGAACTTACCCACGTACTGCTGCGCATAGCGCGCGCCGATGGCCTGCATCACGCGGATTGAGACAAGGTTCTTGGATTTTTTAAGCCCGGTGGCAAGCGTCATCGGACCGTCAAAGCGGTTGTCGTAGTTGCGGGGTTCCCACAGCTCTCCGCCCGTTAAGCGCGGATCAATAAAGATCGGGGCGTCGTTGATGACGGTTGCCGGGTTAAAGCCTTTATCGAGCGCAGCCGAGTAAATGAAGGGCTTAAAGGATGAGCCCGGCTGACGCAGCGCCTGCGTGACGTGGTTGAACTTATTGAGGTTAAAGTCAAAGCCGCCTACCAAAGCACGCACGGCACCGGTATTAAATTCCGAGCTGATAAAGCCTGCCTGCACTTCAGGTACCTGCGCCAGAGTCCAGCGGCCCGTGTCCGTTTTCATGATGCGGATGACGCTGCCCGGTTTGAGCTCTTTATCTTTTGCTGCCGCCGTAAAGTACTTGGCTGCGAATTTCTCATCGGGCTCGAGCTCTACCGTTGTCCCGTTTTCAAGGACGGCGGTCATCACGTGCGCCGTGGTCGTGGGAGCGGCTTTTTGGCCTCTCCCGGGTTTGGCGGTGTTTTTCACGATGAGCGCACGGATATCGGTGATAACCGCGGGCGGCAGCTCCGGTACGGAGGCCAGCCGCGAAAGCGCCCTTTCAATGTTCTTTTCCCGTGTGGCCGGATCGGAAATATCGATGTGTCCCACCGGGCCCCTGTAGCCGTACTTGCGGTCGTAGGCAATCAGGTGGTCCGTAACGGTTTTCCAGGCTGCGGTCTGGTCGGCATCACGGATGGTGGTGTAGACATTGAGCCCGAGCGTGTAGGTGTCTTCCTTAAAGGTGTCGTAGACCAGCATGCGCGCGAGTTCGGCTGCGTAATCGGCGTGAATGGAGTCGATGGCAGCCTTGTCTTCATCGGCTTTTTTGTTGTAGGTGACAAGCGGTGCGGCTTTCTGCGCGTTGTACTCGTCTTCACTGATGTAGCCCAGGTCGTACATGCGGGTGAGTACGTAGTTTTTACGCATCACCGCGCGTTTGGGATTGACAATCGGGTTATAGGCCGAAGGTGCCACGGGAAGCCCTGCGATCGCAGCAGCTTCACCGATCGTGAGTTCCGAGAGCTTCTTGCCGAAATAAATCTGGGCGGCAGCGGAAAAACCGTAGGCGCGCTGTCCAAGATAGATCTGATTGAGATAGACCTCAAAAATCTGATCCTTCGTCAGGTTTTTCTCGATCTTATAGGCCATTGCCACTTCGTAGAGCTTACGGGTGTACGTTCTTTCCGAAGACAGAAAGAAGTTGCGGGCCACCTGCATGGTGATGGTGGAGCCGCCCTGACCCTTGCGGCCGGAGATGACGTTGGAGATGGCTGCGCGGGCGATACCTGAAAATTCAATGCCGGAATGCTCGTAAAAGCCATTGTCTTCAGCGGCGAGTACCGCATGCCGCACAAAGAGCGGAATATCCTTTAAGTGCACGAAGTCGCGGCGTTCTTCGCCGAATTCGCCGATTAACGTGCCTTCGGCGCTGTAAACGCGCAGCGGCACCTTCGGACGGTAATCCGTGAGCGAATCAATCGGGGGCAGCTGTGAATAAACGATCGAAAAGATGATCAGAAAGCCTGAGACCGCACAGACGGCGCCGCAGACGGCAAGGCCCGCGGCCCAGGCAGCGGCTTTACCCCAAAAAGAAAGGCCGAATTTGGATTTGGAGGATTTCACGCGACAGATTCCCCGGCGAAGCGGCACCACTCCGGTTGACCGGCTTGCACACTCAGGATGAAAAGACAATTGAGGGGACGATTATAAAGAGAGGGATTGTTGTCCGAAGGCGTGAAATTGTGGCAGAGGGCAACAAGAAGGCGCATTTTTGCAGGTAGACTCGGAGTCGTGGAGTTTGAAGGTAAGCGTTATGCCGGGGCGAAAGCTCATGTCAGGATTTTTGGCTGCAGTAGCCCTGTTTTGCAGTTTGTTGCCGGGGCTGCAGGCGGCAGAAGCATCCGCTTCGGAAGTTGTGACGGTGGCGGTGTCGGACACCCTGCTTGACGCCGAAGCTCATGAAGGCATGAAGGCGCTTTTAGCCCGGCAGCTGCCGCAGGACTGGTTGGTGAACGTCGTGCCGATTCAGGGCGCCGACATCGTCACCGGCATTGAAAAGCTGAGGCCTGACTTTGTGCTTGCCGCGGCTGACCTCGATCAGCGCTTCCGGGAACAGAATAAAACCGCGCCTTTTCGTGTGGCAACGCGAAAGACAACGCTTGCTGCTGACGCCGCGCGCTCGGCGGGTGCTCTTTTTGTTGTCCGGGCCGACCGGGACGACATTAAAACGCTGGCGGACTTAAAGGGAAAAACTGTTGCGGCAACGCTGCCGACGTCGCTGCCGGGGTGGCTTGCGGCTGAAGATGAAGTGCGGCGCGCAGGATTTGACCCCGCGACATTTTTTGCCAAAACGCTCTTTTTAAATGCCGTTTACCCCAACGTGGTGTCGGCGCTTCTTAACGGTGCGGTCGACGCGGCTGTCTTTCCGGCCTGTGCGCTTGAGAGACTGCACCAAAGCGGCGCTGTTCTTACCGATGCGCTCAAAGTCGTCGGCGAAAAAACCGACGGGGCGCTTGCGTGCCGGCGATCAACGGCCCTTTTTCCGGACGTAAGCCTCTGGGGCTTTGAGTGGACAAGTGAGAAGTCAGTAAGAGGCGTTGCCGTGGCGCTTCTTACGGCGCCTGCTGCGCAGACCTTTGAGTGGCTGAGTTTTGTGCCGCACGGTTCAGTCGACGCACTTTACCAGGCCCTTAAAATCGGCCCCTACAGTTATCTGCGCGACTACTCCTTAAAAGGCCTTTACAACCGCTACAGCGGCATCGTGCACGCGGCGCTTCTTGTGCTCGTGATCCTCATTGCTTATGAAATACGGCTTCAGGTACTGGTGCGCCGCAGAACGGCGCAGTTGTCGGAAGCCTTAAAGCGCCGCGATATTGTGGAAGAGGAGGCAAGGCTTGACCGCGAACGGCTGGGGAGCCTCGAGCGGCGCAATATCGTGAGCCAGATGTCGGCGATGATTGCCCACGAGGTGAAGACTCCGGTGGGGGCAATCTGTAACTTCAGGGCAATTCTGGGCTTTGTGCTGCCCGCAGACGTCAAAGAGGAAAAAACCGTGCATACGGCCCTGGAGGGGATTCAAACCGAGGCCGAACGGATCGCCGGCATCGTGAACCGCGTCCGCAGCTACGCCAAGTCCCAGAAACTCGCGCATACGGAGTGCGACCTTGCTGAATCGGTGAGGCGCGCCGTACGCAGCATGAAGAGTTCGCTCAGAAGCCCTGTTCCCGTGACGGTATCGGTGCCGGAGCATGCGCCCGTGATCGGGGATGCCCTGGAACTTGAGCTCCTCGTTTTCAATCTCCTTAAAAACGCCGCCGAGGCGCTTGAGGGAACCGTACGGCCTGCCGTTGGCGTGACGCTTGCCGCCGATGATGAAGGCAACTGGCGGCTTGAAGTGACGGATAACGGCCCGTATCTGACGGACGAAAAATTCAGCCGGCTGCAGTCGCTCATGCAAAGCGTGAAGCCCGAAGGCCTGGGGCTCGGTCTCTCAATTGTCCGGGGCATTGCCGACAGTCACGGGGCGACGCTCACCTTTGAGCGGCGGCCTTCCGGGGGGCTCACGGTACGGTTTGTGACGGACGCGGCGCCGGAGAAACATCAGGAAAAGAAAAACGGAGAAGACAAATGACGGATTTAACGCCCTTGGTGCGGCTCGTGGACGACGATGAAATCTTTCTGATGTCGCAGAAACTGCTGCTGCAGACCTGCGGCTTTGAGACGGTGTCTTACGCAAGCGCCGAAGCGTTTCTGGAACACGACCTGATGACGCGCCCGGGGTGCCTCATTGCCGACGTGCGCATGCCCGGACTCACGGGGCTTGATCTGCAGAAAGTGCTGCAGACGCGGCGCTTTTCGCTGCCGATGATTTTTCTCACCGGGCACGGCGACGTCAGTATGGCCGTGCACACAATGCGTAACGGAGCAAGCGACTTTCTGGAAAAGCCCGTTAAGCCCGAGGTCCTTATCGCGGCCGTCAAAAAAGCCGTTGTAGCGTCCTGCGAGGCACAGCGCGCCCGCGACGAACTCAACAAACGCCGGGCGGTTTACGATGAGCTCACCCCCAGAGAGCGCGAGGTGATTGAACTTGCGGCCTTTGATACGGCCAATAAGGCTATTGCGCAGGCCTTGGGGATCAGTGAGCCCACGGTCAAAATGCACCGCGCCAACGCCTTTGCCAAACTGGGTGTGAAAAGTCCCCTGGAAGCCTACCGGCTGCTTACGGCGCTCGGCATTATCCGTGAGAAGGACGATTTACCGGGAGGCTTGCGATGATTGCCCGCCGGACAGTGGCAAAGGCGGCTTTGGCCGCGGCTCTTCTCGGACAGAAGGCTTTTGCCTCAGAAGAGGAAGCGCCCTGGGACGTTCTTGTGGCCGGCAGCGGCGCAGCGGGCCTCACGGCCGCCGCCACCGCCCGGGAAGCGGGAGCTTCGCGCGTGCTGATACTTGAAAAAGGGCCCCTGGTGGGCGGGCACAGCGTTTACAGCAGCGGGTCACTGGCAGTCGTTAGCCCCCGGCGGCAAAAGCCGCAGGGGATTGAAGACTCCGCCGGCATTCTCACCGAAGAGGCCCGTCGTATCGGCGGCAGCATTGACGTGCCGATGGTGCGGTTTCTGGCCGAACACTCCGAAGAAGCAGCCGACTGGCTTGAGGCGCAGGGCGTGGAATTTTCTTCCGTCGTCTTTCAGGCGCTCGGGGGCTTAAGGCCGCGCTGCATCAGTCCCGCGGGCAGCGCGGGCGGCCGGCACTACATCACGGTCTTAAACCGCAGGGTGCGGGAGCTCGGCTGTGAGCTGAGGCTCATGCATAAGCTCGAAAACCTCACGCGTGAAAACGGGCTTTGGCGCTTTACCGTCCTCAATACCCGCGACGGCAGCCGGCACACGGGCCTGGCGCGCACGGTGATTCTCGCCTGCGGCGGCTTTACCGCCAACACCGCGATGCGCATGCGCTGGGATCCGAGAATCGATATGGCAATGCCCACGACGGCCAATCCTCAGGGGCTTTATTTTGACGGGGCAACAGGCGACGGCATAGCGCTTGCCGACAAGCTCGGCGCGCAGCTTGCCGGCATGGAAAATATTCTGCTGCTTGCCTATTCCGGGGGCAGGCTACTTGAATACGCAGGCGCAGAAATCTATCTCACCATGCAGGGTAAGCGCTTTGTCAATGAAGGGGCTTCCACCGGCGAAATTTCCGACGCGATTTTTGACCTCCCGGAAAAAGCGATGTGGGTGATCACGGACGCACGCTCCTTTAAGGGGACCTCGCTCGGCATTAAGCTGGCCAACGGCTACGTGCATAAGTCCGAAACGCTTGAGGCGATGGCGCGCGGCATGGACATTGAGCCCTTTGTGTTAAGACGCACGCTTGCGCGCTACAACAAGGCCGTCGCAGAGAAAAAAGATGCCGATTTCGGCAAAACCGTTTTCCTGCAGACGATTGAAAAGCCCCCCTTTTACTGGGGAAAAGAAGTTTTAAGCGTGCACAACACGCTCGGAGGCATCAGCACTGACACGGCCTGCCGCGTGCGCAAAGTCGGAGGCGGCGTGATTGAGGGGCTTTACGCGGCCGGTGAAACCGCGGGCGGCATTTTCGGCCGTGACCGCTTGGGCGGCATGCAAATGACAGCGTGCTTTGTGATGGGGCGCACCGCAGGGCGCGAAGCGGCACAACGGGCTTTACAAAAACTCTGAGGCAAAAAAGACGGAGGGCACCGGGACAAACCGTGGTGCCCTCCGTTCTTTCGGAGGAGCCGTTTTCTTTTAATTACTTCGCCATCGCAGCGAACTGTTCACCGGCGATCATGCCGAAGGTAAGGGCATCGATCACGGCGACCGTGCCGAGGCGCGAGGCGCCGTGCACACCGCCCACGATTTCGCCGCCGGCGTAGAGCCCCTTGATGGGCTTGTGCGTCACGTCGGAAATCACCTGAGCCTTCGGGTTGATCTTCACGCCGCCCATGGTGTGGTGAATCTTCGGGCAGCATTCGATGCCGTAGAACGGGGGCTTGGAGACATCGAGCCCCTTGTTGAACTTCAGAATACGGTGGAAGTCCTTGTCTTCGCCCGTCTTCACAAAGCCGTTGAAGCGCTTGACTTCTTCAAGGAACGCGGCCTTGTTGATCTTGAAGTAATCGGCGAGTTCTTCGAGGGTGTTGAACTTCTTCACCGTCCCCATTTCCAGCGGCAGCTTCACAAAGGATGGGTTGATTGCCTTCACAATCGCATCATCGCAGACGGCGATCGGGTAGTTTTCATCCGTGCCGATCACCTTAAAGAGGGCGTCGGACTTGATCTTGCGGCCGGCGTGTTCGTCCATGAAGCGCTTGCCGGTCTTACGGTCGACAACCATGCCGAGGTCCATGCAGGCGTGGTTGGTGAAGTTCACGGAAACGCCGAATCCCTTTTCACGGGGATTGCAGTAGGGCAGGAACTGCAGCCAGCAAAGCTGCACCGGGGCAGCACCGATCCCGAGCGCCTTGGTGAGAACGCCTGCGGTGGCGCCGGGCTGGTTGGTGGAGTCCGTCGTGGGCACAACGCGCGGATCCTGCGTCTGGCGGAACCAGATGTCGCGGGAGAAGCCGCCTGCGGCAAGCATCACGCCCTTGAGGGCACGAACGGTCTTGGTGCGGCCGGTCTTATTTTCCAGATCGTCGCTTTCCAGTTTGCTGTTGAAGCGGTAGCCGGAGCGGTAGGTGACGCCTTCGACGGCACCGTCGGCGCCGATGATGAAGTCATCGAACTTGGCGCGGGTGCGGATCACGACGTTGGGAAGCTTCTGCAACGCGGCGTGCATCGGGCGGATGTAACCGGAACCGGTGCCGGCCTTGATTTCATAAGAACGCGGAACGGAGTGGCCGCCTTCAAAGAGCATGTGGTTGGGAACGAATTCGCAGCCGAGATCGACCACCATCTTGATGGTGTCGTTGCAGCGGTCAGCGATCGTGCCCAAGAGGTCCGGATAGTTGATGCCGAGGCCGTCCTTCATGCAGTCGGCGATGAAGAGTTCCTTGCTGTCCTTGATGCCCAGGGCTTTCTGCACGGGGTTGTTCGGGCAGGCGACGTTGCCGCCGCAGATGGCGGAGTTGCCGCCCACGACGCTCATCTTTTCGAGCATCAGGATCTTCAGCCCCGCCTGAGCAGCCTTATAGGCGCAGGCCATGCCGGCAAAGCCGGAACCGATGATGACGACGTCAAAGGTTTCGTCGTACTTTTTGACGCTCGAGGCCGGAATGCCGGCATTGGCGGCAGCCGAAGCCATCACGGCGGCACCGGCGGCAACAGCGGACTTCAGAAAACCGCGGCGGCTTGAATCAATCATATCCATGGTGTTTCCTCTTCTTTCGTTGAGTTCGGGCGCCGTGTGCATTGAAAGGCGTGGCCGGCGTCCTTTGTTGTGTGACGGGGAGCATTCTGAAATCAAAGCGGCAAAGTGACTACATCCCGCGGGATAGGTATCCCATGCTTTGGGATGTAGTGCGGCTTTGCACCTCTCTTTAGGATGCGTCTCACGCAGTCAGTGCTGCGGCACTCAAAAAGAGTCGCCAGCACATGAAGGCTGACAATAACAGAGATCCCGCCATGAAAAAGACAATGACCGCCGTGTTTACCGCGGCCCTTTTAGCCGCAGCCGTCTCTACCGTCACGGCCGCTCCGATGCTTGCCGACCGCCATGTTGCCAAGGGCGTGCAGTGCACGGTCTGCCACGGGCCCGATAAGGCCAATCCTCAGGAACCGACGACCGCGACCTGCACGGCCTGCCATAACGTGAAGGCTCTTGTTGCCAAAACCAAGAACGTCAAGCCCGTCAATCCCCATGTGTCCCCGCACTATCAGGATTCGCTTGACTGCACGAACTGCCACCTCGGGCACCAGCCCTCGGAAAACTTCTGCAATCAGTGCCACCAGTTTGATTTCAAAGTGCCGTAATACACCGAAAGCCAGATTTCTCCTTCTCCTTGCTTTCGTTTTTCGGGCGGAATTCTCCGGACTTCCGCCCCTTTTTTTGTCGTAAAGAAAAAGCCGGTTCCCCAAACGGGTACCGGCTTTGCGGACAGGCCTGGATGCTCTTAGAGCACGCGCTTTAAGAAGGCGCGGGTGCGCTCTTCCTTGGGGTGCACGAGAACGTCTTCGGGATTGCCCTGCTCGACAATCACGCCGCCGTCCATGAAGATCACGCGGTCGGCAACCTCACGGGCAAAGGTGATTTCGTGCGTGACCACGATCATCGTCATGCCTTCGTCGGCGAGGCTTTTCATGACGGCAAGCACTTCGCCCACAAGTTCCGGGTCAAGGGCTGATGTGGGTTCGTCAAAAAGAATCGCCTTGGGATCCATGGCAAGCGCACGGGCAATGCCGACGCGCTGCTGCTGGCCGCCCGAAAGCCGCACGGGATATTCGTCGGCCTTGGCGGCAAGCCCCACGCGCTCGAGCATTTTCAGAGCCCGCTCGCGGGCCTCTGCCTTTGAACGGCCCGAGACCACCATCTGGCCGAGCATGACGTTTTCAAGCACGGTCTTGTGCGGCCACAGGTTAAAGCGCTGAAACACCATACCCAAGTGCTCGCGCAGGCGGTTGATGTTGGTGCGGCGGCTGGTGACTTCCACGCCGTCCACCGTGATCGTGCCGCTGTCGGCGTCTTCCAGCGCATTGATGCAGCGAAGCATCGTGGACTTGCCTGAGCCTGAGGGGCCGAGAACCACCACTTTTTCACCGCGGCGCACGTCAAGGTCAATGCCCTTTAACACGTGCAGGTCGCCGAAACTTTTTTTGAGATTGCGGATGGAAATCATCACGGGTGCGTCACTCATTTGTCGTCTCCCTTACCGAGGCGCTGCTCCAGAAGGCGGATGAGCCAGGCAAGGCCGAGCGTCATCACCCAGTACATGATGGAAATGGTGAGGTAGGGCTCCCAGTAGCGTGCCGAAGCGCCGGCAACGGTACGCGCGGCGTACGCGAGTTCCGTCAGGCCGATTGCCGACACCAGAGAAGAGTCCTTCAAAATAGCGATGGCGTTGTTGCCCAGGGCCGGAAGCATCCGGCGGAAGGCCTGCGGCAGGATGATGTGGCGCATGCACTGCCAGTAGCTCATGCCGACGCTTCTGGCCGCTTCGCTCTGGCCTTTGTCCAGGGACTGGATGCCGGCGCGGAAGACTTCACTCATGTAGGCGCCGGCGTTTAACGAAATCGCCAGAAAGCCGGCAATCAGAGCGCCGTAGCTGCCGCGCAGTTCCCGGGCGAGCGAACCGCTGATGATGAGGCCGTCGACCGGATGAATAAAGATCGGCAGCACTGCAAAGTACATCAGAAAGATCTGCACAAAAAGCGGCGTGCCGCGGAAAAAGCTCACCCAGATCGTCACGGGCCAGCGCACGCCGTAGTAAAGAATCGATTTCCAGGGATCGTGGCGCGCGGAAGCCATGCGGGCCATGCCGAGAAGCATGCCGAGCATCACGCCGCAGACGACGCAGGCTACGGTGAGCTTGATCGTCATGGCGGCGCCTTCGACAAAAAGCGGCCAGTATTCGGCAAGAACGTCTAAGCGAAAACCGCTCATGGATAGGTTCCCCTCTGGTTGACGAAACGACGGAAAGCGCCGGCTGCAGCTCTTTCTGTGACTGCCGCCGGCACGGACAAACGGTGCCGGATGACGGGTTTTTATATACGAAAGAGCCCCGAAAGTGCAGCGCTGTGACTGCTTCGGGGCGCGTTTCTTATCCGGTCAGACTGTTATTTTACGGGATCGGCAGTGTGGGAATCGGAGCCTTGGCGCCGAACCACTTGCGGTAGACCTTCTCGTAGGCGCCGGAAGCGATCACCTTCTTGAGGCCTTCGTTGATCTTGTTGAGCAGTTCGGTGTTGCCCTTACGCACGGCAATACCGAAATACTGATCTTCAAAGCTTGTGTCGCGCGTCATGTTGAAGTCTTTGTCGGGGTTCTGCTGCGCATAGTAGGCAAAGACACCGACGTCGCCCACGGCAGCGTCAACGCCGCCCGCGTTGAGTTCTTCAAGGGCGAGGGGCGTGTTGTCAAAGCGCTTGATGTTGGGGGAAGCCTTGCCGAAAGCCTTGCTGGAAATAATGTCACCGGCGGAATTGGCGCACACGGCAATGTTTTTGCCCTTGAGTTCCGCAAGGGAGTTCACCTTCAGGTTTTTCTGCGTGAGGATGAGCTGGTGCGCGGCAAAGTACGGATAGGAGAAGTCAACGGACTCCTTGCGCTGCGGCGTAATCGTGATGCCGCTCATGATGATGTCACGGTCGCCGTTTTTTACCGATTCAAAAATCACGCCCCAGAGGGTGTTCACAAACTTCACCTTAAAGCCCTGAGCCTTGGCGATCTCCTTCATCAGATCGATGTCAAAGCCGACGATTTCCTTCGTGGGCGCCTGGAATTCGAAAGGACGGTAGGTTGCACCCGTGCCGACCGTGTATTCAACCGGAGCGGCATTGGCGGAACCCGTGAAAATCGTGGCGGCGGCAGCGGCTGCCACAAGCAGATTTTTGATGGACATAGGCGTCAGATTTATTGAAAGAGTGCCGAACAGGACACATTCCTGAACAAAGACGGGCGCCGCAGGCCCGACACAGGCCGAAAGCGCCGCACTTCAGGGCGTAATTCTGAAGAATATTTCGGAGTGCGGCAAGAAGCGGGACTGTTCTCTCAGAAAAAAGCTTGAGAAAACAGTCACCTCTTAGGTACTCTCACCGATTCGCAAGCAGCAGATACGTCCCGAAGGTCTGAGCCTTGGCAAGGATGTGCCCCTTCATCGCTTTTTCGACGTCAGCACGTTTAAAGCCCGCGGAAAGCGTCAGTTCCGTATCAAGCGCAAACAGGTGAAAGTAGTAGCGGTGCACGCCGATGGGAGGACGGGGTCCCGACCAACCCTCAACATCACAGTCGTTGATGCCGGCGCGGGCCTTTGCCGGAAGTTGCTTAACACCTTCGGGCAGACCTTTGGTGTCTGTCGGCAGATTAATGACGAGCCAGTGAAGCCACAGGTACTTCGGGGCCTTGGGGTCGGGAGCGTCCGGATCATCGGCAATGAGAACCAGACTCTTGGTGCCCGCCGGAATGTCTTCAAAGACGAGCTCGGGCGAGAGGTCTTCGGCTTCCTGCGTGTTTTTCACGGGGATTTCGCCGCCTTCGGCAAAAGCAGTGCTGTAGATACGCATAGGTGTTGCTCCAAAATTTCAGACATCGTCATCATCGCCCGGCGCCTCGGGCGCAATGCGCACGCCGCCCGCTTCCCGGTTAAAGAAGTTCCAGAGCGTTTTGTCCGCAAGCTGCGAGGGTGAGACGCGCGTGGTGCTCATGAAGAGATTGTAGATGCGGCTGTCGTACTTTCTGTCCCACTCAGCCATGAGTTCCTTGATTTCGCGCCGCTTCTTGTTTTCTCCGGCCCCGCACAGGTCCTTGGGCGCTAGCGGATACTCCTGGATTTTGGCCCACTTGAGGTTTTCGTATTCCCGTACGTAAATGAGCGGCCGGATAACGGTGTTGTTGTGATCGTCACTGAACAAAACCGGGGGCATTGCCTTGATGCGTCCGCCGTAAAACATATTAAGAAGGAGCGTCGAGACAACGTCATCCATCTGATGCCCGAGTGCAATCTTGGTGCAGCCGAGTTCTTTGGCAACGCGGTAAAGAATGCCGCGCCGCAGCCGGGCGCAGAGCGAACAGACGTTTTTACCGGAGGGAATCAGCCGCTCGATGATGGAATTGGTGTCCTGATCCTCGATGTGATAGGGGACGCCCGCACCCGCCAGAAACTTTTCCACAATGGGCGTAGGCCCGCCCGGAATGTGCTGATTGACGTGCACGGCAATGATGTCAAAGTGTACGGGCGCGCGGGCCTGGAGTTTCCGGAGCACTTCAAGAAGCACGTAACTGTCTTTGCCCCCGCTCATCGCGACCATCACTTTGTCGCCTTCACGGATCATGTCGTAGTCGGCAATGGCCTGTGCGGTAAGACGCACGATGCGCTTTTCGAGTTTTCTCACGGAAACGGAGGCTTTGACGTGGCGGCCGGGTGCTGCTTCAACACACTTTTTATTGTCTTCGCCGCTTTTGGTCATTTTGGGCGCGGCGGGCCAGGCAACGGGTTTTTCCTCAACGGTGTCTGTCATAGCGTCTTTCCCGGACGGGCAAGGCGGAAGATTTCCACCCCGATCCCGTCACAGTTTTCATAGGCTTCAGGTTTAACGGAATAAACGCGCACGGCTCTGACGCGGTCGTCTGCGAGGAGCGTCTGCGCGATGCGTTCAACGAGTGTTTCCTGCAGTTCAATGTGCCCCGCGGCAATCACAGTGTCGGCGGCCGCGGGCAGAAGACGGTAGTCGTAGACCGCATCGAGCCGGTCGTTTTTAAGGGTGTTTCCGACCCACACGTCGATCGTGAGAATGACGGGTTGCGTGCGGCCGTGTTCCTTCGTTAAAGCGCCGATGGCGGCTTCTTTATGGTAGCGGTTTAACGTGAGTCTGCGGCAGGTGAGCCGCAGCTCATCGAAAATATCGGACATTGTGTCAACAGTCGTTTTTTTTGCAGCGGCTGCTCGTTAGAATGCGCTCATGCGCTGGATTTTCACGATTTTAATTGTTCTGATGGTGCTGATGACGGCCGTGCCGTGGCTTTCGAAATTCGGGCTCGGAAGGCTCCCCGGAGACATCAATTTCATGCTCGGGCGCCGCAAAATCAGCATTCCGCTTGCAAGCACGCTCCTTATTTTCATCGGAGCGTGGCTTATTGCGCGCATTCTCTGAGACTATGGCTGCATAAGAGCCTTGCGGCGTGCGGCAGCAACGCGCGCGGCAATTTCAGCGGGCTTACCTTCGCTGACCGCTTCGCGGGCAACACTACCGGCGTCAACCGCGCACCAAAGCGCTGCGGCTTTTCTGAGTTTCTCGGGATTAAAGTCCGGGTGCCTTGCCTCTGCCGCCTCCAAAAGCGCTTCAAAACGGGCCGGACGCCGCAGCACATCGCTTTTTACCAGGACGTCGGCCATGGCTTCGGGTGTTGAGGCAGTCGTGACGGCGTCTCTTAACCGGTTGTCAAGCAGCGCGAGTTCCGTCACGTCAGCGGGAGCCCTGAGCGCCTTAAAGCGTCTGCGCACGGCGCTTTCGTCTTCGCCGGCTGTTTCAAAAAGAAGCACGGCGCGCACAGTGAGGGGAAAACCGGCTTTCGTGGCCCGCGTGAGCGCACGGATTTCGTTGCCGGAAGCAGGTACTTCGGGGAAAGCCCTTTCCCAGTAGCCGCAGGCTTTCAGCACCGCAATCATCGCAGCGGGGTCCGCCGACATCAGTCCCTTTTTAAATTCCGCCCAGACGCGCTCTGCAACAAGTGCATCGGCTTCGCCGCAGGCCACCATTTTTCTGAGAAGCACCATGGTTTCCGGTGCCACGGTAAAGCCCGGAAGCTTGGCGGCAAAGCGGGCAATCCGCAGAATGCGCACGGGGTCTTCGGCAAACGCGCTACTTACGTGCCGCAAAAGCCGCGCTTTGAGATCCTTCTGTCCTCCGTAGGGGTCAATGATCGTACCGTCAGCACTTTGGGCCATTGCGTTGATGGTGAGGTCGCGCCGCCTTAAGTCGTCAGTAAGCGTCACGTCGGGTGCCGCATAAAACTGAAAGCCGTGGTAACCCGCTGCGGTTTTGCGCTCGGTTCGGGCAAGCGCATATTCCTCATGCGTTTCGGGATGCAGAAAGACCGGAAAGTCCGCGCCCACCGGGAGATAGCCCTTGGAGACCATGTCTTCGGGTGTGGCACCCGTTACCACCCAGTCACGGTCGCCCTCGGGAATGTCAAGACCCTCCTTTCTGAGCAGCAGGTCTCTGACGCAGCCTCCGACACGAAATATCTCAATTGTCATCAGGATGCCTCCGTGGGTTTGCGTTTGGCTTTCGGCTTGGCAGGTGCCTTTTTCGGAGGTTTGTTTTCCGGCTTTTCAGAGCCCTTGTGCTGCGCAAGAAATTCCGCAAGCGCCAGGCCCGTCGGGGTGTCGGCTTTAGCTACATCAACAGGTTCGCCCTGCGCGGCGATGCGGCCGCCTTCGGGGCCGCCCTCGGGGCCCAAATCAATCACCCAGTCGGCTTCGGCAATCACGTCGAGATTATGTTCGACCACAAGCACGGTGTTGCCGGCCGCGGTCAGTCGCTGCAGGACGTTGATGAGTTTGGCAACGTCGGCCATATGAAGCCCCACCGTCGGTTCATCTAGGATGTAGAAGGTGTGCGGCGTTTTTCTCTGCCGGATCTGCTCGCCGGGACGTCCGGCTTTCGCAAGTTCCGTCACGAGTTTGATACGCTGCGCTTCGCCTCCGGAGAGCGTGTTGGAGGGTTGACCGAGCCTGAGGTATCCGAGCCCCACGTCCTGCATGAGCTGCAGGGGATGGGAGACCGCGGGCTGCGCGGCGAAAAATTCGAGCGCGTCGTCCACCGACATGTTGAGAATTTCGCCGATCGAGCGCTCGTGCCACTTAATGGAAAGGGTGTCTTCGTCAAAGCGCATGCCTTTGCAGGCTTCGCACGTCATCGTGACGTCCGGCAGGAAGTTCATTTCCTCCCGGATCTGTCCCTGGCCCGCGCAGACCGGGCAGCGCCCTTCTTCGGTGTTAAAGGAAAAGCGTGTTGCGCTAAAGCCCCTCTCCTGCGCCTCATTGGTGTTGGCAAAAACATCGCGGATGCGGTTAAAAAATTCCACGTAGGTCGCAGGGCACGAGCGCGGTGTCTTGCCGATCGGGGTCTGATCGACTTCAAGCACGCGTGCGATCTGTTCAATCCCGTCAACAGCTTTGCAGCCCGCAGGAGTAAAGACCGGAAAACGCGTTTTTCCGGCACGCGTCAGACGCCTGACTTCCTTGAGGTTCGTGAGCCCGGCTTCAAGGCTAGCGCCCACCACGTCGTGCGCAAGCGTCGATTTTCCGGAGCCGGAAACGCCGGAAAGCACAATCAGGCGCCCCAGGGGCAGCCTCACGGTGAGATCCTTGAGGTTATGCAGGAACGCGCCGCGTACGGTGATTGCGGGCGTCTCCTTCGTGGTTTTGCGCTGGGCCACACCCGTGTGCTTTAAGGGGTTTCTCAGCATCTGCGCGGTGACGCTCTTTTTGTTTTTCAGAAGGTCCTTGAAACTTCCTTCGAAAATGAGTTCGCCGCCGCGGCTTCCGGCGCCCGGGCCGATGTCAACGATATGTTCGGCCGCGCGGATCGTGTCCTCGTCGTGCTCCACAACAAGCACGGTGTTGCCTTTTTGTCTGAGTCCCACAAGACTTTCGATGAGGCGCTTGTTGTCGCGGGAATGAAGGCCGATTGTGGGTTCATCGAGTACATAGCAGACCCCCTGCAGGTTGCTGCCCAGCTGCGCGGCAAGGCGGATACGCTGCGCTTCGCCGCCCGAAAGCGTGGGCGAAGCACGGTCCAGCGCGATGTAGCCGAGCCCCACGGACTTTAAAAACGCAAGGCGCGAGACGATTTCCCTGAGGGCGTCTTCGCCGATCAGTTTTTCCCGGCCCTTAAGCCGGACGGCTTTGAGGGCAGCCAGTGATTCGTCCACCGGCAGCGCTGTTGTTTCGCAGATGGAGCGTCCGGCAAACAGCACATTGCGGGCAACGGCGTTTAAGCGTGCGCCGCCGCAGTCCGGGCAGACGTGTGTGCCTTCGGCTGCCGTGATGTTTTCGTCGCTGTCCATGAAGTCGGCCATGTCGCCTTTGTGTTCATGCGCGTAGGCAAAGGTCGCGTCTTCGGGGGCGGCCCCGCCCTTGTCGGACACGACGCCCGAACCCAAACAGGTCGGACACCACCCCATACGGTTGTTGTAGGAGAAAAGCCGGGGATCGGGGTCAGGAAAACTTCTGCCGCATTCCGGACAGGCCCGTACCGTGGAGTAAACGCCCAAAGCGGAGCAGCTCTTTGTTTTTTCCGGATCGGGAAAGAGGCGGATCGTGCCTTTGCCGCGGGCAAGCGCCGCGCTGATGAGCCGCCGCAGTTCCTTTTCGTTTTCAGGTGTTATTCTCACCACGCCTTCGGGCCAGTCAATCGAGTGGTCGTAGTAGCGCGCAAGCGGCCGAAAGTGCGCCGTGTCTTTCCACGCGTCATCCACGAGTAGCCACCGCACGCCGGCTTTTGCGGCGTCAGCGGCAAGCTCCGTGTAAATGCCCTTGCGGTTACTGACAACGGGGGCGCACACCGCAACAGTTTTGCCTTTATGGCGGCGCATGACGGCCGCCACCACCGCATCAAAGGACTGATCCTTGACCGGAACATGACAGTCCGGGCAGTACTGCACGCCGAGTTTCAGATAAATCAGGCGCAGAAAGTGCTGAATCTCCGTCATCGTGGCGACGGTGGACTTATTGCCGCCGCGGCTTGTGCGCTGTTCAATGGCAACGGTGGGAGAGATTCCCACAATACGGTCGGCTTCGGCGCGTGCCGCGGGCTGCACCATGGTACGCGCGTAGGCGTTGAGGCTTTCAAGGTAGCGCCGCTGGCCTTCGGCAAAGACGATGCCGAAAGCCAGCGTTGACTTGCCGGAACCGGAAACACCGGTCACAGCCGTGAGCTTTTTCTTCGGGAACACAACGTCGATATTTTTGAGGTTGTGCTCGCGGGCGCCGAAAATTCCGAGGTCGCCCTGACGCGCTTCACGCCACACGCTCTGAAGCGACCGGCCTTTGACTTCCTTCTGGCTTTCAATGAGGGGCGCCGTGTCGTCAAACCAACCGGTCATTTTGCCCGCGCGGCTTTTGAGTGCCTTGTGGTAGGCCGCGAGAGCTCGGGCGGTGTAGCCGACACCTTTTTTCTCAAGCGCTTCGGGCGTGCCGCAGACCACCACTTCGCCGCCCGCGTCACCGCCGTCGGGCCCGAGGTCAATCACCCAGTCGCTGGCGGCAATGACGTCAAGGTTGTGTTCCACGATAAGAACCGAGTGCCCGGCATCAATCAGGCGCCTCAGACAGGGAATCAGTTTGGCAATGTCGGAAAAGTGAAGCCCCGTGGTCGGCTCATCAAAGACGTAGAGCGCACGGCTGCGGGCAAAGCCCGTGGTTTCAATAAGAATGGAGGCAAGTTTGAGGCGCTGCGCTTCGCCTCCGGAGAGCGTGGAGACGTTTTGTCCGAGCTTTAAGTATCCGAGACCCACGTCACTTAAGGGCTTGAGCTTTTTGACGATCTTGTCGCTGCCTGCGAAGTAGTCGATGGCTTCGTCGGCCGTCATGTCAAGAACCTGGGCGATGTTTTTGGCGGGTTTGCCCGCGGGCGCAATCGTCACTTCCAGCGTTTCATCCCGGTAGCGGCTGCCGTTACAGTCGGGGCACTTGATGAGCACATCGCTTAAAAACTGCATCTCCACGCGCTCAAACCCGGCACCTTCGCAGGTGGGGCAGCGCCCCATGCCGTAGTTGAAGCTGAAAAAGGAGCTGGCGTAGTTGCGGTCTGCGGCAAGCTTTGTGGCGGCAAACTGACGGCGGATTTCTTCAAAGGCCCCCATGTAGAGAACCGGGGTGGAGCGCGTCGTGCGCCCGATTTCGGACTGATCCACAAAGTGCACGGCCTTGAGGTTTTCGATCCCGTCAATTCGCTCAACGGCGGGTTCTGCAGAGGTGGCGGCGGTGCCGAAGGCGCGCTGCAGGCTGCTCACGATGATGTCGGTCACGAGCGTGGATTTGCCGGCCCCGGAAACGCCGGTTACCGTCGTGATGCGGTTTAACGGAATTTCGACTGTGATGTTTTTGAGGTTGTGGCCGTGCGCCTTAACGACCGTGAGCTTCGGATCTTTTTTCCGGTCAAAGGCTTTGTGCTTGAAGCCGTCGCAGGACTTTTTGCCGGAAAGGTAAAGCCCGGTTTCGGTTTTGGACGCGCGGATGGACTGCGGCGTGCCGTCAAAGACGATGGTGCCCCCGGCGCTTCCTGCGCCCGGTCCCATATCGATGATGCGGTCGGCGGCAAGCATCACCTGGGGATCGTGTTCCACCACCACGAGCGTATTGCCCGCCTTTTTGAGGTTTTCAAGAATGGCGTTGATGCGGTCCATGTCCCGCGGATGCAGGCCGATCGAGGGTTCATCGAGCACAAACAGCGTGTCGGTGAGGTTGGTGCCCAAGGCCGTGGTGAGGCTTACGCGCTGGACTTCGCCTCCGGAGAGCGTGCGGCTCTGGCGGTCAAGCGTGAGGTAGCCGAGGCCCACGTCCATGAGGTAGATGAGGCGCCGGCGGATTTCGCCGAGAATGAGCGCTCCCGCCTCATCGGTGATGTCGGTGGCAATCGTGTCGAAAAAGGTTTTCAGACGTGCAACCGGCAGCAGCATCAGATCGTGCACCGTAAGGCCCGGAAGGTCCTTGTCGATGCGCGCGGCGATACCCGCAAGGCCGTTGCCGGTAAAGCGGCGGTAGAGGCCTTTGCCGGTCTTGTCCTTGCCTAAAACGGCGTCGGCCGCAGCGCGGCTTCCGAGACGCCACCAGAGCGCCTCGGGTTTAAGCCGTGAGCCGTCGCAGACCGGGCAGGCAGTGTAGCTGCGGTAGCGCGATAAAAGCACGCGCACGTGCATCTTGTAGGACTTCGATTCAAGCCAGCGCCAGTAGCCGTAAAGGCCGTACCAGCGGCGGTCACCTTCGGTGTGCGCCGGGTCGCCGGAAAGAAGACACTTCTTTTCGGCGGGCGTGAGCTCACTGTAGGGAACGTCAAGCCGGATGTGCCCCTTTGCGCTGCGCGCGAGGTCTTTTAAGCATTCGCCGCCCGCTGTGCCGCTGAAAAGCCGGACGGCGCCCCCGTTGATACTGCGGGAGTGATCCGGAATGGCGAGCGCAAGATCAAGCCCCATCACGCGGCCGAAACCGCGGCATTCCGGGCAGGCGCCCACAGGGGAGTTGAAACTGAAAAGCGACGGGTTGGGGGCGTGAAACGTCTTGTCGCAGTCCGGGCACACAAGCCCCGCGGCATAGCGGCGCTCGACGGTACCGGCTTCGGTCACAACACGCACCGTAAGGCGCCCGGCGTTGCGGCCCTTCCCCTGCGCGAGCGCTTTTTCCACGGCTTCACGGCCGCGGGCATCGGTGATTTTTCCCGCCTTAAAGCGGTCGGCCGCCACCGAAAGATCCGTGCCGTCTTTGGTCTTTATTTCGTCTTCAATGTGCGTAAAGCCCTGGGCGTTTAATGCGGCTTTGGCTTTTTCAAGCTCAAAGGACTTCGGCACCGACACCGTAAAGAGAATGTAGACACGGGCTTCGGGCGCAGCCAGCGTAAAGGCCTTGATGTCGTCCCAGACCGCGGCCGGCGACATGTCTTTGACTTCGCGGCCGCAGCAGGGGCAGAAAAGGCGCGCCTTCTGGGCAAACAAAAGTTTGATGTGGTCGTTGATTTCCGTCATTGTCCCCACGGTGGAGCGTGAGGTGCGCACGGTGCCGCTCTGGTCAATGGCAATCGCAGGCGGCACCCCCTCAATTTTGTCCACCTTGGGGCGGTCGCAGCGCTCAAGAAACTGCCGCGCGTAAGGGCTGAACGTTTCGGCGTAGAGCCTCTGGCCTTCGGCGTAGAGTGTGTCAAAGGCGAGCGAACTTTTCCCCGAGCCCGAGGGGCCCGTGATCACGGTGAGCTCTCCGGTGCGGATGTCCGCATCGAGGTTTTTCAGGTTGTTCTGCCGGGCGCCCCGGATGGCGATGACGGGTGCGGCGGATTCGGGGGCGGCAGCGGTTTTTGCGGGCATGACGTGACCTCGGGCCAAAAAACAAAATGACGGGCAGGTATAAGCGGAGATTGTAGAGAGGGCGGATCTTGTTAAGGTCGATCCACCCGATTGAAAACATCAGCAGGCAGGTGCCGCCCACTCGGGGCAGGGTTCCTGAAAAAGGCGCCGGTCGGAAAGCCGCACGGCAGTGAGCGTTCCGCCCCAGAGGCATCCGGTGTCAACGGCAATGAGTTTTGGCCGCAGCATGAGCCCCAGCATCGACCAGTGGCCGAAGCAGATCGTTTTCGTGACGCGCCGGGGGCACTCAAACCAGGGTTTGTATCCCGCGGGTGCTGCGCCCAGGCCCTCTTTGATGCTGTAGTCGGGGTTACCTTCGGGATCCATAAAGCGCATGCGGGTAAGGCCGTTTAATATCGCGCGCATCCGGGCGGGGCCCGAAAGACTGTCGCTGTAGTTGTCGTTGCCGTACATGCCCTGAAGGTAGGCTTTCCAGTCGTCGCCCGCCAGGGCGCGGTGCGCTTCTTCGGCGTGACTTAAGGCGTCTTTTAAGGTCCAGGCCGGAGGAATTCCGGCGTGCACAAAGACGGTGTCGGGCGTATTGATGATGAGGGGCTGCTTTCTGAGCCAGTCGATGAGCTCATCACAGTCGCGTGCTTCAAGAATCTCCCCGATCGTGTCCTTGCGGTGCACGCGCCCGGCACCGGCGGCAACCGCCAAAAGGTGCAGGTCGTGGTTGCCGAGAACCATTTCGGCTCTGCCCGAATCGCAGAGCTTTTTTACTTTGCGCAGTGTCTTTAAGGATTGCGGGCCGCGGTTAACGATGTCGCCCACAAAAATGATGTGCGCCGATTTCGGCAGCTGCTCAAGAAGGCCCTTAAGGCTTTCCAGACACCCCTGCAGATCGCCGACGGCAAAAAGTTCTCCGGCCATAAGCCAATGTACGCCCGAAACGAAAAAGTGCCGTCATTTTAGACGCGGCAAAGGGGCGCACCTGAGCGGACTTTGTAACACAAAGAGTTCATGCGAAGGGACGCACCCGTTTAAAATCGCGGTCTTCAAGAAAAACCTGACTCAGCGGGCGCTTACTTGTCCGATGCCGAGTCCTTTTTGTGGGAAAAATTCCGATGAAACCCGTCCGTAAAGTTGTCTTTCCCGTGGCCGGTCTCGGCACGCGTTTTCTGCCGGCCACAAAGGCCATGCCCAAGGAAATGCTGCCGGTGGTGGATAGGCCCCTCATCCAGTACGCCGTGGAAGAAGCGGCGGCCGCAGGCGTCACCGACATGATTTTCATCACGGGGCGCTACAAGAGAGCCATTGAAGATCATTTCGACAAGAGCCCGGAACTTGAAGAAGATCTCGCCCGCAAAGGTAAGACCGAGCTTCTGGACCTGGTGCATTCCATTACGCCCGCTGGTGTGAACTTCATCTATATCCGCCAGCCTGAACCCTTAGGCCTCGGGCATGCCGTGCTTTGCGCGCAGCCTGTGGTGGGGGATGAACCCTTCGGCGTGATTCTGGCCGACGATCTGGTTTACGCGCAGACCCCGGCCTTAAAGCAGCTCACGGACGCCCGTGAACGCATGGGCGGCGGCAGCGTCCTTGCGGTGCAGGACGTGCCGCATGATCAGACCAACAAGTACGGTATTGTGGGCGTGGAAGACGCGCTTTGCGCCACCAGCCGCGTGCATTCGATCGTGGAAAAGCCGCAGCCCGCGGACGCCCCGTCGGATATGGCCGTGATCGGGCGCTATGTTCTGGAACCGGAAATCTTTGAAACCCTGCGGCGCATCCCGCGCGGTGTGGGCGGTGAAATTCAGCTGACCGACGCCATTGCCGCGCGCCTAAAGGATGCGAACACCTACGCGCACCGCTTTGAAGGTCAGAGGTTTGACTGCGGCAGCAAGCAGGGCTTTTTGTCGGCGACCGTGCACTACGCGCGCCTTGCGGGCTATTCGATTTAAGAAGAGCGGACTTTTTTCAGAAGCGCCGTGGTGGAGCGCTGGTAGTCAAACGTGACTGTCACGGTTTTGGCGCCCCAGCCGGCCACGAGTTTGGCTTCCGGAAGGTCTTCAACGCGGTAATCCCCGCCCTTGACGTAGATGTCGGGGCGGGCTTTTTCTATGACCTTCAGGGGGACCTTGTCGGTAAAGACCACCACAAGATCCACGCTTTCGAGGGCCGCCAATACCGCCGCGCGGTCGCACTCCGTGTTGATCGGCCGGTCATCACCCTTGCCGAGCATTTTGACGGAGGCGTCACTGTTGACCGCCACAATGAGGCTGCCGCCGAGCGCACGGGCCTGCGCAAGATACGTGACGTGCCCTCTGTGAAGGATGTCAAAAACTCCGTTTGTCATCACAACGGGTTTGGGAAGCGCTGCGGCGCGTGAGGCCAGCGCCTCAGACGTGACAATCTTTTGTTCAAAGGCAGGCGGGGGCAGTCGGGTGGACATCGGGTTTGTTCCTAAAAAGGGCTTACGGCAATCCTAACAAAACCGGCGCATTGCAAAAAAGTGGAATCGGAGGAAAATTATTTTTCGTTATAAAACAGTGAACTAATAAAAGTCAGGGAAGTTTTTTCTTCAAAAGACTTGCATTCTGTGAAAAACATCTTCATAATGCGGACTTCCTTCGGGGGTATAGCTCAGCTGGGAGAGCGCTTGCATGGCATGCAAGAGGTCAGCGGTTCGATCCCGCTTACCTCCACCAAGAATTCAGGGTCCCCATCGTCTAGAGGCCCAGGACACAACCCTTTCACGGTTGGTACAGCGGTTCGAATCCGCTTGGGGACGCCACAGTAAGCCCGTACGGAATTTCCGGCGGGCTTTTGTGTTATCGGGCCGCGGCAGACTGAAGGCCGCAGGATGTGAATGAAAAGAAAAGCCGCCCGGACTCCAATGAGAGCGGGCGGCTGAATCGGGAGACAATCAGAACCGACGGTTAACGGCCGTGACGCTTGTCGTTTTCGTCTTTGACAACGCGGCGGATGGTATCGAAGACCTTGTTGATGGCAGCCATGGCATCGGGATCACTTTCCGTTGCAATCACGTTGCTGCGGCCGGACATGGCGAGGTCAATCTTGACGGCAAAAGAGCCCAGGCCCTGATGACCGTCTTTGGTGATCGTGACTTTGCATTCGCCGATCGTGCCGTCAAAGCGTTTCAGTGCTTCAAAACGTTCAGCGACGTCAGCTTCAGCAGCCGGAGAGCGGTCTACACCGTGAAAAACGACCTGCAACATATTGAACCTCTCTTTTTACTGTTGAGTAGGAATTTTTATATTGGGTAAGTCACTAAATGACTTTCCTGATGCTTCAAGTGTACTCAGACGGCAGGGGATTTGCCTGCTGTGTTGAACCAAAAAAATGAGCTCCGTTGATTTTTCGGAGAAAATTGTGAAAATACAGGCCTCACTCAGTGTTTTATACGGTACAGAAGGCCTGACGCCGCGGCGCATTTCGGGTGCCGCCGCGCAAATTTACTGATAGGAAGACATACCATGCAGCGCAAACCGCAGCCCGCATTTGACCGTTTCAATGAAAAGCCCGCTTTCCGCGGTGACCGCTTCTCCGAGGGCGGCGACCGTTTCGGGGGCGAGCGCCGTCCGCGTTTTTCCAATGACCGCTTCGAAGACCGCGGCAGCCGTTTCGGCGGTGACCGTTTTGACCGGGGCGATCGCTTCGGCGGGGACCGCGGCGGCCGTTTTGCCGACCGCGGTGAACGCTTCGGGGGCGATCGCTTTGAGCGCCGCGAAGGCGCTTTCGGCGGCAACCGCCGTTTTAACGATGGTAAGCGCTTCCGCCGCTTTGACCGCAGCGAACCGCGCTTCGGGGACCGTTCCGGCCCGCGCGCGAAGGCCTTTGAAACCCGCCGCTACACGGACCGTGCCGCCTTTGTGCAGACGCAGACCGTGCGGCTTGATGCCGATGTGGCCGCGTACTTTGCGGACGCTGAGGCCGTGAACGCCGCGCTGCGCCAGATCATTGCGATAAGCCGCCTTGTAAAGGACGAGGCCGCCAAGGCCGAAGCCGTGCGTGATCAAAAAGCGCAGGCGCAAGCTGCTGTTGCTGAAGAAGCCGCTGAAGGTGAAGAAGTCGCTCTTGAAACCGAAGCAGCTGACGCTGAAGAGGCTGCCGCAGCGCCTGAAGCCGAGGCTGCTGCCGGCGAAACGACCGAAGAGAAGAAAGAAACGCTCTGACTGTCGGGCGGCCTGAAAACCACACGGGCTTAAAGAGTGGTTTTTCAGGGGAAAGCACGTAAAAGCGCACGGTCTTAACGGCAGGGGCGCTTTTTTTCGTCCGCTGAGCGGCTAAACTTAACCATTCATCTGCCGGTGAGGGAAAAAAACTGTTTCTTACCGGCGCCGTCATCCCCCAAAAGGAGTTTCTTTCATGCCGCAGCCAGTAAAGGCGCTTGACCGCGCCCGGATGCTTGAGATGCTCAGAAGTGCCCGGCCGTTTGATGTTGTCGTGATCGGCGCGGGCGCAACCGGTTTGGGCGTAGCCGTTGATGCGGCAAGCCGGGGCCTGAAGACCCTCGTGGTGGACGCGCAGGACTTTGCTGCGGGGACGTCGTCGCGCTCCACAAAGCTCATTCACGGCGGCGTGCGGTACATGAAAAACATCCGCAACTGGTCCCTGGTGCGGGAGGCCCTTGCCGAACGGCGGATTCTTCTGAAAAATGCGCCGGCGCTTGCGCATCCCCAGGCGTTTGTTCTGCCCTGCTACAGCGCGACCGATCTCGTCTTTTACGGGCTGGGGCTCACGCTTTACACGCTACTGGGTATCGGGGGCGGCCTTTTGGGGCCCGTCAAGCTGCTGGGCGCCGTTGATACGCTCTGTGAACTGCCGGGGGTGAAAAGAAAGGCACTCAAGGGCGGCGTGAAGTATTTTGACGCGCAGTTTGACGATGCCCGCACGGCCGTGGCTCTGATGCAGACGGCGCTCGGGTGCGGTGCCGCGGTGCTTAACTACGCTTCGGTGGCGGAAGCAGAACTAAAGGACGGCCGTGTTGACAGTGTGACGGTCAAAGACAATGAAACGGGTGAAACCTTTCATGTAAGGGGCCGTGTCTTTTTTAACTGCACGGGCCCCTGGGTGGACAACATCCGGCGGCTTGCCGACCCCGAGGTTGGCAGCCTTGTGCGAATTTCCCGCGGCTCACACATCGTGGTGGGGCGCGAATTTATGCCGGCAAAGTCGGCGATGCTCATCCCGAAAACCGCTGACGGGCGTGTGCTTTTCTGTATTCCCTGGAAGGGAAACGTTGAAATCGGCACGACGGATCTGGAGCAGGGGCAGGCGCCCTTTGATCCGCAGATTACGGACGACGAAACAGACTTTCTGATTGCGGGCGCAAACCGGTATCTCGCCAAACCCATCGAAAAGAAGGACGTGAAGGCGAGCTTCTCGGGCCTGCGGCCGCTTTTTAAGGGTAACGTTGTCTCCGGCGGGCCGTCGAGCGCGCGCTTGTCGCGTGAGCACGCCGTGATTCCGGAATTCGGCAACATGATTACAGTGACCGGCGGCAAGTGGACGAGTTACCGTCTGATGGCTGAGCACGCCATTGAAGCGGCACAGAAGATGGGGCTTTTGCCCAAATCGGGATGCACCACGCGCTCGTTACCTCTCGCCGTTGATATGACGGTGGACGTTAAGGGCCTTGAGTCGCGGCTTGATACGGAAAAACTCACGGCAGAACTCAAGCGCGAGGCGGCGGACTATGCGGCCTACTGCGTGAAAACAAACGGCGCGCGCACCGCAAACGACGTCCTTTACCGGCGTCTGAGAATCGGGCAGATGAACGCCCGCGTCACAAAGCTTCTGACGCCCGTTGTTGAAAAAGCGGTGGCCGAAACGCTGGCCGCGCTTTGAGCCGCTGATTTTTCGTTGAAAATCCGTTGACAGAGTGTGGCCGCCATGGCATAATGGCGGCCTTTTTCCACGCAAGTGAAAGCGTATCGGCGGCGCCATCCCTGATTTTTTGTGAGGAGCCCGGCCGGTATTTCTTTAATATAAAAAGGTTTCGTCAACCGATTCGGTTCGGGAGCGAAACGGGCGAGGTTAATTTTTCATGTACGCAATTATCAGAACCGGCGGCAAGCAGTATCGCGTGGCCGTCGGCGACACCGTCAAGGTTGAAACCATCGAAGCCGAAGCCGGCTCCGAAGTGACCCTCAGCGACGTTCTTCTCGTTGCCACGGACGAAGGCATCAAGGCCGGCAAGCCCGTGCTCGAAGGCGCCAGCGTCAAGGCGACTGTGGTGAGCCACGGCCGTCACGACAAGGTTCGTATTTTCAAGTTCCGCCGCCGCAAGCACTCCATGAAGAGCGCCGGTCATCGTCAGAACTACACTGAACTGAAGATCGAAGCGATCAACGCCTGATTTTCACGTTTACGTCAGCAATTTAGGAAGATACAAAAATGGCACATAAGAAAGGTGGCGGTTCTACCCGCAACGGTCGTGATTCCCAGGCCAAGCGCCTCGGTGTGAAGGTTTTCGGCAGCTCGCTCATCAACGCCGGCGGCATCATCGTCCGTCAGCGCGGCACGCAGTTCCATGCCGGTGACAATGTCGGCATGGGCCGTGACCACACGCTGTTTGCTCTCGTTGACGGCATCGTGACGTTTGAAGTCAAGGGCCCGCGCAACCACCAGTTTGTGAAGGTCGTGCCGGCTGCTGCTTAATTAAAGCGCTTACGGCATTAGTAAAGAGCTCCGTCGGGCGTGTCCCTGCGGAGCTTTTTTAATGCTGTGGCTTGTGCCGTGGCACAATTACCTGATATCTCTTCTTTTTTACCTGATTCCAAGGACAGATCACCGTGAAATTCGTCGACGAGGCCCGCATTGAGGTGCAGGGCGGCAATGGCGGTAACGGCGCAGCCAGCTTCCGCCGCGAAAAATTTATTCCCAAGGGCGGCCCCGACGGCGGTGACGGCGGCCGCGGCGGCAGTGTCTATGCTGTCGCAGACCGCAACATCAATACGCTTGTGGACTACCGCTTTACGCGGCGCTTTTTTGCCCCCAACGGCGAAAACGGGCGCGGCGCGGACTGCTTCGGCGCGGGCGGCGACGACGTGGTTCTGCGTATGCCCGTGGGCACGCAGATTATCGACGCCTCAACCGGTGAAACCGTTGCCGACCTTACCGAGCACGGGGAAAAGAAGCTGCTTGCCAAGGGCGGCCGGGGTGGCTTGGGGAATCTTCACTTTAAGACGAGTACGAACAGAGCACCCCGGCAGGCAACACCCGGGGAAGCGGGTGAGTACCGTGAACTGCGTCTGGAACTTAAGGTTCTTGCGGACGTGGGACTTCTTGGAATGCCCAACGCCGGTAAGTCCACCTTTATTACGGCGGTTTCCAACGCCCGCCCGAAAATCGCGGACTATCCCTTTACGACGCTGCATCCGCATCTCGGGGTCGTGCGCATCGCAAGCGAACAAAGTTTTGTGATTGCCGACGTGCCCGGCCTTATTGAGGGCGCAAGCGAAGGCGCGGGGCTCGGACACCTCTTTTTGCGGCATCTCTCAAGAACGAGCCTCTTACTTCACATCATCGACTGTGCGCCGATGGATACCGAGGGCACGGACCCCGTGGCAGAAGCGCATGCGCTCACCCAGGAACTTGCGAAGTACGATGAGGCGCTTGCGGCCAAACCCCGCTGGATTGTTCTCAATAAGATCGATCTGGTGCCCGAAGACGAGCGGCCCGCTTTGATTGAAAAGTACCGCAAAGCATTAGCTGATGACGGTCGGCCCTTCTTTGTGATGTCGGCCGCCACGCGCGAAGGTACGCAGGAACTCGTGAAGGCCATCGCCGAAGAACTGCACCGCCGCCAGAAGGAAGCCGAAGCCGCGCGCGCCATCGCAGAGGAAAAGGCCGCGCAGGAAGAACTTCCTCACGAAGAAATTGACATGAGTGAAAAGCCTCTGTGAGGCCGGCTATGACGGAATCCGTGCTTAAAAATGCGCACCGCGTGGTTGTGAAGGTCGGAAGCGCTCTTGTCACAAACGACGGCCGGGGCCTTGACTTTGAAGCCATTGCCCGGTGGGCCACGCAGATTGCCGCGCTGCAAAAGGCCGGCAAAGAAGTGCTGCTTGTGAGTTCCGGCGCCATTGCCGAAGGCGTCTTAAGGCTTGGCTGGAAGTCCCGCCCCAAGCGCCTTTTTGAACTGCAGGCCGCGGCGGCCGTGGGCCAAATGGGGCTGGTGCAGGCCTATGAGACGCGCTTTGCCGGGCACGGCATCAAAACAGCGCAGATTCTGCTTACGCACGCTGATCTTGCGGACCGCGAGCGCTACCTCAATGCCCGGGATACCCTGATTGAAATCCTGCGTCTGGGGTGCGTGCCGATCATCAACGAAAATGACACGGTCGTCACCGATGAAATCAAGGTGGGCGACAACGACACGTTGGGCGCCCTTGTCACAAACCTCGTTGAAGCCGATGCCTTTGTGATTCTCACGGATCAAAAGGGCCTTTATACGGCCGATCCCCGCAAGGATCCGACCGCCGTATTTGTGGCGCAGGCTGTGGCGGGTGACCCGGCCCTGGAAAAAATGGCGGGCGGCGCGGCAAGTACGCTCTCTAAGGGCGGCATGATCACAAAGATTCTCGCGGCCAAGCGCGCGGCACGCTCGGGCGCCGCGACCATCATTGCTTCGGGGCGGGAAAAAGATGTCTTGATCCGGCTCTCTCAAGGTGAAGCCATCGGCACGGAATTAAGTCCCCGGCAGGCGCCGATGCACGCAAGAAGCCAGTGGCTTGCGGATCACCTGAGGTGCGAAGGCCGTGTGATTCTGGACGCCGGTGCCGCGGCGGCGCTGCTTAAGCGCAAAACAAGTCTGCTGCCTGTGGGCGTTAAGGCCGTGGAGGGCGACTTTGTCCGCGGTGACGTCGTGGCCTGCACGGATGAAAAGGGCGTGGAAATTGCGCGGGGGCTTGCAAATTACGCCTCGTCTGAAATCCGGATGATTAAGGGCAAACACACCGAAGAAATCGAAGGGGTTCTGGGCTATTGCGCGCAGCCCGAATTCATCCACCGCGACAATCTGGTGATGACGGTCTGAGAAAACTTCGGATGTTTCAGACAAAGACGGGAGCAGGGCTCCCGTTTTTGCTAAATGCCTCCCGCGTAGCCGTTTTGGCGCCAGGCCTCAAAGACGGTGACGGCCACGGCGTTACTGAGGTTTAACGAGCGGTTGTCGGGAAACATCGGAAGGCGGATACGCTGCGAAGCCGGGAAAAAATCACGGACGGCGTCAGGAAGCCCCTTACCTTCACTGCCGAAAACAAGCCAGTCGCCGTTTTGAAAATGCATCGTGGAAAAGACGGAAGAGCCCTTGGTTGTCATCGCAAACATGCGGGTGCGGTCCGGGTTTTCTCGTGCGAGAAAGTCATCCCAGTTTTCGTAAACCGTAAGCGTTGTCATCTCGTGGTAGTCGAGCCCCGCTCTCACAAGGTGCTTGTCGTCCACGGAAAACCCGAGGGGCTTAATAAGGTGCAGTTTGCTTCCGGTATTGGCGCACAGCCGGATGATGTTGCCGGTATTGGGCGGAATCTCCGGATGCACTAAAACAACGTGATACATGATTGAAAAAAGAGTGAACCTGCTGCGGCGTTTAATTGCCGTCAATGATGTCGTCGCGCTCATCGGTGAGCGCCTGTCGCATTGTAACGAGTGCTTTCTTTTCAATCTGCCGGACGCGCTCGGCGGAGACACCGAGTTCAGCGGCAAGTTCCTGAAGCGTCAGGGGTTTAGTGCCGTCTTCTTCATCGCCGGTGAGCCACCGCGCTTCAATGACGCGCCGCGAGCGGGAATCAAGCGCATTAAGAGCCTTTTGCAGCCCTTCCCGTGACATTTTCTCGCGGCTTTGGTTTTCGAGCGTATGCATCGGACCGTCTTCGTCGCGCGAGAGCCAGTCAATCGGGGAAAACGTCGGATTGTCATCATCGTCGTTTACGGGCCCGTCAATGGAGGTGTCGCCCCCTGTCATGCGCTCTTCCATGTCAAGCACTTCTTCGGGCTTAACGTCGAGCTCCGTTGCGATTTTCTTGGCCTGATCCAGTGTCAGCGACTTGTCGCTTTCCTTCATCTGACGCAGGTTAAAAAAGAGCTTTCGCTGATTTTTGGTGGTCGCAAGTTTCACCAGACGCCAGTTTCTGACGACATAGTCCTGGATTTCCGCGCGGATCCAGTGCACGGCAAAGGTCATGAGCCGCACACCGCGGTCTGGATCAAAGTGTTTGATCGCCTTCATGAGCCCGATATTGCCTTCCTGAATGAGGTCGGCGTGCGGCAGCCCATAGCCCAGATACCCGCGCGCAATGGAAATCACAAGGCGCAGGTGGCTTACAACGAGCGCCTGCGCGGCCTGAAGGTCGCCTTTGTCTCTGAGCGCCACCGCGTAGTTTTTTTCCTCTTCAGCGGTTAAAAGCGGCGCAGCGTTTGCGGCACGGATGAAGGCATCTAAGTCGCCCAAGGCCGTCGGCACCACCGCCGGCAGGTTTTCCGCGGGCTTTTTGTACGGGACGACAGAGCCCTTCACATCAGGGCGCGCAACAAGCGCCTGCGGCTTTTTAAGCGCAACAGCCGAAGAGGTCCGAACGGCCGGCAGTTTCGGCGCGGATTGTGCGGCTTTTTTCTTGTCGGAAACGGTTTCTGGCACGGCTTACGGGACGACTTAATGGGATTACTTTGGTGTTGGGATGCTAGCACCGAAGGCGGGGCAAATTTTCGCGGTGGTGTTGCTGATTGTGTTTCAGAAAAACGGCAAAGATGTGAAGCGCCGCGTCTTTGAACCGGGCAACTGATGCGGCCTTGGCTTCAGTGTTGGGCCGGCGTCACGAAGGTTTGAGAAACGCAACCGTCTGACGCGTGGTTTTTTGTGCAACAGCGGCTGAATTTTTATGGACTCCCCCGATACTCATATCGCCGACACCCAGAGGCCACTGCCCTACTGCTTAACAGCAGCGGAAATGAAAAAAAGCCCGCAATTAAGCGAGCTTTTGTAGAGTGCCTCTAAAGCTGAGGGCACGGAGCCCTCAGCCCACCTATCAAAATGGAGAGGCGATATGAATTCTATCGTATTAACCGCAAACGTCCAGCCTAATCTGGATGTCAATTACATCGGCATGGACGTGCACAGCGACAACGTGGTCGTGTGCGTGCGGCGCAACACCATTAACTCCAGCGGCCAGCTGGTAGGAAAGACGATTAAGACGAAGAAGGTCGTCATCAAGAACTCGCAGGAGCCGCTGGTGGAGCTGCTCAGCAAGTACGCCGACGGGCAGCAGCACATCATGACGGCGGAGTCGACATTCAATTGGTATTGGCTCGCCGACATTGCTGAGGATCACGGGTGGAACTTCCGCCTAGCGGATCCCTGCACTGTCAGCCAGGCCAACATCAAGGCGGCGAACGACGAAACGGACGCGGAGTATTTGGCAGACCGGCTGCGCACGGGATCTCTCAAGAGTACCAGTGTTCTGCCTCGCCAACTGCGCGGCGTGCGGGATTTGATGCGACACCGTCTTCGCGTCATGCAGGAGGTTTCGGACAAGAAGGTGCGCCTGAGCAATCTTTACCATAACCACTGCGCACATCCGATGCACGGCAAGCTGCTGGCTGCCCTTCAGGATGCCTACGATGAAATCAACATCGACGCCGTACTTGAGAGCGGCATCTGCAACAACGGCAGCGAGTTGATTATCGGCGATCTGCTCACAGGGCTGCGCGAGGCAGAAACACGTTTGGCAAAGATTGAGGCTGCAGTCTACGGGCGCATTGACGAGATCGACTCCTATAAGGCCGAGCGCATGCTACTCAAGACCAGCATGAAAGGCTGCGGCGACGTACTCTCGGCGATTATCGTCACGGAAATCGGCGATATTTCCCGCTTCCGCACGATGGGGGACTTTGTGTCCTATTGTCGACTGGCACCGACGTCGAAGCTGTCCAACGGGAAAAGCAAGGGGCAAGGCAACGCCAAGAACGGCAACGCCTATCTCAGTTGGGCTTTGACAGAATTGGCGACGTTGATGGCGCGGTTCAACGAGCCGATTCGACGGTACTTGGAACGCAAGCAGGAAAAGACTGGACTGCGCGTCGTCGCCGTGAGGGCGCTCGCCGCCAAACTAGCGCGCTGTGTGTACCAGGTTCTGCAGAAAAAGGAGTCATTCGACCTGGGGCTGGCTTTTGGCAGCAAGCCCACGCACGGTCAGATGACGGCCGCGGCAGAGGCAGCGCAGACACCGCCAGAACCTGCATTACCACCCGTCCCTGCAGTGGCAGGGGAGCATCATTGCCCGGCGGAAGAGTCAGACGCGCCGATCGTTGTAAAAGAGCCGGTGCCAGTGAAATCCAAGCGGTCAACGCGGAAAAAGGCCGTGTCTGCCGCAAGCTCTGAACCCGCGGTTGCTGCCGAGGGGCGGCAGACCGCGCGTAAGGCGGATAGGGTTAAGGCACGTTGTGCCTTAACCGCTACGCCGCCATCCTGCGCGGGTACGAGCTGCGTCAAGTCGCGACGCGAATGAACGGCATCCTCCCCGCTGACGCGGGTCCCCTCCATTAAATCGCGACGGGACTTGACCCAGGAGAGGATAAACCCATTATCAATGCTGCTACGTGCAAGCCGCGCGGTTATTCGTCTGGCGCACTGCGCGTTATGAAGAAACGATTATGACTATGTAACGATTGCCGAGCACTCCGCGAGCCATGGCTGGGGGGATGAGACATTCCAATGAGCTCGTGGACCCCGAATCGGACGCGGGGTGTTCTGCATCTGATTGACGACGACGGACGGTAATAAAGGTTTTTTGATTTCGGCCGGAATCCGAGCCCTCTCGGGGGTGAGAACCAACGGCGCACCTTGGTGCCCGTCGGCTACTCGTGAGACCTGTAAAAAACTATGGAACGGAGGCCGGTGCAGACTGAAGTGTTTGGCCGCTCGAAATGAGTGGTGGGGCTATACCCTTTGGAAAGCCGCGTATTTACTGGCTTTGGGCAGCCTAGATCCTGATGTGCGCCTGCTACGGAATCTTTTCCGAGCTTGCTTTCAACACCTCATCGACCGAAGCGATACCTGTACGCTGACGACGGACGAGCAGTCCGATGTGCACCTGTTTGAACCGTATGGCTTAGCTGCCAGGGGGTTTTTTAAATTTACTTAACCAATTGACAACGTCGGTGAAATGTGCCCCCCCTCTTGACAAAGCGGCGCTGGGGGTGTCAAGCGACATAAGAATTGACCCTCAAAACGACATAAAAATTGACCCACCTCCAAAAGGGACAAAAGAACGGCATTTGACGTGCCGACCCGGAAAGTTCGGATTTTGTGTTATTGCCGCGGCGGCTGGTATCAGCCTTTGACGGTCGCAAAACATCTGAGCGAAGGCTGATACCGGGTAAAGTCAGAAGCCGAACTTCTGCAGCTTTCTTAAGGCGTCACCGGCGGTGTAGCGGCCGATGCCGGCGCCCACCAGGGCGGCGGCTCCGAGGTACACGAGGCACCAGTCGGTGCTGATGAGTCTGAGGGTCAGATTAACGCCGTAAAGCGACGCAAAGTCCGCCGCGGGCTGCGAGAGAATGCTGATGCCGATCCAGGTGATCCCGAGCGAAATCGCGGCGGCAAATACGAGAGTTAAAAGCCCTCGGCAGGCGTAGGGCGCCGTGGCAAACCCGCGGCTCGCGCCGAAGATGTGAAGGTCAAGGAGCTCTTCGCGCTGCGCGGCCGTTGTCATCCTCACCGAAGACATCACCACCAGAATCACGAGAATCAGAATGACGGACGCAAGAATCCCGAGCGTGACGTACAGCGCGGCCTTAAGGCGCGCGAGGTAACTCGCCCAGCGGTCATCAAAGGCGGTCGACTCAATGCCCTCAAGTTTTTCCATGGAAGCAGCGAGCGCTTCCGTGTCTTTTTCGGTGACGTTGTTCCCGAGCGTTGCAACGATGATGTCAGGCAAGGGGTTGTTTGCCGAGCGCTTTGACTGCAGACCGAGGCTTTTATTGACCATCTTGAGCGCATCATCCTTGGGGATAATGCGCACGGAAGTGACGCCCGGAAGCCGGTTGATTTTCTGCGAGAGGTCTTTGACGGTATTGGGGCCAGCAGAGCGCTCGGTAAAGGCCGTGATCTCCGTATTCATCGGCACGTTGATTACTGTGTCGTTAAGGCACACCATGACGCTGATGATGAAAATCGGAATGGTGAGCGCCAGTGCCGCAAGCGTCACGGCGAGCATGAAGGGGCCCTTGTTGACGCGGATGCCGAGCAGCGTCTGGCTGATCGTCCAGTAGATGTGTGTCAGTAACCGCACGACGCGCCCTCCTCATCTTCGTCGTCATCATAGGTCACGGGACCGTCGCCGAGGTAAATGGTTTTGTGCGAGACGTTCGCAGGGAGCAGCTGCAGGTGCGAAGCGACAATCACCGAGACCGTTCCGAGCGAGAAGGACCCCAGAAGGTTCATGAGTTCCTGGGCGTTTGTGAGGTCTAAGTGCGCCGCCGGTTCATCCGCGAGAATCATCACGGGGTCGTTCACAACAGCGCGCGCCAGGCACGCCATCTGGCGCTGCCCCGAGGAGAGTTCCGCGGGGTAGAGGTCCGCAAGATCCTCAATGCGGCACTTCTGCAGCGCGTGACGGGCCCGGATGCGTGCCTCGCGGTAGGATTCGTCCGCGGCCAGCGCCGGAAGCATGACGTTATCAATCACCGAGCGGTCTCTTAAAAGCACGCCGTCCGGAAGCATGATGCCCATCGAGCGGCGCATCCACATCTTTTGGTTTTCGGTGAAGTTGTTGACGAGGTCGCCCCCGATGCGCACTTCGCCGGCCGAGGGCTTTAAAAGCCCGGCAATCAGTTTTAAAACAAGCGACTTACCGCTTCCGGTGGGACCGGTGAGGTAAATGAACTGGCCGCGGTTTACGGAAAACGTGATCCCCGAGACGCGGCGCTTGCCGTCAAAGTCGACGGCAACGTTGGTGAGTTCAATAAGCGGTGTTCCGGCCACGGTCAGTCTCCGGCCGATGTGTCGGCTTTAAAGTTTTTGCGCTCAAAACGAAAGTCAATGTCCATCTTGTCCCAGACATCTTCTTCGGCATGAAGCAGATACTCGGTAAGGGGGTGCTTCATAAGCCACGCACTGTCAAGCGCAAATTCAATCGTTTTCCCGTCGGCTTTGAGTGTCCAGGCCGGAAGCCGCACTGTGCGGCGGGCATGCGCAAAGATGACCGCAAGGCGGATCGCGCAGATCATGCGCATGAGCATCGGGTCCTTAAGGCAGCTTTCCACCTTTTTGAGGTTGCCGCGCTGCGAGAGGACAATTGCCGCCATATCGGACTGATCCGACCGGGAAAAGCCCGGAAGGTCCGAATTTTTCAGAATGTATTCGCTGTGACGGTGGTAGCCGCTCGGGCTGATCATCTTGCCGGTTTCGTGCAGCATCGCTGCCCACTGCAGCAGTTTCCTGCGCGCCGGATCAGGGTTGCCGTCAGACAAAGCCTGGAAAAACTTGTCGGAAAGCGCCGCCACGCGCGCGGCCTGCTGCTTATCGACGTTCGTGCGTTTAAGAATCGCCGTAACGGTGGCATCACGCACGTCGTGCTGGCTCTTGCGCCCCAAAATGTCGTAAAGAAGCCCCACGCGCAGGGCGCCTGAAGCCGGCCGCATCTCCTTGATGCCGAAGGTTTCGAAAACGGCGGTTAAAACAGCGATGCCGCCCGCAATCACCTCGCGGCGGTCTTCTTTGAGGCCCGCGAGCTTGATGCGGCGGATTTCGCCCGAGCTGATGAGTTCGTCTCTGAGGTACTTTAAAAGCGCGGGCGTCACAACGCCGTTTGTAAGGCCTAAGGCCGTGCCGATGTCAGCGACGGCACCGATCGTGCCTGCGCTGCCGTAGGCGGCATCCCACTGACGGTGGCTGAACTCCTGGTGCGCTTCTTCAAATTCGGCCTGAGCTGAAAGTTGCGCGGCTTTAAACTCTTTTGCCGTGATTTTGCCGTCTTTAAAGAACTGAACCGAGGTGTTGACGCAGCCCACGTGAAACGATTCGCACTGTTTGGGCAGGTACCCACGGCCGATGATGAGTTCCGTGGAGGCGCCGCCGATGTCGACAACCAGACGCTTCTCGGGGGAAGACGGGAGCGTATGCGCGCAGCCAGAAAACACGAGGCGCGCCTCTTCGCGGCCCGCGATGATTTCGATGGGGTGGCCTAAAGCGGCTTCGGCCTTGGGAAGAAATTCGTCGGAATTTTTCGCAACGCGCAGCGCCTGCGTGCCCACAGCACGGATGTACTTGGGATCAACGCCCGCGAGTTTTTCCTTAAAGCGGGAGAGGGCATTCAAGGCGCGCTTTTGCGCTTCTTCCGTCAGAAACCCCTTCTCGTCAAAGCCTGCGGCAAGCCGCACGGTTTCCTTCCAGTAGCTTTCCGTGAGAATCTGATCGTCGACAACCCGGCCGACTTCAACGCGAAAGCTGTTGCTGCCCAGATCCACTGCACCCAAAAGCAAAGGTTTTTCCGTTGCCGTCATCGTGTCTCGTCCCGAGAAGGAGTAGTTGCGAAAAAGCGTTTTTTACCGGTTATTCGCGCTCGATACCCACCAAGGCATCGGCAAAAGCCTCGGCGTTAAATGGCTGCAGATCGTCAATCTTTTCACCCACGCCGACAAAATATATCGGAAGCGGCCTGTCGCCTCGGCTTGCGGTGATTGCCACAAGAACGCCGCCTTTGGCGGTGCCGTCAAGCTTGGTGACAATAAGGCCTGTGAGCTGCGCAAAGGCGTCAAAGGCTTTGACCTGCGCCAGGGCATTTTGTCCGTTGGTGCCGTCCACCACGAGGATTACCTCGTGGGGCGCGCCTTCAAGGGCTTTACCCTGCGCGCGGCGGATGCGTCCGAGCTCTTCCATGAGGTTTGTCTGCGTGGGAAGGCGTCCTGCGGTGTCCGCAATCACCACGTCAAGCCCGCGGGCCTTGCCGGCACTCACGGCGTCAAAGACAACGGCCGCGGGATCGCCCCCGGTCTGGCTCACGACGTCAATGCGGTTGCGCTCGCCCCAGACCGCAAGCTGCTCGCGCGCGGCGGCCCGAAACGTATCGGCAGCGGCCAAAAGCACGGTCTTATTGTCGGCGGCAAGCCACTTGGCAATCTTGCCGATTGTGGTGGTTTTACCGGCACCGTTAACGCCCGCCATCATCATCACGAAGGGCTTGGTGCGGTTTACGTCAAGCGGCTTTTGCGCGGGCAGGAGGATGCGCTTAATTTCATCGCGCAGCGCAAGGCGCACCTCTTCCGGGGTTTTAAGGCCCCTGAGTTTTACCGTGTCGCGCAGCCGCTCTAAGATAAGATTCGTGCTTTCAACGCCGATATCGGCGGCAATCAGTGAGGTTTCGAGCTCTTCAAAGAAATCTTCGTCAATCACGGCGCCGGAAAAAAGACCGGCCAGATTGATGCGCGTGCGCTCCAAACCCTGTTTTAAGCGAGAAAAGAAACCCATGGCTCGTGCGGGAAAAAAAGAACCGGCGCTTCACTCTCACGGGAGAAAAGCGGGTTCGGAAAATCAGTCGTCGGGACGGGGCGTTAAGCCCGCCCAAAGGGCTAGTTTAGCAACCGGGGCTAAGAGTGTGGGGGCCGTGCGCATCATCGGAGGGCGCTTCAAGCGTACGCCTCTGGCGGTGCAGGATCGCGAGGGCCTGCGGCCCACCCCCGACCGCGTGAGAGAAACCGTCTTTGACTGGCTCATGCACCTTTCAGGGGGCACGATCGAAGACCTCACGGTGCTCGATATGTTTGCGGGAAGCGGCGCCATGGGTCTTGAAGCTGCAAGCCGCGGCGCACGGCGTGTTGTCTGCACGGAATTAAACCGCAAAAGCGCGGCGCAGATCCGCGCGGTCGTGGAAAAACTCGGCGCAGCCGGGACGGTTAACGTCGTCTGCGGGGACGTTTTTTCCTATGTCGGAAGTACAAATGAGACTTTTGACATTGTCTTTATCGATCCTCCGTTTGCCGAGAGCCTGCAGGCTGAGGCGCTCTCGGCAGTCAGGCCCAGACTCACGGACAAGGCGGTTGTCTACGTGGAAAGCGACCGGGAGATCAGTGAAGAAAAGCTTCAGGATCAAGGATTTGCCTCGGTGCGCCGGGGCCGTGCGGGGGCTGTCTTTTATTTGCTTGCACAGAAAAATTTCCGTTAAAATTCATAATCTTGTCTTTTGATTTTTGTCCGTGATGATCCAGGCCGTTTATCCGGGAACGTTTGATCCGATGACGCTCGGGCACCTCGATATGGTGCGCCGGGCTGCACGGCTGTTTGATTTTGTGACGGTGGCTGTGGCCGCCAGTCCCAAGAAAAAACCGCTTTTTACGCTTGAGGAGCGGGTGGAACTCGCGCGGCTTCAGTGCGCGGACCTCGCCAATGTGGCGGTCGAAGGGTTTGATGATCTGCTCTGCCGGTTTGTGGCGCGCAAAAGCGCGCAGGTCATCGTGAGAAGCTCCCGGGCGGCGACGGACTTTGAGTACGAGCTGCAGATGGCGATGATGAACCGGCACCTCGTGCCTGAAGCTGAAACGGTGTTTCTGACGCCGAGCGCCGAGCTGCAGTACGTGAGCGGCACGCTCGTGCGTGAAATCGCGCTATTAGGGGGCGACGTCACGGAGTGCGTGGTACCGGCTGTTGCCGAGGCGCTCGCGCGTAAGGCAGCTCATCTGCGGGGTGCACACTGATGGCTCTGATGATCACCGACGAATGCATCGGCTGCGGCGTATGCCTGCCCGAATGCCCGCATCAGGCAATCTGCGAAGAGGACGGCAACTTCTGGATCCGCGCGGGGCGCTGTACGGAATGCGCCGAGGACCCCGAAGGGCCGCACTGCAGAAGGCTCTGCCCGATGCCCGAGGTGATCGTCACCAACCCCCGGCGCACGGAAACGCGTGAAGCGCTTCTGCGTAAAGCCGCATCCTTTAAACTGCGCCGGCTTTTTGAAGAATTCGATAAAACCAAAGAAGAAGCGGCATGACACGGCCGCGTTTCTCCACAGTAACACACGGGAAACAACACTATGCAACCCTATGCCGCAGAATGGCTTTCCATCATCCCGCCGATCGTCGCTATCGGCTTGGCGCTCATGACGAAGGAAGTGTTTTCTTCGCTCCTTGTGGGTATCTTTACCGGTACGCTCATCTACGCGGTGGGCACGGGCGGCAACATCGTGATGGGGACAACGGAAGTCGCCTTCAAGATGATGGCCCAGAAGCTCGACTTCAACATCATCATCTTCTGTTCGCTTCTGGGGGCGCTCGTTTACGTGATCACGATGGCGGGCGGCACCAAAGCCTACGGTAAGGCGGCGGTTAAGCTCATCAAGGGCCGCCGCTCAACGTTGCTCGCAACGGGTGGTCTGGGCCTTACGATCTTTATCGACGACTACTTTAACTGCCTCACGGTCGGTACCGTCATGCGACCCTTGACGGACCTTTACCGCATCAGCCGCGAAAAGCTTGCGTACATCATCGACAGTACGGCGGCCCCCATCTGCATCATTGCGCCCATTTCCTCGTGGGCGGCGGCCGTGGGGTCGTCTTTGAAAGACACCGGTGCGTTTGAAAGCGAACTGGGCGCGTTTGTCGCCACTATTCCGTGGAACTTCTATGCGCTGCTGTGCCTTATTCTCGTGGTCTTTATCTGCCTCACAAGTTACGACTTTGGGCCCATGCGCCGAGCTGAAATCAATGCTCAGAGGGATCAGGAACTCTCCGAAGAAGGCGTGCAGGAAGTCGACCGTGAGGTGAAAAGCAACCCCCGCGGCACGGTCTGGGACATGCTTATCCCGCTGGTTGCCCTCATTGTTTTCTCCGTCCTGTCGCTTATGTATTCCGGCGGCTACTGGGGTGAAGACGCGAAGTACCACACCTTTATGGCGGCAATCGGCAATTCCTCGGCCTCGATGTCGCTTGTGTGGGCTTCCTTCGGCGCCATGGTTGTGGCACTGCTTCTTTTCGTGCCGCGCCGGCTTCTTTCCTTTGCCGACTTCTTTAACGGCAGCGTTGAAGGCATGAAGATCATGTTGCCTGCCAACATCATCCTGATTCTTGCCTGGACCCTTTCGGGGGTGTGCCGTGAACTTTTGAGCACCCCGCAGTTCATGCAGTCCATCGTCACAAGTTCCGGCATGAGCGCGATGTTCCTGCCGGTGATTGTCTTTGCGATTGCGGCGTTTCTTTCCTTCTCAATGGGCACGGCTTGGGGTACCTTCGGTATCCTCATCCCCATCGTAGTGCCGATTGTGCAGGCTCTTGATCCCAACCTCACGGTGGTGGTGCTTTCCGCCACGCTTGCGGGCTCGGTCTTCGGTGATCACTGTTCGCCCATTTCCGATACCACGATTCTGTCCTCAGCGGGCAGCCGCTGCACGCATATTTCGCATGTGGCAACGCAACTGCCGTACTCAATCCTTGTTGCCGTGTGTGCCGGTATAGGGTACCTTGTGGCCGGCATTTCCGGGGGCAGCCTTCTCTGGAGCTTCTCCGCGGCGCTTCTGTGCCTTTTGGTTGCAACCGCGGTGCTTCATTTCTGGTATCAGAAAAAGGATCCGGAAGAGATTCCCGCTTAATCGGCGCGACAGACACGGGCGGCAGAATACGGACAAAAGCAGCAACGCTTTTTCTGTGTTTTGCCGCTGCAGTTTGTCGGGTTCTTAAACTAAAATCGGTCGAATCAGGCTTAACTTTCATTTGCCCCCGGACCGGGTCCACTCATGATTTTCCGACGTTCACTCGTTAATGAGCTCGCCAACAGCGCGGGCGGCGTCTTTACGGTGTTGTTTTCCATCGTACTGACGGTCGGACTCGTCCAAATTCTGGGGGAGGCCGCTGACGGCAGCGTCGATTCGGCGAACGTTTTTGAACTGGTGGCCTATTCAAGCCTGGTAAATCTCCCGCCTTTGGTGGCCCTGTCGCTTTTTATGGCCGTACTGATGGTGCTCATGCGAAGCTGGCAGGACAGCGAAATGGTGGTGTGGTTCAGCTCCGCGGGCCTGAGCCTTCTTTCCTGGATCCGCCCGGTGCTGCGCTTTGCGCTTCCAATGATTCTCGTTGTGGGGATTCTCTCCATTGCGCTCACCCCCTGGGCCAAAAGCCAGATTGAACGCACGACGGAAGCCTTTCAGCAGAAAGAAGACGTCAACCGCATCGCCCCCGGGCGCTTTATTGAAACCGCGGGCGGACAGCGCGTCTTTTTCATTGAAGACGCGGCCGAAGACGGCTCGCGCATTCACAACGTCTTCATGAGTGAGCGCAAGGACGGCGCGGAAATCATTGTGCACGCAGGCGAAGGCGCGGTGCGCACCAACGACGCCGGTGACCGCTACATTGCGCTTTCTGACGGCCGCCGCTATGAAACGGATCCGGATAAAGGGGCCTCCTGGAAGGTTTTGGATTTTGCGCGCTACGACATGCTGATCCGCGTCAAGGCTGATACGGCGCTTACGAGCATGAGCGTGGACATGATGCCGGTGGCGATGCTCACGGCGATCAACACCAATGCCGCCAACGCTGAACTGCTCTGGCGTCTCTGCTGGCCTCTGGCGGCATTAAACCTCGTGCTTCTCGCGATTCCGCTTTCCTACACGAACCCCAGAGCCGGACGAAGCCTTTCGATGGTGATTGCCGTTTTGATCTTTATTCTCTACTTAAACGGTATTTCGATTGCGGAGACCTGGGTGAGAGGCGGCAAGATCAGCTGGGTGACGGGACTGATTGCGTTAAACGGCGGCGTCTTTCTGCTCACGGCACTGCTCTTTGTACGGCGCGTGTGGCTTGTGCGGTGGCTGCCTCTGAAGCTCACGGAGCTTCCTTACAAATGGATCGGGAGGGATGAAAAGTGAGCGTCATCGCCCGGCATCTGACAAAAGAAGTTCTGATTGCGTCGCTTTTTGTGCTTTTTGCGCTCACGGCGCTTTTTGCCTTTTTTGAGTTTGTGCGCCAGCTGGGCCGCATCGGCACCCGCTACGACCTTATTCACGGCCTGATTTTTACGGCGTTAAACCTCCCGACCCGCATCTACGAAGTGATGCCCGTGGCAGCACTTGTGGGCGCGGTCTACACGTTGAGCCGCTGGGCCGCAACGAGTGAATTCACGATTCTGCGCGTGTCGGGCCTTTCGCCCGTGCGCCTTGCGGCAATGCTCTCCGTTTCCGGCATCATTCTTTCGGTCGTCACCTACGGTATCGGCGAATTCGTGGCGCCTGAGACTTATAAGCTCAGAGACGAAATGCGCTCGGAGGTTTCCGGCAGCACCTTGTCGTCCCACGACTACGATTCGGGTATCTGGGTGCGTGACGTCGTGAAGGACGCGCAGGGTTCTCCCCTTCTGACCCGCTTTGTGAACGTGAGAAACCTGCTTGCCGAAGGCAAGGGCTCGCGCACCGGTGCCTGGCGTATTTTTGAATTTACGCCGGACAACGCGTTAACGCGCGTGATTCACGCCGAAGGCGCCAATTACATTACCGGTGAAGGGTGGCATCTGAAAAACGCGACGGTGGAGACGCTGCCCAAACTTGCCAAAGGCGAGAGCCCCATGATTGAAAAGGCCGGGATCCGCCGGCATGCGGACTTTCTGCTTGCCACGCAGATGCGGCCAGACCTTCTGGGGGTACTCACGATTCGTCCTGAGCGTATGGGGATCGGCTCTCTCTGGCAGTACATCGGTTACCTCCGGGAAAACGGACAGACCACCGAGCGCTATGAAACGGCGATGTGGAAGCGTATTTTCTATCCGCTCGCCATTTTTGTGATGCTCGCGGTTTCGATGCCCTTTGCCTACCTTAATGCCCGCTCGGGCGGCATTTCGATCAAGATCTTCGCGGGTCTCATGATCGGTATCACGTTTTACGCGCTTAACAACATCTTTTCCTTCCTTGGGGTGATCAACACCTGGTCACCGGTGGCGATGGCGGTGCTGCCGCCCTTAATCATGCTCATTGCGGCTGCGGCCGTCATGTGGTGGGTGGAAAAACGTTAGAAACGCCAGAAAAGAGTTTCGGGCAATATTTTGACGGGCCTTGTCAGTCATCGGCCGCTTTTTCCCGTTAACGTTCTCCCGGATGACGCCCTTCGGGAGAGAAAAAATGAAAAAAGCGGTTATGGGGCTCGTTGCCGCAGTGACGGCCGGTGCAGCGGCGGCCGATGCCGCCGTCATTGAAATGACGGTCGGCGAAAAAAGCTACGCCGTCGAACTTCTTGAAAACGATGCGGCCCGGGACCTGATGCGCAGGCTTCCGCTGGAAGTCACGTTTGAAAACTTCGGCGCCGTCGAGCGTATTGCGTATCTCAAAAAAGCGCTTAACCTCGGCTCCGCGCCGCGGGAAACAACGCCTGCGGCAGGGGATCTTACGTACTACATCCCGTGGGGAAACCTTGCGGTGTTTACGGGGCCTTTCCGGCACTCCTCGGATTTGGTGCCGCTCGGAAAACTCTCTGAAGAAGCGCTTGAAGCGGTCAGAAAGAGCGGGAACACGCCGGTGCATTTTGCGGTGAAGCCGTAACTTTGGAAAAACAGTATCTCTGAAGCCGTGGAGCAGTACTCGATTGGCAAATCAACGATCTCGTACTGGCTCAGGATTGCCAGAGAGCAAGCAGGTTGCGGCACGCTGCCCAACAAAGGAAATCCCAAGCTCATGACCAGCCTCAAGCTCCCTAAAGGAGTGACCTACCTTCAAGCCCACAGCGCAGTTGTTGCCAGGGAAATCATGAGCGAGACTGCCTTCGGCCAGTTCTGCCGCAAGCAGGGATACGCCCGCTTGTTCACACTTTTGATGCATCGGGTTGATAAAGCCGGAACCGGAGCCGTTATCCGCAACCACTGAACGGGGGACGGAATGGCCGCCGTCCTGGGTGATCACGGGTTTAAATTTGACGCCCATTTCGTTTTTCAGCCACTCGTAGCAGACCATCATGTTGTCGGCAAGCTCCTTCGCCTTGTCCATCTGGTTGAGCCCCAGGCCGGCAGTAACGGTATCTTTCATCCAAAGATCAAGGCTGTTCTTGATTCCGCGTCTTTCTGCTGGGGTGCGCCGACAGCTGTCATTTCGCCGCCGTTGATGACGGAGTTTCCGCCGAAGGTCGGCATCTTTTCGAGCACGATGACCTTTTTGCCGGCTTTGGCGGCCTCGTAAGCGGCGGCAAGCCTGCAAATCCGGAACCGATCACGATTACGTCGGTGGTTTCATCATATTTTGCGGGAGCGCTGACCGGTTTGGCCTGCGCGGCTCCGAGTCCTGCGGTCCCCATAAGTGCGGCTGCTGTTCCCAGTATGCTGCGGCGCGAGATGCATAAAGTTCTCCTTGGCGGTTGTTGCTTGGAATGAAATCTTCCGAGAGAGTTGCGTTGCAGAGGGTTTAAAAAGCCTGCATTGCTTCAGATCTCTTGCCGGGGAGTCTATGTGCGGGGTGTCCCGGGACATTTGGACAATGTCAACGGGCACTTCCCCGGGAAGGTAGACTCCTTGATGAGAAAGACAAACAGAAAGCGCGGGCAACAAAAAAGCCCGCGGCTGCGGGCTTTTGCACGAAGGAAACAGCGTTTTTTCAGTGCGAGAGAATCTTGGAGAGGAACTGTTTGGCGCGCTCGCTCGTCGGTTCCTCAAAGAACTGCTCCTTGGTGCTGTCTTCAAGAATCTGGCCCGCTTCCATAAAGACCACGCGGTCAGCGACCTTACGGGCAAAGCCCATTTCGTGCGTCACCACCATCATCGTCATGCCTTCACCGGCCAGCTGCACCATGACGTCCAGAACTTCGTTAATCATTTCCGGGTCAAGCGCAGAGGTCGGTTCGTCAAAAAGCATGCAGATCGGGTCCATTGCAAGGGCCCGGGCAATTGCCACGCGCTGCTGCTGGCCGCCCGAGAGCTGACCGGGGAATTTCGGAGCCTGCTTTAAAAGTCCCACGCGGTCCAGAAGCTTTAAGCCTTTTTCTGTGGCTTCTTCGCGGCCGCGGCCGAGCACCTTGATCTGCGCAAGCGTCAGATTGTCGATAATCGTCAGATGCGGGAAAAGCTCAAAGTGCTGAAACACCATGCCGACGTGCGCACGCAGTTTCGGCAGATCCGTCTTCGGGTCACCGACGTTGACGCCGTCCACAAAAATCTCGCCCTGCTGGAAGGGTTCCAGGGCATTGACGGTTTTAATGAGCGTGGACTTACCCGAACCCGACGGTCCGCAGACCACCACGACTTCGCCTTTTTCCACGGACGTCGAGCAGTTCTTGAGAACCTGAAATGAGCCGTACCACTTGCTCACGTTTTTAATGTCAATCATCGGCATGGGCGCAGAGTCCTTTTCCCGTCAGAAGCGAAAAAACATCATAAAAGGGCCGACAAAAGACATGTCTTCTGCGGCACTCGTTCAAAGTGCCATTGTAGAGCACGCCCGCACAAATTCCGCGCGCGGCGGCGCTTACGGACAGGAATCGTTGCCGATAACCCCGCTTTTTGGTGTCAACACCTTGATTTTCTGAGAAAAGAGGCAGTGCCGCGGTATCATGCGCTTTCCTGGAGTCCGTTTTTTGTTCTGCCGTTATGCGCCGACTGTTTTTTACTTTGCTACTAACGTTTGCTGCGGCAGGTGCCGCGCAGGCGGCTTATGCCGCGGACGGGGAGGAGCCTCCGAAAACGGCGCTTGTGCTCTCCGGGGGCGGTGCCCGTGGCTTTGCGCATATCGGCGTATTAAGGGCGCTTGAGGAACTCGGTATCCAGATTGACGTGGTGGCGGCAACGAGCATGGGCGCGATGGTCGGAGGCGGCTTTGCCGCGGGCTATACGCCTGAGGAAATCGCGCGCGTCACAAAGGCAGTGGACTGGGCGAAGATGTTTGCTCCCCGGGCCGACCGTCCGAGCCTTACCTGGCGCAGAAAAGCCGATGACCTTGCGGGAATCGGTGCGGGTGAGGTCGGGGTGTCGGCAAATGGCGTCTCGTTTCCCGCAGAAGTCATGCCCACGCAGGAACTCGATATATTCCTTGCGCGCGTGACGCAGCCCGTGAGCCGCATCAATAACCTCTCAGAACTTTCCATTCCCTTCGCGGGCGTAGCAACGGACCTTGTCACGGGGGCCAAAGTGGTTTTACAGGAGGGCGTGACGCTTTCCAAAGCCATGCGTGCCTCGATGTCGATTCCGGGCGCTTTTGCGCCGGTTCCCTACGGTAAGGCGCTTTTGGTGGACGGGGGACTCACGGATAACCTCCCCGTGGATCAAGCCCGTGCCATGGGCGCTGAGCGCGTGATTGCCGTCAATGTCGGCACTCCTTTATTCGGGCGTGAGAAGCTCGAGAGTGTTTTCGGGATCATGGGGCAGATGGTCAATATTCTCACCGAGCAAAACGTACGGGCGTCGATTGCGTCGCTCACCGACCGCGACATTCTCATTACGCCTGACTTATCGGACTTTACGGCGGGCGACTTCAATGCCTTTGACGCGATTGAACGCGCGGGCTATGAGGCCGTGATGAAGCACAGAGCTGAACTTGAGCGCTTTCGGGTGTCTCCCGGACAGTACCAAAAGTGGCGCTCCCGGGTGCTCGCGGGGCTTACTGACAACGCCGTGCATCATGTCACCGAAGTGCGGGTTGAGGGGCTTAAGACCGTTAATCCCGAAACGGTGCTTCGTGACGCTGACCTCGATATCTCAAAACCCGTGACCGACGAAGATGTGGCGCGCTCTGCGCGCCGCGTCTGGGCTGACGGTGACTTCAGAAGCGTTCCCTACCGCTTTGAGCCGGGGCCGCGCAATACGGAGGTTCTCGTTTTTGAGCCCGATGAAAAAAGCTGGGGTTATTCCGTGCTGCGCTTCGGCGGCAACGTCCAGTTTGACGCCGACCGCACCCACAGCTTCAACGTGATTCTTGCGCACACCTGGGGGTGGTTAAATGACTGGGGAGCCGAGTGGAGAACCGAACTGCAGTTCGGTGAGACGCGGCGAGCCAAAACCGAGTGGTATCAGCCTCTGGGGGCAGCCTCTCCCTGGTACGTGCTGCCGCGCATTGAAGCCGAGCGCACCGGGGTGGATCTCTATGCTGATAACGACGGGGACGACATTCCGTATGCCCGCTACAACAACACGCAGGTGACGGCAGACGTCTCTCTTGGCTACGAATTCGGCCGGCTCGGTACTGCATCGGTTTCCGCAGGCTACATGCGGCTTTACGCCGACCGCGACATCGGCGCGCCGGGGCTTAAATACCGGGCGAGCGCCCCTTTTGCCGGGGCCGAGGTGAATTTCGATACCTTGGATAACGTCAACTTCCCGCGCTCCGGGTTTTTGTTAAACGCGCAGGTGCACCGGCTTTTTAATCCGGACGTCAACGACGGCGTCAGCCGCAGCACAAACGATACGGTCTACACGGTGGAAGGTGTGCTGCCCGTGGTGTTAAACGACGACTGGAGCATGATTCTTTCCGGGCGCTACGGCGTATCAACGCTTCCCGGGATCTTTACGCTCGGCGGCGTTTTCAACCTCTCGGGGTCGCCTTACGGACGGTTTTCCGGCGACCATATGGCCCTGGGCCGCGTGATGCTCATGCGCTCGATTGCCACGCCCTTAAAAGAAAAGGGCATCGCGCTTTACGCCGGCATGAGTTACGAGGTGGGGCGCGCCTATAACGACACGGCGTTTTACGCGGAAGAAAGCCGCGAGTGGAAGCAGGCGGGGTCTGTGTTTTTGGGAGCGGACACCTGGATCGGGCCCATGTACATGGTGCTCGGGCAAACCTTCGGTCGCAGTACGGCGCTTACCTTCTACTGGGGGCGGCTGCACTGATGTGGAAAAAGCGGCAGAGGCTTAAAAACCCGTGCCGCTTTTTTTACGGACGCCGCCGGAATTATTTTGCGCAGACGGAGCAGGCCGGATCTGCGGAGAGGCCCATGACGTCAAACTTCATGGTGAGCGTGTCGCCGATCAACAGTTTCCCGTCAAGGCCTTTTACGCCCAAAACGAGTTTGATCGCTTCCTGCGCGGCAAACATCCCGGCAATCGCGGTGACGGGCCCGGAAACCCCGGTCTGCGCGGCCTTTACATCCTTTTCTTCGTCTTCGGGGAACGTGCACTGGTAGCAGGGCGAGGGGTGCCGGCTGAAGTCAAAGACCGCGATCTGAAAGCTGAAGCGCACGGCGCAGGCCGTCACTAGCGGTCTGCGTGCGGCGTGCGCCGCACGGTTTGCTGTGTGGCGCGTTTTGAAGTTGTCCGAGCAGTCAAGAAGAATGCTTTTTTCGTCGAGAAGCCGGGCCAGAAGCGCATCGTCTGCGCGCTCCGCGACCGCGGTCACCGGCACGTCGGGCGTGATGTCGGAGAGCATCCGCTTCGCGCTTTCAGCCTTATTCATGCCGATGCGCGCCGGAATGTGCAGAATCTGACGCGGCAGGTTGGTTTCATCCACCGTGTCGGAGTCAATCACCGTGATGCGGCCGGCGCCGGCTTCCGCGAGCGCCAAAAGTGCGGGGGAGCCGATGCCGCCGGCGCCGATCACCACAAAGTGTGCTTCAGAAAGCGCTCTTTGACCTGCTTCGCCCCATTCTTTCAGAAGCACCTGCCGGCTGTAGCGTTCAGCTGCGGGATTGGTCATTTGCTCTCTCCCTTGGCGTCGGTTTTTGCCTTGGCTTTTTCTTTCTGAGCGGCTTCCTTGGCGGCTTTTTCCTTGGCGGTCTTGGCTTCAGCCTTAAGCTTTGCCTGCGTTTCGGCGTGCGTGATCACTTTTTTGCCGAGAAGCTGGTTTTTGGCTTGTTCAAGCGGAAAGTCCTTGTCGTCTCCGAACATGTAGCGAAGGGTCGGTACTTTGGCGTTTTCTTCGTCAAAGGCCTCCTCACCGGCGTCGTCCGTTTCCTTTTTCGCCGCCTTTGCGTCCTCATTCTTGCCGTCCGTCACCTCAATGTGGTGCGCGAGGTCGGACTCTCTGAGGTTAAAGGACGGGTAATTGCCTTCCGGCGTATCGTCTACGGCGATGTTGGGGGTGATGCCCTTGGCCTGAATTGTGCGGCCCGAGGGGGTGTAGTAGCGTGCGGTCGTAAATTTCACGCCCGCTGTCTCACCGTTTTTGACGCGCAGCGGGATGATGGTCTGAACGCTGCCCTTGCCGAAGGAGCGCGTTCCCATGATCGTGGCGCGTTTGTGGTCCTGCAGGGCGCCCGCGACGATTTCAGAGGCCGAAGCCGAGGCGGGATTGACGAGAACCACGAGCGGCACGCTCTTGGCGGATTCCGGAACCTGTGCGATATGGTCCGGCGACTCGTTTCCGACGGCGTAGTCACGCAGCACAGCGAGGTACTTTTTCTCGTTTTCAGGGGTGCGCCCGCGGGTGGAAACAACGAGGCTGTGTTCCGGCAGAAACACAGCGGAGACGCCGATGGCGGCCTGCAGAAGTCCCCCGGGGTTGTTTCTCAGATCAAGCACCACGCCTTTAAGGGGCGCCTGATCGGCAAGTTTTGTGTAGGCAAGCGCCACATCATCGGCCGTTCGCTCCTGAAACTGCGAGATGCGGATGTAGCCCACGTTATCGGTGAGAAGCTTGCTTTTTACCGACTGAATCTTGATGATCGCGCGCTCAAGCTTAATGACGATGGGTTTTGCCGACCCCTTGCGGGCAATCGTCAGAACAATGCTTGTTTTGGGTTTGCCGCGCATGAGCTTGACGTTCTCGTTCAGACTCAGATCGGCCGTGGCTTTGTCATCAATCTTGATGATGAGGTCGCCCGCCATGACGCCTGCGCGGGCCGCCGGCGTGTCGTCAATCGGGGAGACAACCCTGACGCCCGAAGGATCTTTTGTAACCTCAAGCCCCAGGCCCCCGAATTCGCCCATCGTGCTTTCTTCCATGTCCGCGTAGGCTTTCGCGTCAAGAAACGTCGAATGGGGATCGAGCCCTTCAACCATGCCTTTGACGGCGTTTTCCAGGAGCTTTTTGTCCGAAATCTCATCCACGTAATAGTTTTTGACGGAGCCGAAGACGTCGGCAAAGAGCCGGATGTCTTCGACCGGCAGCTGTACCGTACGGGATTTTTCGGCAAAAGCCGTGAGACTCACGGTAAGCGCTGCGCCGCAGGCAACGCCCGCGGCAGCGAGTGCCGCTGAGCGCATGAATGTACGAATGGTCATGATCTCGAGGGGAGAGTCAGTTTTTTATGTTTGTTGAGGGTACGCCGGTTGAGCACCGGAAATTTTGCCGCAGCAAAGCGCAGTAAAAGCGGTGCACACGTATACCAAAGACGTCAAGAATACCGAAGCGCGGGCTTACCGGGCAAGCCATCGGCTCGGGTCAAAGGGTTTTCCTTTGTAACGGAGTTCAAAGTATAGGCCGGGCTCGTCTTCGCCTCCGGAGCTGCCGACGCTCGCAATGGTTTCGCCCTGGCGCACCTTGTCGCCCACAGACTTATAAAGCGACTCGTTGTTGGCGTAGACGGAAAGGTAGTTGGAGCCGTGATCGAGAATGAGGAGGTTGCCGAAGCCGCGCATCCAGTCGCTGAAGACAACGGTGCCCGGGGCCGTGGCCACCACGCTTTGCCCCGGTTTTGCGCGGATTAAAAGACCCCGCCAGGGAAGGCTTGCCGCAGCGCCCGCGCGTTTCTGGCCGAAGCGCGCCGTAACCGTGCCGCGCGTGGGCATGAGAAGTTTCCCGCGAAGTGACCTGAAATTAAGCGACGGTGAGGCAATTGCAGGGGGCTCGGTGCGGGCCGTGGCTTTTTGTTCGCGGCGGCGCTTTTCCGCCTCTTTTTTAAGCGCAAGCTGCCGGGCGGCTTCCTTTTTGGCGGCCTCGGCAATGCGCTTGTCGATCCCTGCGATGAGGTTACTGAGTTCGCGGTCGTTTTTGACGAGCTGCTCGTAGCGGGCCCGCTGGCTGTCCAGCGCTTTTTTGAGGTCGGCTAACGCCGTCTCGCGGCTTTTTTTCTCACGCTCAAGCTGCCGGCGGTTATCCTGCTCGGCTTTTTCGATTTTGGCGAGTTCCGTGCGTTTGGCGTTGGTTTTGCGCGTCACCTCGGCAATGTTTTTCTGCCGGTTTTCCAGGCGGTCAATCGTGCGGTCCTGTTCGCGCGCCATGTATCGGAGCATCCCGGTCATGCGGGAGATGTCGTTGGGGTTGCCGCCCATCAAAACCGTCTGCCAGGGATGCCGTAGCGTGTTCATGTACTGCGCCCGGCTGATCAAAGCGACCGTCCCCTCGGCGTCCTTAACGTGTTCGCCGACGATCGCGGCTTCTCGCCTTAAGTCGGAGAGCTGGTTTTCAACGCCTTTTTTCTGTTCGCTCAACTCTTTAAGGGTCCGGCTGCTGCGGCTGATCGCCTGTTCGCTTTTTCTGAGATCGGTGTTGATCGCGTCAAGCCTCGCTTCCTTGCGGTTGATGTCGCGGCGGATGTCGGAAATCTGCCCCTTAAGGGAGTCGCGCTCACGGGTGAGTGTTTTGCGGTCTGCGTCGGGCGATGGTTTGCTCCAGGCAGGCAACACCGCTGATGCCGCGCCCAAAAGGGCGGCACACACGGCAAGCGGGCCCAACACCCGCGGGATAAAGCGCTGCTGCATGGCAGAAATAATCCGGCCGGCCCGGTAAACCTCCGGCGGGCCGGCTTTTCTCCGATCGGGCTTACTTTGCCTTACCCTGGGCGGCGACGGCAGCCACCGCCGCCGCAATCTCCTCGGCGTTACCGAGGTAGTAGTGGCGGATCGGGTTCATCGCATCGTCAAACTCGTAGACGAGGGGCTGCGCCGTGGGGATATTAAGCGAGACGATGTCATCATCGCTCACCTTATCAATATGCTTGATGAGCGCACGCAGGGAATTGCCGTGAGCGGCAATGATGACGCGCTGACCCGAGGCAACCGTGGGCTTAATCTCTTCTTCCCAGTAGGGAACGACGCGGGCGACCGTGTCTTTGAGGCATTCGGTTGCGGGAATGAGTTTCGGATCGACGTCAGCATACCGGGGATCTGTGAGCGCACTGCGGGGATCTCCCTCGGGCAGCGGATTGGGGGCCGTGGCGTAGGCACGGCGCCAGATAAGCACCTGCTTTTCCCCGTACTTGGCGGCGGTTTCGGCTTTGTTTAACCCCTGCAGCGCCCCGTAGTGGCGTTCGTTTAAGCGCCAGGAGTTTTTCACCGGGATCCACATTTCGTCCAGTGTGTCAAGCGTAATCCAGAGCGTGCGGATCGCGCGCTTTAAAACGCTTGTAAAGGCAATATCAAACCCGTAGCCTTCGCTTTTGAGAAGTTCGCCCGCTTTTTTGGCTTCGGCGCGGCCCTGTTCGGTGAGGTCCACATCGGTCCAGCCGGTAAAGCGGTTTTCAAGGTTCCACTGACTTTGTCCGTGGCGCATCAGAACGAGTTTATGCATGGTATTGACTGCCCTAGATCAGGAAAAAAGAAGCCTATTCCGTCATTCTATAATGACGGACTGCGCCCTTTCCAAAAAGACTGTGCTGATGCAGTCGGCGAAAGGATTTTTCCTTTAAGTGAAAGTAGTCAATCGTGAACGCCTTTTTGCTGGACAATATTCTGCTGATTGCCATTATCTGCGTGTGCGTGGTTTCGCTTGCGTGGCCTTACGTTGCCAAGCGCCGCTGGGGGCCGGAAGTCGACAACCGCTCCGCCACCGAACTCATCAACCATAAAAACGCCCAGATTGTGGATCTCAGAGACCCGGCGGACTTTAAAAAGGAATGCATCGCCCGCTCGGTTAATATTCCCACCGACCGTATTCAGAACGAACTCGGTAAGCTCGATAAGACGCGCCCGGTGCTTCTCGTCGATGACGACGGCCGGCGCTCCCGGATGGCTTCGCCCCTTTTAAGAGGCACGGGCTTTAAGGAAGTCTTTATTCTCGCGGGCGGCTTAAACGCCTGGCGTACCGCTAAGCTTCCCTTCTCGCGCTGATTTTTTCCCCCGGTTTTTCGGCGTCTGCCGGCTGCTTCGGATAAAGCCGGCAGACCGTTTGTTTTCAGTCCGAATTTTTTTGACAGAGTTTATCCATGGCCGAAGAAAACACCACCAACAATGCCCAGCCTGCCAACGAAGAAGCGGCGCAGCAGCCCAGCTTCCAGCTCGTGCGCTGCTACTTAAAGGACGCCTCGCTTGAAATGCCGCACGCCCCGGAGATTTTCCTCACGGCGCCCGCCGAGCAGCCCAATGTGGACATTCAGTTTGAGGTCTCTCAGCGCCGGCTTCCGATGGAAGGCGCCTGGGAAGTGGTTGTGCGCGGCACGATCACCGTGACCGTGAAGGATCAGACGATGTTCCTCGTGGAAGGCAAGCAGGCCGGTATCTTTGATATCCGCAACATTCCCGACGAAGCCGTGGCGCACCTCACCAACGTCATGTGTCCGACGATCGTTTACCCCTATCTGCGTGCCAACCTCGCCGACATCGTGACCCGTACAGGACTGCCCCCGGTGCATCTGCCGGAAGTGAACTTTGAAGCGCTTTATCAGCAGCGTCTCGCACAGGCGCAGGCCAAGGCCCAGGAAAGCGGTGCGGCCCCGGCTGCTGCCGATGAAGGCGCCGCGCACGCGTAAAACACATTTAACCGTCAGAGACTGTGCAGCTGTTTCTGTTTGCGCAGTTTTTGAGGACTTTTGGGAGTCAAAAGCATGGAAGCCGCCGATAACACTGAGGCAGTCAAAAAAATCCGGATTGCGCTCATTGACGATCACACGCTTTTCCGCAGCGGTCTGAAGGCGCTTCTGACGCGTCAGAACGACTTTGAGATCGTGGGCGAAGCCGCCGATGGTCTTGAGGGCGTCAAGCTCGTGGAGCAGGTTAAGCCCGACTTGGTTCTGCTTGACCTTGATATGCCCACCATGAACGGGCATGAGGCGCTTGAGCAGATTCTGGAAGCCGATCCCAACATGGCGGTGCTGATGCTCACCGTGAGCGAAGACGGTGATGATCTAGCCGAATGCATGCGGCTTGGTGCCCGCGGTTATCTTTTAAAGAAGATTGACGCGGACTTTCTGCTGCAGAGCGTGCGCCACGCCGTGGCGGGTGACTCGGTCATTTCTCCAGAGATGACCAGTAAGCTCGTAATGAAACTGCGGCGCGACTCTTATCTCGCGGCCCCGGCTCCTGACGTGGAGTCGCTTACGCCCCGTGAACGTCAGATTTTGGCGTGGCTGGCCCGCGGCGTTTCCAATAAGGAAATCGCCCGTGCGCTTGACCTCGCGGAATCCACCGTGAAGGTGCATGTGCAGAGCGTGTTGCGTAAGCTCAACATCAAGAGCCGTGTGCAGGCGGCCGTCTTTGCCGTGGAACACCACCTCGACAAACTCTGAAACGACTTTTGGCGGTCTGTTTTTGTGCGCCCCCGTGCGGCCTTCCTACAATCGAAGGCGTACGGGGTTTTCTTTGCCCGTTGAGGTTGCGTTATGAAGGGTAGTTTTCGTCTTTTCTGTGCGGCCGCGGCCGCGGTGGTTTTTCTTGCCGGGTGCGCTCATCCGCAGTTAATCGATATGGGTGAGTCCTCAGCGGTTGTGGCGCAGGAGCTCGGAGAGCCCATGGCCAAAACACCGATGCCTGACGGCACGGAACGCTGGACCTATTCCATGCAGCCTTTCGGCCAGGAAGTCTGGTGGCTTTTCATGGATAAGACCGGACGCGTCGTTGGGCGTGAGCAGGGGCTGCAGGAAAAATATTTTCCGCTCATCAAAATCGGCGAATCCACCGAAGCCGATGTCTGGAAACTTTGGGGACGGTGCGCGCAGAAGTACGAGTTTCACCTGGTGAACGAACACGCCTGGATGTACCGCTTTAAGGATCACGGCGGATTTGATATGGCCGTGTGGCCGCAGTTTGACACCAAGGGGATCGTGAGAAGCCTTGATGTGACCACGGACCCCTGGAAGGACCGTGATTCCGACTGGATGGCCTTCCCGTAACCGTCATGCATTGCCTCCGCATGAAGCCGGCTTGACAGCCGGCTGAAAATCCCCCACGATTAAAACTGAATCCGCGGGGGATTTTCGTTTTTGGCCGGCCTTTTTTGCATAAGGAGGCTCATCATGCAGAGCACGGTACTGTCGGAGCGCTTTGAGAGGGCCCGGCGTGCGGCGCAGGGGCGTTGGCGCGAAATCTTTATTGCCTGCGGCATTGACGAAGCGTTTTTATCGCGCCGGGCGGGGCCGTGCCCCAACTGCGGCGGTCGCGACCGGTTTATTTTTGACGACAAGTTCGGCGCCGGCAACTTCTTCTGCCGCGGCTGCGGCCCCGGAGACGGGTTTGAACTTATAGCGCGCGTTAACGGCATTTCGCGCACGGCGGTTTTGGCACAAGTGGAATCTTTCTGCGGGATTGACGTCCCGGTCGAGCCCGTAAAGTCCGTGAGAGAAGCGCAGGAAGATGCCTCTTTACCGGTCGCCTTTCATCTGAAACTCTGGGCGCAGGCGCGTCCCGTGGCGCCCGCTGATCCCGTATGGAAGTACCTTGTAAACCGCGGACTTGACCCGGCAAACGCCGGGAGCGAAATCCGCTGCCACACCGCGCTTTTTGTGAGCGACAGTGAGGAAGAGACTGAGACCGTTTTCCCGGCGATGCTCTCCCGCGTGACGGACGCCGAAGGCATCGTGACGGCACTGCACCGAACCTATCTCACCGAGGAGGGCATGAAGGCCCCGATTGAGTCGCCCAAACGCGTGACGCCCGGAAAAATCCGGGGCGCCGCCGTTGAACTCGGTAACCCCGGAGCTGTGCTCGGGGTCGCGGAGGGCGTTGAAACGGCACTGGCCGCCTCTGCGCTTTTCGGCTTTCCCGTCTGGGCGGCGCTCGGAGCCTCAAATCTTGCCGCTTTTGAGGCGGTGCCCGCGGGCGTGAAAAAAGTGGTGGTCTTTTCCGATAACGATGCCAATTTCACCGGACAGGCGGCGGCCTTCGAGCTTGCAAGGCGCCTGAGTCTTTCCGGACTCACCGTTGAAGTGAAGGTGCCGGACGCCGTGGGAGAGGACTGGCTTGATGTGCTCAACAGCAAAAACCGCGGGTCAAAACCGGGCTTTAATGCAAATTCCGTGTAAACGGCGGGTCTTTTTTGTGTGCTTTCGACAACGAACGGCAGAAAAACGGGGGGTTGGTTTGGCTTTTCCGTCAATGGCTTGACTATGATGGGAGCGGTGTGTGTTGATACAACTCTCATGTGTGGATCAGGCAAGGAGGCAGAATCGATGTTCAAGGCTATTCTCAATTTCATCCGGAAGCTCTACGAACCAAAGCCCGGCCATTGCCCCAAGGCAATCGACTATGAGTGGACCAATCAGGAAGGCACCGACGTCCGGCGTCATGAGCCGAGCCGCACGGGGGGAGATCCGGTTGATACGCTTGAAGCCGCTGTGAAGGCCCCGAAGGATTCCGGCGAACCGCGCCTTGTGCCCGATAAGCGCCATATGCGCACGAAGCCCGCTGAAGCCGCCAAGGACGCTGAATCCGGAGAGGAAAAAAAGCCGGCCGTGAAAAAGTCGGCCGCCAAGAAACCCGTCGTGAAAAAGACGGCGGCTAAAAAGCCGGCAGCCAAAAAGCCCGCCGCCCGCAAGACGACCAAGACAGCCAAGACGGCCGAACCGGAAAAGGTAACGGCCGCGGCGCCGGAAGTGAAGGCGGAGGCTAAGCCTGCCGCCAAACCCGCTGCACGCAAACCCCGGACGGCTAAAACCAAGGCTGAAACAGCCGCAGCTGCCGCGAAAAAGCCCCGTGCAACCGCAAAAAAGACCGTGAAGGCGGAGGCTGAGAAACCGGCTGCTGCGCCCGCTGCGGAAACTGCAGCTGAAACGAAGGCGCCCGCGAAGAAAACGACAGCCAAAAAGCCCGCGGCCCGCAAGACAACGGTCAGGAAAGCGGCAGCGGCCAAACCCGCCGCCGAAAAGTCCGTGAAAAAGACGGCGCCCGCCGAAAAGCCCGCTGAGACCGTTAAGAGCGCGCCTGCTGCAGAGGTGAAGGCCCCTGAAGCAGCGCCTCAGGCAAAGGCTTCTTAAGGATTGCTCCGGCGATGGCAGGACGTCCGAAGCGGGTGATTTATCCCGCCGGTGCCCAGGCCGCAAGCGCTGAGCGCCTTGCGGCCGCAGCCCTTAAGACCGCGGCTGCGGCCGAACTTGTGGCGGCAAGTTCCGTGAAGGAAATCGTCGCGCGGCTCAAAGACCGCTATCCCGAGATTGCTGCGGTGAAGCGCAAAACCGCCATGGTGCAGTTTCTGCGGCAAAACGAAGAGGCGCTTAAAGCCTTGGCTGAGGAAAGCTGAAGGCAACAAAAAATGCCGGGCTCCGACAAAAGAGTTCCGGCATTTTTTTGTGCAATGCGTTTAGCCGTGCGTGTTGTCCGTGTGGTGTACGCTCATCCCCAGAGCCCGCACCGAAATTGAGACCTCCAGGGCAAAGGTAAAGGCCGCGAGAACAATAAGCCCCACGGAGATTAAAAGCAGAATGCTTTTGACGATCTCAAGCGGCACGTTAAACATCGATTCCACGACGCTGGAAAGCACCAGAAGACCGGAAAACGTCGCCGAAAGCGTCACCAGAAGAATCGCCTTTTTCAGCAGCGTCGCGCGCCGGAAAATGAGTTCGATCTCTTCATCAAGCTCGGGGTTTTCGTAGCCTGCGAGATCCTTGGCCTGAAGCAGTTCTCTTACGCGGCCTGTGGTGTGCTCATAGCGCCCCGACATCGTCATCAGCAGAAACCCCGCGCCCGAAATGAGCGTAATGGGGGTAAGCGACGTGCTTAAAACGTAGGCAAAGTCAATGTATTCCATTTTTCTTTCCCCGTCAGTGATGCACGCTCATGCCGAGCGCTTTAAGCGAGATGTTGACTTCAAACGAAAAGAAAATCGTTGAAATCACGATAAGACCCACAGCGCCCAAAAGAAGAATGCCTTTGAGGGTTTCAAGGGGCGTGCCGAACATCGCTTCAACAACGCTTGCCAACACGAGAAGCCCCGAGCAGGCCGCTGAGAGCACCACAAGCAGAATCGCTTTTTTCAGAAGTGCCGCACGCATGAAGATGAGTTCAATGGCGTGATTGAGCTTCGGATCGTTGTTGCCGATCAGGTTGCGTGTGCGCAGCAGCTGCCGTACGCGCCCGGTGGTGTGCGCGTACCGGGCCGACATGGTAAGAAGCAGTAGACCCACGCCCGAAATGAGCGTAATGGGTGTGAGCGCAGCACTTAAAACCTGCGCAAAATCAATATGGTTCATTTTTTTATCAGTTTTCAGCGGATTTCAGAAAATCGATTTCCTTCGGGTGCACGATGCGGTGAAAGTCTTCGGTATTGATGATGATTGAGGTGTCGCGCGAGCCCGCGTTAAAGGCGAGTTTCTCATAGCGCGTAAAAAGCGTGGGGTCTGCGATGTTAAGAAGCTTCTCGTGAAAGGAGACGGGCGGGACGGCTCCGAAGATGCAGCCCGTGAGGTCCATGACTTCCGAGGCGCTGCACAGTCCGCAGCGCGTGCCGCCGAAAGCGTGCGCAATCTTTACGAGATCGGCCTGGCAGTCCGCGGGGAGCACCGCAAGGACGTACTGCTTGACGCCGTTACCCTTCACCATGCACACGAGGGCCTTGGCGCCCTGACCGAGCTCGGTGCCGCGAAGTTCAGCCACCGACGCACTTGAGCGTTCACCTGCGGGGTGGTGCATGACGCGGTAGCGGGCTTTGCCTTCATCAAAAAGTGTGCAGAGTTTTTCAAGAACCTGTTCAACCATGGCGTTTTCCGGATCCGCTTTACGCGGAAAAGAAAACCGGCGGATAGTTTCTTCGCCGGTCTTGATATATTTATTCTCGTCCGCATGTGGGAGGTGTGAACCCGTATGGCGGGCTAGGAGCGTATTTTAGTCCCTGGAGGCATTGAATCGTGACAGAAAAAACATTGGCCGGACGCTTTCTGGTGGCCACCCCCTCCATGAAGGATCCGTTCTTTTCCAAAACCGTGATTCTGCTTGTGGGGCATAACGCTGGAACCGGGGCTTTGGGCTTGGTGCTTAACCGTGAGTCGTCGGTGACGATGGAGGAAGCCTGCCGGCAACTTGGGTTTGAATGCACGGCTGATCCCTCGGCCCGCCTGGGCTGGGGCGGGCCGGTTGCCAATACCCGGGGCTTTATCGTGCATGCGCCGGCCGCTGACGGTGAGCCCCTGATTTTCACGGACGGGGAACTTGCGCTCGGGGCTTCGGCCAATCTGTTAAAGGCCATTGCCGAAGGTAAGGGCCCCGCAAAGTCCTACATCGTTTTGGGTTGCGCCGGTTGGGAACCCGGGCAGCTCGAAGGGGAGATCGAAAGCGGCGCCTGGCTGATTGCGCCCGCGGACAACCGGATTGTCTTTGATATGCCTGTTGAGGAGCGCTATGAGGCGGCCCTCGCGGCCGTCGGAGACGAGCCGCCTGAGCCCACCGACATCCCCTCGGTTTTCCGGATGCCGGGCCCGGGGCACGCGTAAAATGCGCCCGACGTACTAAAACAACAGCAGGGATGACGGGCATGGTGCCGCAGGGAACCGTTTTGGGCTTTGATTTCGGTGTTAAGCGCATCGGCGTGGCGCTCGGAAACACACTCACGGCCTCAGCGCACGCTCACTGCGTGATCGACGGCACCACAAAACGCCGGTGGGACGCCATTGAAAAGCTCATCGGTGAGTGGCAGCCGCTGGTTTTGGTCTGCGGTATTCCGCGGCACCCCGACGGCGCGGCGCACGAAGTGACCGTGCGGGCTTCGCGCTTTGCCAGGCAGCTCGCAGGGCGCTTTCATCTGCCCGTTTTCACGGTGGATGAGCGCTACTCGTCGGTTGAAGCCGAACGGGACAATCCCGGGGCCGAGGTGATTGACGATGCCGCGGCCGCCGTTATCCTGCAGCAATGGTTTGATGAAGGGTGCCCCGAGCGGCATCCGGAGGTTTAAAGCAATGCGTATCGGTGCCTGTGCCCGTTTTCTCTCGGTGTTTGTCTACACCGTCTGCTGCCTTTTTCTGATTGCGTTTGTTTTTCCGCGGTCAACGGATGAGAAAAAGGGGCGCATTATCCGGCGCTGGGCCGGAAAACTTCCCCGCTGGCTCGGCATTCGCGTTGAAGTCGAGGGCAGAATTGCCGAAGAAGCAGTGCACGACTGCGGCATTACACCCGGGGCGATGGGGCGGCTGGTCGTCTCCAACCACGTGTCGTTTCTGGATATCTTTTCCCTGGACAGCGTTGTGCCCTCGGCTTTTGTTGCCAAGGCTGAAATTGCCAAGTGGCCGGTCTTCGGCGGTATCGCCAAGGCCGTGAACACAATCTTTATTGAGCGCGGCAACCGCAAGGCTTTGCTCGGAATCGGCTCCAACATGCAAAAGGCCCTGGAAGAAGGCAAAACCCTTCTGATGTTTCCGGAAGGCACAACCTCTGACGGTACGGGCCTTTTAAAGCTTCATGCCAATTTGTTTGATGCGGCCGCCAAAACCGGTGCCGAAGTGATTCCGGTGGTGCTGCGCTACAAAAGCCGCGGCGAAATTACAACAGCGCCCGCCTACGTCGGTAAGGTCGGACTTTTTGAGTGCCTCTGGAAGGTTGTGAATACGCCGGATCTGACAATTCTGATCAAAATCGGCGAACCCATCCGGCCGATGGCCGGTGAAGACCGTCACAGCCTGTGCCGCCGCGCCAGTGCCGTGATGAGCGCGGCGATCGGCGTGGCCGATCCCCTCGCGGTAAAAGCTGAAGTTGTGCTGCAGCCTGAGGCCATAAAGGCGCCATTGAAAGAGCCGGCACTCTGACGGAGTCGGGTGCAAAAACGGGCGGCCTCTTAAGGCGGACTCAAAAATTGTTGCAGTTTCAGCGGGCTTTGCGGTATGCAGCCGTAAGCCTGACGTGCCATAATCGAATGAACCATGCTGAACATCCGTTCAGCTTTTTATTCTCACAGACGCATTAATACGATGTCCCTGACGGATCCTTATCTTCAGATCGACGATGTGACCTTCGGTTACTCAAGCCGCGTTATTTTGGATGACGTGAGCCTGAGTTTCGGCCGCGGGCAGGTCGTGGCGATCATGGGCGGCTCGGGCATGGGTAAGACGACGCTCTTAAAGCTCATCGGCGGACTGTTAAAGCCGCAGAAAGGCCGCATTATTCTAGACGGTGAGACGCTTGACGCCGCGGATCAGAAAGAGCTTTACCGGCTCAGGCGCAAGATGGGGATGCTTTTTCAGTTCGGTGCGCTTTTTACCGATCTCTCCGTTTTTGACAATGTCGCCTTCCCTTTGAGGGAGCAGACGGATCTGGATGAAGAAACAATCCGGGATCTGGTGCTCATGAAGCTTGATGCCGTAGGGTTAAGAGGCGCCGCCGCTCTGATGCCTTCGGCAATCTCGGGCGGCATGGCGCGGCGCGTGGCGCTCGCGCGCGCGATTGCCCTGGACCCGGCCCTCATCATGTATGACGAACCCTTTGCGGGGCTTGATCCCATTTCGATGGGCATTACCGCGCAGTTGATCCGCAGGCTTACCGATGCCTTAAACGCCTCAAGCCTTATCGTGACGCACGACGTTGCGGAAACCTTTGCGATTGCCGACTACGTTTACATGATTAACGCGGGCCGCATTGCTGCGGAAGGCACGCCCGAGGTGCTTTCGGCTTCCAAGGATCCCTATGTGCGGCAGTTTCTGGACGGAGCCCCGGACGGTCCCGTGCGTTTTCATTATCCGGCAGCCGACCGTGCGGCGGATTTTTCAGTGAGGCCCTTATGAGTCAGTGGCTTTATCAGGTGATTGCCGCGCTCGGGCACTACGTCATCAGTCAGGTCAGAGGCATCGGCAAGCTCGCGCTTTTTTCCTGGCAGGTTTTCCTGCGTCTGGGTGCAGGGTTTTCGCGCTTCGGGCTGGTTGTCCAGCAGATTCACTTTATCGGGAACTATTCCCTGGTGATCATTTCGGTTTCGGGGCTTTTTGTGGGCTTTGTGCTGGGGCTGCAGGGCTACTACATTTTGGTGCGCTACGGCAGCGAACAGGCGCTGGGCGTTCTGGTTGCCGTGTCACTGCTGCGTGAACTCGGCCCGGTGGTGACGGCACTTTTGTTTGCGGGCCGCGCCGGCACCTCGCTTACCGCTGAAATCGGTTTGATGCGCGCGGGCGAACAGCTTGCCGCCATGGAAATGATGGGGGTGGATCCCCTGCGGCGCATCATTGTGCCGCGCTTTTTGGGAGCCGTCATTTCAATGCCGGTTTTGGCAATTATTTTCTCCGCCATCGGCATCATCGGTTCGTGGTTTGTGGGCGTGCAGTTAATCGGCACGGATAACGGCGCCTTCTGGTCGCAGATGCAAAACGGCGTGGACCTTTACATTGACGTTGTAAACAGCGTCATCAAGTCCTTTGTGTTCGGCGTGATTGTAGGGCTGGTGGCTCTTTTTCAGGGTTACAGCTCGCGTCCGACCCCTGACGGCGTTTCGCGCGCCACGACCCGTACGGTTGTGATCAGTTCGCTTTTGGTGCTGGGCGTTGACTTCATGATGACCGCCCTCATGTTTTCCGGAATTTAACTTTTTTGAGTTGACAGACAGACTATGGAACGCAGAAGCATGGAATTTATGGTCGGCCTTTTCGTTCTGGCCGGCTTTGTCGCTTTGCTTTTTGTCTCACTGCAGGCGGCTAACCTCGGAAACTTCTCCTTCAGTGCCAAAACCTACGAAGTGACGGCAAACTTCGACAACATCGGCGGACTCAAAGCCCGTGCGCCGGTCAAAAGCGCCGGCGTTGTTGTGGGGCGCGTGAGGGACATCACCTTTGACCAGTCGACTTTTCAGGCCACGGTGAAGATGGACCTTGACAGCGGCTACAAGTTCCCGGCCGACACCTCCGCAAAGATTCTCACCTCGGGCCTGCTGGGCGAGCAGTACATCGGGCTGCAGGCCGGGGGCGACGACGGTGATCTCAAAGAGGGCAGCAAAATCGAACAGACACAGTCGGCGCTCGTATTGGAAAACCTGATCAGTCAGTTCCTTTTCCAGATGGCTGAAAAGGGCGGCGACGACAAAAAATAAAACGCGCGCAGGAATAAGAAGATGCGTTTCAATAAATTGTCTCTGGCGGCGGGCTTTGCCTCGGCACTCGTGCTTGCGGGCTGCGCTTCGGTGCCGCCCGATGCCGGTACCAATCCCGAAGACCCCTGGGAGAAAATGAACCGCCAGACCTTCATGATGAATACGGTTCTGGACGAATTCGTGATGCGTCCGATCGCCAAGGGCTACGTCAACGTGGTGCCTGAGCCCGTGCGCACCGGTGTCACCAACGTTTTTGTTAACCTCGGCGAACCCTCCAACGTTGTCAATAATGCGCTGCAGGGTAAGAGCGAGGATGCGCTTGCCTCGGTGTTTCGCTTCCTGATCAACACCACCTTCGGTCTAGGCGGTATTTTTGATGTGGCGGGAACGGTGGGCAATCAGCCCGAGCGCCGTGAGGACTTCGGTCAGACGCTGCAGGTCTGGGGTGTCCCCAGGGGACCGTACTTCGTGATTCCTTTCCTAGGGCCCTCGACCGTGACGGATGCCGCAGGTGACGTTGTCGACTATTTCGGCGAACCCATGACCTATGTTGAAAACGACTTGGTGAGCTGGGGTTCATGGGGCGTGTACGCGGTGGATCTGAGAGCGCGGATGCTCCCTGCTACGGACCTTCTGCGTGATTCGATTGATCCTTATGTGATGGCGCGGGAAGCGTATTTCTCTACGCGCAGAAACGCAGTTTACGACGGTAATCCCCCGCTGGAACTTACGCCCGATGAATTTGAAGATGAGGACGAGGAGGCTGAGGCACAGACTGCTTCAGAGGCCGCGTCCGCGGAGAAAGCCAAATGATTACAAGACGCACGCTTGCGGCAGCAGCTGCCGCACTCGGACTTTTAACGCAGATTCCGGCCGTTTTGGCCGCCGCTGACGCCAAGGGCGATCCTGAGACCTGGGTCGTTGAAATCAGCAACAACATCCTTTCGCGCATCAAGGGCGATGCCAAGCTCGCGCAGGCCGATCCCCAGCAGGTCCGCAAGTTCGTGGACGAAATGGTGATGCCGGTTGTGGACTTCGTGCGCATGACCCGTATGGCCGTGGGCCCGAAGTGGCGTACTGCAACGCCAGAGCAGCGCACCGAACTGCAGAGCCTTTTCCGCGCTCAGCTCACCAACGTCTACTCCGGGGCTCTTGCGACCGTGAAGGATCAGACGGTGAAGCTTGCGCCCAACCGCGTCAAGCCCACGGAAACGGACGCCATTGTCCGTACGCTTCTGGTGGCGCCGGGTAAGCCCGATATGCGCATCAACTACCGCTTAAAGAAGGTGAAGGGCGAGTGGCGCATCATTGACGTTGATGTGGAAGGTATCTGGCTCGTGGACAACTACCGCAGTCAGTTTGCCTCGGTCGTGAACTCCTCCGGCATCGACGGCCTCATCAAGAGCCTGCGCGAAAAGGTCGGGCAGAGCGCCGCAAAGTAAGGAACGTGTATGAAAATCACCGCGGATAAGGTGACGCGCGGCAATGCCCGGGCGCTTAAAGAGACGCTGATGCAGGCTGCTGCCGGGGGCGAAACCGTGCTGGACTTTGCCGCTGTAGCCGAAGCCGATTCCTCGGCCGTGGCGCTCACGCTTTCCTGGGTGCGTGCCGTGCAGGCTAAGGGCGGCACGCCGCAGGTCTTAAACGTTCCGGCGAAAATGGTTTCGCTGATGCGTCTTTACGGGGTGTGGGATCTTTTAAAGGGATTCTGCTCGCAGCGTGCGTCAGAGACAGCGGCTAAATGAGGAAATCTTCGGTTTACGCTGCATTTGACAAAATCCGAAGGCTTCTTCATAATGCACAGCTCAGCGTTTCGCTGACGGCGCATTAGCTCAGTCGGTTAGAGCAGAGGAATCATAATCCTTGTGTCCGCGGTTCGAATCCGTGATGCGCCACCAATTCAAAATACCGCAGTTTTTCAGGAAACTGCCGTATCAAGCCGCAAAGCCTCGAAAATGAAAGGTTTGCGGCTTTTTTCTTGCCGGCAGATATTCTTTGGTTCCTGTCGTTAAGACCTGAACTCCCGGAGCACTAGATCAAAAACGATCGAAGTACTTCGGGAGTTTTTCAATGCGAAGAAGCGCGAGCAGGTCCCGGCGCTTCTTCGCCACCGCTCCCGTTACAAACGTATCTGTCGAGCGGTGCTTTCGGGCCTGAATACTCCCCAACTGACCGATGAGCTTGCTCAAGGACTCCTCGGGTACTTTGAGGTCTTTATTAGCCCTCTGCGCCTCGCGCGCCGTCACCAGCATGTTCATGCGCAAGGACTGAGCCAGCGTGTAGATGAAGAGCTTGCCTCTGTAGGCGCTTTCCGTGGCCTCCAGCCTTGAGCCATCCACCTCGTTCTTGAGTTGGTTGAAGCCCTTTTCAATAATGACGCGCTGACGATAGATGCTGTTGGTCTCAAAGGGATCGTCAATGGCATTGGTGCGAATGGCCCAGCAGCCCATCCCTCTCTGCCAAAAATCCTCGTCAAATCTTCGAGGATTCCCATTCTCTGAGCAGTCGTCCAGGCCGCAAAAGTCAGACCCACGCGGATCGTTTCATCGCTCCAGCTGATGTCTTTGGGCTGAGGGGTTGTCGGGAACTCCTCTCTGAACTGCTCCTCGCTGACAAGCTCATGATCCGCCCAGAACCAATCACCCTCAGCGTAAGCGGGAAAGTGCTTGCGAAACTCTGCTGAGAGCCTGACCATGCCGTCGGGCTGCAAGGGACCGACCTGCATGCGCGCCTCCGGAAATGAGCGCTTCTTCTGACGATCCCAGTCATTGCGATAGGCGCGGATGTAAACGCGGCCGATACCAGATTTGTAGGACATTAACGACCAGAGCTTCCCGTCTTTATCTGTGATTCGCGGCGTGATAGATCAAATTAATTAAAGTATGATCTATTATAGCAAAAATAAAAATCCTGCATTCCGGGCGACCGAAAAATGCAGGATTTTCAAAGGCAAAAAACTTTATTAATCAGCGTGTTGACAAAGGTCAAGCCGGATCTGATCTAGCAGGCCGGGAGTTTGGGTGGAGACGGGCCCCTTTTTTGCCTTGAAATTCGGGTTCAACCGGGGGTTTCACTTCATTCTAAAATTTATTAGAATATCAGCAAAGCACGTTCTTCTCTTTTCCCCGGACCCGTTCACCCATGCCGCAGACCGATTCACCTCTTGTGTACCCTCTGCCTGAAGACCCCCGCGAGCACAAGCGCGCCCTGTACGAGCAGGTCGCCCGCGTGGGCAAGGCGTGCAGCCAGCCCGTGCGCCTGGAGATTCTGGAGTTTCTCGCGCAGTGCCCGCGCACGGTCGAGACGCTCACGGACCTTCTGCAGATCGACTACAAGAACGTGAGCGCGCATCTGAAGGTGCTGCTGCAGGCTGGCCTTGTGTCGGTGCGCCGCTTCGGGCGCTTCCGCCAGTATGCCATCTCCTCGACTGAGGTGTTGCATCTGGTGGTGGTCCTGCAGCAGACGGCGCGCGTCACAGAAGTCGCCGCGGCGAGCAACGCGCAAGGCGGCGAGCACGAGGAGCCCCAGGCGCGGGAGGACGCGGGCGTGGATCTCGAGTCGGCCTTAAAGCTTGCCGACGCGGGTGATCTGGTGCTCATCGACGTGCGCCCGCGCGAGGAGTTCGACGCGGGGCATCTGCCCAACGCCAAGAGCATGCCGCTTGAATGCATCGAGCGCATGCTCCCGGATCTGCCCGCCGACAAGCTGTGCGCGGCCTACTGCCGGGGCTCCTACTGCTTTCTTGCGCAGCGCGCGGCGCGCGTCTTTGCCGAGCACGGCCGGGAGCTGCTGGTGATCCGCGAGGGCGTCATGGACTGGCGCGGTGATGGCAGGGACGAACTGCTTGAAAAAGAAGAGCAGCCGGCTTGAGGCAAGCCGCGCCGCCCGTCACTTCGATTTCTCTCATTCATTGAAACATCACGTTCATCATGAAGCACTTCATCCAAACCATGGCGCCGGGCTGGTTTGCCTCCGTCATGGGTACCTCGGTGGCCAGTCTGGCCGCATGGCTTCTTTTTGCCGGCACCCCCTGGCAGATCGTCGCCGACGTTTTGCACTATCTGGCCATCGTCATGATGGTCGTGCTGGGCCTGGCGGGCCTGGCGCGCATCCTCATGTTCCCGCGGCGCGTGTTTGAGACGATGTCGCACCCCGTCGAAGGGAGCTTTTACGCCACCTTCCCCATCGCCATGCTGGTGATGGCGGGCCAGTGGAGCATTCGCGGCATCGACCCTGTCTGCGTGGGCGCGCTGTGGTGGACGGGCACCGCGGGGACGTTCCTTGCGAGCTACATCATCCTCTTTCGGCTCTTCACGCTCGACAAGCTCAAGCTCGAGATGGTCACGCCTGCGCACTTCATCCCGGCCGTGGGCCTGGTGGTGATTCCGGTGGCGGGCGCAGGCTTGGCGGCCCACGCCGAGGGCCTGATGCGCGAGGTCTACTTCGGCATCAACATGCTCGGCCTGGGCGCGGGCTGCTTCATGTACATCGGGCTGCTCGCCATGTCGATGCTGCGCCACTTCCTGCGCCCGGGCATCACCGGCAAGATGACCCCCACGCTCTGGGTGCATCTGGCGCCTCTGGGGGTCATTCCGCTGAGCCTCCTCTCGCTGCTGCACGCCATCGGCAATGAGGGCGCCCTCACCTACGGCATCCTTGTCTCGACGGGCTTCATGGGCGCCTCGATCTGGTGGCTGCTGCTGTGCATCGCCATGACCGTGCGCAACTACGTGCGCGGCGAACTGCCCTTTGCGCTGTCGTGGTGGGCCTTCGTCTTCCCGGTGGGCGCCCTGACGGTGCTCGCCGTGCGCCTGAGCAACCTCGCCAACCTCCTGCTTCTGAGCCATCTCGCGCAGGCGTTCTTTGGGCTCCTGATGCTCGTGTGGCTCGCCGCGGCCATCGGCACCGTGCGCGGCCTTGTGGCCGGCACCATCATTCCCAAGCCCGAAAAGAGCGCGGGCTGATGCTTGCGGCAGGGCGCCGCATCGAGCGCGCGCCCTCCCCCTGATCTCCCGGAGCACTAGCCTGCATTTTGCACCAGCTTGATTTTTCAGAAAAGCAGGCTGGTGCAAGATCAAAAATCGAGAAAATTCTGGGGACATCATGGCAAAAATTCACGCGGAGCCCGATTTTGGGTGCATTGCCCCCCCCCCAACCCCCGATGGCACGCTTTGTGAGTCGGGGACGCTCAGGCGTCAGAGTATCGGTATCTTGAAAAGCGCTCCCAGCTCGCGGGCTCCCGGCAAAACAGAGGGCAGCGTCAGTCGGACGGTGTTTATCATTGAGCTCCATTTAGCAGTCACCAGGATGACAGTGGCTCTGAGCCGGGCAATGGAAACGCGTACAGCTTTTTTCGCGCTTTCCTTCACAACACCAAAGAGATAGTGCCGGGCCAACTTGAGCACCAGCAATGTCACCATGCCCAATATCATGCGGTAGCCGTTGGTGCAGAAGCGCGTTGAACTTGCTCTGCCGCCAAAGCAATCCGTTTTAAATTCTGCGGTATTGAGTTCGCAGTCAGCCGCCCGACCGCAGTAAAGTTCTTCATACAGCTTGGCAACGCCGTACTCGGAATACTTTCCGTACCAGCCGTCTTCCCCCTTTTTGACATGTTTGATGTTGGTCTGAATCAGGCGCAGATCCATTTGGTTGGTACGAGCGTCATGCTGTCGTCGGGCGATGAGCCGACGTTCCTGCTTCCAGGACTTAGCTTTGTAATTGACGAGTTCGCCGATGGTGCGGTGAGCCATGCCGGTCGTGGTGTAGCGTTTCACCATCTTGCGGCGGGGATTCTTCAGACCGTTTTCTTTTACCATTCTTTGGGTTTTCGGATTCGGCGAAAACCCAATGACATAACCGACCGATGAGGATTTCCGGTACATCCGCTGGTTTAAAGAAAAACAGGGTAAAAAAGTGGTAGGAGCTTTTGTCTTTTATTGCAGCCAACAGGTCCGCGACTTTGGGGACGGCTGTAGCGCTGTTTCGATGGCGGCTTTTTGGAATTAAGCCGCATTTCTGTTGTCTTGATGCAGAAAAACCGGAAGGTGCTTTTGGACATCTTCCGGTTGCAGACTGAACGGGAGGTTTGGTCGGTTTACGCGTCTCCAAAGAGCCGCTTTAATTCTTCGGGGACACCTTTTTTGCGGGGCGCCGGAGAAGCACTGCGGGCTTCTTTGGAATTGACTTCGTGCGCCGGGTACTCGCCGTCAATTTCATCGGCAAAGTAAGAGGCCGGAGCGGCCGAGGTTAAAAACCGGTCTGCAACTTCCTGGCCCACATCCTCATAGCGCATGATGCGGTGCGTATCGAACTCAATGTCAAGCTGACGCTTTTCGGGGTCGTAGCCCGCGGAAAGAATGCCGCCGCGGCGAATCGGTCTTCTCTGCATGGAGAAACTCCTTCAAATGCGCTGACAATGGTCTCATTATCCGCCATTTGCCTGCAGAAGTCTTTTTCTGCCGGGGGCTGAAGACGAGGCCGTGGCGGAATCGGTCTCAGTGTCTGACGCCGTACTTTTGTTCGAATTCCCGATAGGCATTCAACCCGATAAAGCGGTTGAATTCGGCAAAAGCATCAGAAGCCGACTGCACCGCTGCCGACTGCACCGCTGGTCTTTCCGTGAGTTGCAGGAGATGATTGTTTACAAAGCGGCAGCCGCTGGAATCCGGTGTGTTTTCCTGGATCCGCGCTATACAAGCCAGACATGCTCACAGTGCGGGGCACCGGGCAAACGCCATAAGCACGGGTTCCGCTGCAGCCAATGTGGTCACCTTGCGCACAGCGACTTGAATGCGAGCCGCAACCTGCAGGGTCTGTGCCGACAGCTGTCAGCACAGGGGCTGATGTAAACCAGCCTTATGTTGGGCCGTGGGATGCGGTCACAATAAAGCCCCGTCTTCAGACGGGGTGTTGTTTACTTGTCTGGTCTCCCTGCGGCCCGCCTTTTATATATTGATAGTGGTAAGGCTTTACGAGAGGAGCGGCAGGCAGTGTTCTGAATGTGACGGGTCTTTGTGGTATTGCCTCCGGGACTGAGCTTTCTTTCTACGCATTACAATCGGCGGCAGCCAACTTCAATGCCAGGGTGACACATGCCGTTAAATACCGATGAGCGGCTCTCGCATCTCACGGATCTTTTTGCCGATCTGCCGGGGCTCGGGCCCAAATCTGCCGCGCGTCTCGTGGATGATCTTCTTGACCGCAGGCGTGCGCTCGGCATGGATCTGGCGCGCACCTTGGCTGAAGCCATTGAGAAGGTGCACCGTTGTCCGCAGTGCAATACGCTCACGACGGAACCGCTTTGCGCCATCTGCCGGCAGCCCGACCGCGACCGCTCGGTCATTTGTGTGGTGGAAACGCCGGCGGATCAGAATGCTGTTGAAGACAGTGTCTCCTACCGCGGCCGCTACTTCGTACTTATGGGGCGCGTCAATCCCTTGGACGGAATCGGTCCAAAGGAGCTCGGCGTGGATAAGCTCATTGAAGAGGCTTCAGATCCTGAGGTTAAGGAGGTCGTGATTGCTACAAGCTACACGCCCGAAGGGGAGGCCACCGCGCACATGGTGGCAGCTGCGCTCAAACGCCATATTCCTGAACTTCGTGTGACGCGTCTGGCTCGGGGGCTGCCTGCCGGCGTTGAGGTGGAATATACGGATGCGGCGAGTATTGCGGCAGCAGTGGTTGACCGCAAGGTGATGCCGGGACGGCGAGGTTAGTTTTCCGCTGCGGCGCGGTTGTCGTCCTGCATTTTTGCCTTCCTGCGGGATTTGTCTAAGGATAATGTCTCAGAAGCGCAAAAAATTTTTGACAACCTTTTTTGAGCGCGCTATCTTGCACGCATTGAAAGGCGGCTGGAGCCTTTCGGTATTAAAGGAAACACAGTTTTTACCATGCAGACCACCGCACAGACATATGCAATGAAGCGTAGCGCAAGCGCCGCTTTACTGCGTCTGCTATCCCTACCGCTAAAGCGGGCGGGGGATAAGCGCCTGTGCGTCGGTGACTGACATTGACATCCCCCGCATTGCGGTTCTGCCTTCAAGCAGACACGACAGTCGGGGGAAAGTTTTTATCCGGCTGCAGTGGCGGTAAAAAGGCAAAGCACGAAGAGCCGCAGACAATTACAGAGTTTGTTCAGACGCACATGTGAAGTTTCACCTGTGCGTTTTTTAGTTTTTGGAGAAAATCAAATGAGCTTTACCCGCCGTCAGATTCTTTCCGCCGCAGCCGCCGCTGCCTTTACGATGAGTGCTCCTGCGGTCTTTGCCGCAGACCGCCGTGTGCGCATTGCCGTGGGCGGTAAGGCCCTGTACTACTACCTCCCGATTTCGATTGCCGAGCGCCTCGGGTACTTCAAGGACGAAGGGCTTGATGTGCAGATCATCGACTTTCAGGGGGGCTCCAGGTCCCTGCAGGCTGTTGTGGGCGGTTCGGCCGACATCGTTTCGGGCGCCTTTGAGCACACGATTTCCATGCAGACGCGCGGCCAGGCGATGCAGTCCTTTGTGCTGCAGGGCAGAGCCCCGCAGGTTGTCTTTGCCGTGAGCAACAAGACGATGCCCGACTACAAGTCGCTCACCGATCTTCGCGGAAAGAAGATCGGCGTGACGGCGCCGGGGTCAAGCTCTCAGGTGCTTGCAAACTTCGTGCTCGGTCAGGCAGGTGTGAAACCCTCTGAAGTCTCCTTTATCGGCGTGGGCGCTTCTTCGGCCGCAGTTGCCGCCATGCGCTCCGGCCAGATCGATGCCTTCACAAACCTTGACCCGGTGATTGCAACGCTCGAACGCGACAACCTCATCCGTATCGTCGCAGACACCCGTAAGGTCGATGAAAGCGACAAGATTTTCGGCGGCCCCATGGTTGCCGGGTGCCTCTACGCCCCGACGCGCTACATCACGAAAAACCCCGAAATCATTCAGGGCCTTACCAATGCCGTGGTGCGTGCGGACAAGTGGCTTGCCAAAGCGACCGCCGAAGAACTCACGGCGACAGTGCCTGAAAGCTACTTCCTCGGTAACAAAGCCATTTACATTGACGGGTTCCTCAAAAACCGCCCGGCACTCTCCAAGGACGGGATCGTCCCCGATGGCGCTCCGGCGATTTCTCTGAAGGCTCTGCAAAGCGTCAATCCGAAGATGGCGGGCTTTAAGGTGGACTTGGATGCCGTCTACACCAATAAGTTTGCAATTGAAGCCAATAAGCGCTATCCGGCCTGATTTTTAAAACTGCAGGATGCGCCTCGGACATAAAAACGCATCCCGCCGCACTGCATTTCATAAGATCAAACAAAAAAGAAAATGACAACACCGGCCATTGAACTCAGTGACATCGCCTGTACGTTTGTGAGCAACGACAGCGGAAAACTCACGCAGTACACCGCTGTAAAGGGCGTCAACCTCACAATCGGCGAAGGGGAATTTGTGAGCGTCGTGGGCCCCACGGGCTGCGGCAAATCCACGCTCTTAAATATGAGCGCGGGACTTTTGCAGCCGAGCTGCGGGACCGTGAAGATTTTCGGCAAACCCCTTGAGGGGCTTAACAAACGCGCGGGCTATATGTTTCAGGCCGACAGCCTCATGCCCTGGATGAGCGCTTTGGATAACGTCGCCGCCGGACTTATTTTCCGCGGTGAGCCCCGGGAAAAGGCGCATGATCAGGCGCGGGAGTGGCTTAAGCGCGTGGGCCTTGCCGGTTTTGAGGAAAGTTACCCCCACCATCTCTCCGGCGGCATGCGTAAGCGTGTGGCGATGGCGCAGACCCTCATCATGGATCCGGACATCATTTTGATGGACGAGTCGTTTTCGGCTCTCGATATTCAGACGCGGCAGCTGATGGAAAACGAGCTTCTGACGCTTTGGAGCGCCAAGCGTAAGGCCGTGCTCTTTATTACGCACGACCTTGATGAAGCGATTTCGATGAGCGACCGGGTGATCGTGATGAGTGCGGGGCCGGGCAGTCACCCCATCGGCGAGTTCGTGATCGACCTTCCGAGACCGCGCGACGTGGCCGAAGTCCGCGTGACGCCGCGCTTTATTGAACTGCATACCGCAATCTGGTCGGTTCTGCGTGAAGAAGTGCTGCGCGGCTACAAGCGGCAGCTTCAGGGTTAAGAGAAAAGGGAGAAAAAGAAAATGGATGCCGTTATGCACGTCGCACGCCGCACGCTCAAACTGCGCGCCTGGCAGTTTTCGCTTCTGGCCGTTATTTTCATCGTCTGGTGGGCGCTCACGAAACCGGGCCTTATTCCGCCCTTTGTGTTTGACAACGACACGCAGGCTGCCTTCTTTTTCGGTGAGCCCCTGGTTATTTTCACGCGCATCTGGGACTGGTTTGTCGCCAACGCCGATATTTATCCCCATCTGCAGGTAACGCTCATTGAAACGCTGCTTGCCTTTGTGATCGGAACCGTGACCGGGGGCGGTGTGGGGATGTGGCTTGCTTTGTCGCCTTTTGCCGCAGCCGTCGCTGATCCCTTCATCAAGGGGTTAAATTCCATGCCCCGCGTGATTCTTGCGCCGATTTTTGCCGTGTGGTTCGGCCTCGGAATCTCGAGCAAAGTGGCGCTCGGCGTGACGCTTGTCTTTTTTATCGTCTTTTTTAACGTCTATCAGGGTGTGAGGGAGGTGAATCCCAACGTGCTCGCGTCGGCGCGGATGCTCGGAGCCGACCGCTCGCAGCTCATGCGTTACGTGTATCTGCCCTCTGCCATGAGCTGGGTCTTTTCTTCGCTTCACACCTCAGTGGGCATGGCCTTTGTGGGTGCCGTAATCGGCGAGTACCTGGGGTCAAGTGAAGGTGTGGGTTACCTGATTCTTCAGGCCGAAGGTGTCTTTGACATCAACACGGTGATGGCGGGTATTCTGGTGCTCACGGTCTTTGCGCTGATTCTGGACTGGATCGTGGGCATCATTGAGCGCCGCGCGATGCTCTGGCAGCCTAAGACCGGCTCGTCCACGACGGTAAAGGGCAGTATCTGAGGAACAGAAAAAGTCCTGCCTTACGGTTGAAAGGCAGGACGTGAGAGACGGCGGCCCGGGGGATTTTCAGAAACCTCCCGGGCTTTTTCGTGCCTTGTTACTTAAGGATCTTCGGCAGCACATGCGTCCAGAGGTCAAACGCAGGAGCCATATCCTTTTCCTGGATATCAAAGAGCGCACTGTGGTGTCCGCTCGGACGATCCGAACCCCAGACGAAGAAGGCCGCCTTGCCGCCGTGAGCCTGCACACGGCGTGCAAGAATCGTGGCGTCTTCAGAGCCGCCGAAGTTCAGGGGCTTATCAAGAACCTTCAGACCCACTTCGCGGCCGGATTCGTTGAGGATGTCAATCAATTCCTGGTCGGCGGTGAGGTCAACGGCTTCACCCATCTTGCGCATGTCGTAGGTGACCGAGAATCCCTTGGCGATGCCTTCGACGATGTTTGTGACCTGTTCGCTCATGTAGTTGTTGATTTCCATCGTTTCGCCGCGCACTTCAAGCTTCATGACGGCCTTGGAGGGGATCACGTTGCGGCCTTCGCCGGCAACGAGCTGACCGATGTTGATGCGGGTCATGCCGCCGCCGTGGCGGGAAATGCCCAGCATCTGAACGGTGGCGTTGGCGGCAGCGGCAAGCGCGTTGCGGCCTTCCTGGGGGCTCACGCCCGCGTGGGAGGCGCGGCCGTTAAAGGTGACGTCGTACTTCGTGGTGCACAGAAACCCGTAGAGGTTCGTGGCGAGTTCACCCGACTTCGCAAGCATTGCAACGTGCGAGGAGAGGAAGTAGTCGCAGTCGTCCAAAATGCCGCTTGCGGCCATGCCGGCGGCGCCCCTCACGCCTTCTTCAGCAGGCTGGAAGAGAATCTTCACTTTGCCGCTGAGCTTATCCTTGTTGTCCATGAGCCAGTGGCAGACCGCAAGGCCCATCGACATGTGCGCGTCATGACCGCAGGCGTGCATGAAGCCCGGGTTTTTGGAAGCAAAGCCGCAGTGTGTGGGAACGTGCTTGTCGTCCGTGCTTTCCGTCACAGGGATGCAGTCAATGTCAAAGCGCAGCGCAAGCGTGGGGCCGGGGCGGCCCGTGTCCAAAACGGCCACGCACCCGGTGAGTTCCTGCATTTCCGCAAGAAGCTCTTCACTGACGCCGTTTTTGCGGGCACGTTCAATACCGGCCTTCACAACCGACATTTCACGCCCCAAGCAGGCATCCGGATCAATGATGTTGCGGCCCAGAAGCACTTGGTAGCCGTAGCTGCGCAGGGTCTTCACCAAAAAGGCCGTCGTGGTGAATTCTGACCAACCCTCTTCGGGGTTCTGGTGCAGCTGGCGGCGGATACTGATCAGATGATCGTGATAAATGCTCATGAGAACTTCTCCTAGTGATAACAGGAATGCGGTGACATCTGCTGACGACGGTTGAGCTTTTCAATAAAGCCCTTGGGGAGGCGCCTGCAGTACCGCCTGACTCAAACTATTATAGAACTCGGCTAATGCGCCGGACGCAGAGAGATTTCTCTTAAGTGTTAGTTCTGCGGGGATGCACCGACTTGAGTCAAACTTGTGTCAGAAATATCGGGTGTACGCGCATGCAAAAGGTGAATAATGCTTTCAAATTAGAAAAAACACCCCCTAAATGGGTATATCTTTCGAAAAAGTTTTGTCTTTTGCATAAGAGTAAACAATGATGCTGACCGTTGATACTGAGGGGTTGGAGTTCTGCTCCAAAATTTTTGACAATGTGCGGGCCATGAGTAAGGACGGCCCCGGCGTAACCCGTCAGGGGTATGGTCCGGTGGAAACCAAAACGCTTGACTATCTCACTGCGATCGGCCGTGACCTCGGTCTGGAAATTAAGAAAGATCCGGCCGGCAACGTCTGGATGACGCTCCCGGGAAAAGACAGAACGCTCCCTGCCTTTGTTTCGGGCAGCCACGCCGACAGCGTCCCCGAGGGCGGCAACTACGACGGTCTTGCCGGCATCACCGCAGCGCTTTACACGGCGCGCGCCATGAAAAAGGCGGGCTTTACCCCTAAGCGCGACTTCACGGTTCTGATGATGCGTTGTGAGGAATCAAGTTTTTACGGTAAGTCCTACATCGGGTCGCTTGCCTTTACCGGTAAGCTCACGCCGGACGTGACGGCGCTCACCGACCGTACCAAGGAAAAAACGCTTGGGGAGCACATGCGTGAATGCGGGTTTGATCCGGAGAAACTCACGACCGGAAAACCCCTGATGGACTTAAAGAAAATCGCGGCTTTTGTGGAACTTCACATCGAGCAGGGGCCGACGCTGACGAGTTCCGAGACGGTGCGAACCGGTATTGTCACCGGTATCCGCGGCAACATCCGCCATAAACAGGTGAAAATCATCGGTGAAACGGCTCACTCCGGGGCAGTTGACAAGCCCTACCGGCACGATGCGGTTTTGGCGTGCGCGGACTTTCTTTCCCGCATGGATAAGGCATGGGATGAATTTTTGGCCGCAGGCGACGATCTCGTCTTTACGGTGGGCGTTTTAAAGACAGCGCCCACGGCCGCGATCTCTGTGATTCCCGGTGAAGTGACCTTTACCGTGGATATGCGCAGCCTCAAACTCGAAACCGTGGAGAAGTTCCACGCAAAGCTTCTTGAAACGGCGCAGGCTGTGAGCAAAGCGCGCGGTGTGAAGTTTGAGTTTGATAAGAAACTCATTACGGACCCCGCTTCGGTCAATCCGGAACTGATGCAGCGGCTTGAGGCAACCGCAAAGACGATCGGGTTGCCCGTGCGGCTTATCGCAAGCGGCGCAGGGCACGATGCAGCGGTGATTGGTGCCGCAGGCGTGCCGGTTGCGATGATTTTCGTTGCCAATCAAAACGGCTCACACAACCCGCACGAAGCCATGAAGCTTGATGACTTCATGCTCGGGGCAGAGCTTTTGAAAGCGGCCGTCACGGGCTACGACGCGTAAGAGGACAGTGGCTTATGACAACCCGGTCAGAAGCCGCCCTTGAGACGGGCTCTCAGGCGCTTATCTACGATCTGTGTCCGCTTTTTCGCGAGGCACTCGCGGACGTCGTGCGCACCATGCCTGCCTTCAGAGGCTGCGTGACGGTGAGCACGGCCCAGGAGGTGCTCCCGGTTCTTGACGAAAAAGGCATTGATTTTGCCTTGATTGATCTCGATGCCGGGGCGGGCGGCCTGGAACTTTTGCAACGGATTAAAGCAACGCGCCCCGAGTGCCGCTGCGTGATGATGATTGCCGACGGCAGTCAGCCTGAACTCATGGCCGCAATCCGCCTGCAGGCTGACGGCTTTCTCACCAAGCGCCTCACGGCGCAGGAGTTTGTCCGTGAACTGCAGGCGATTTTGTCCGGGGAAATGGTGATCAGCGATACGCTCACAAGTGCCCTGGCGCTTTCTCTGAGAAACGTCCCTTACATGGATGAAAACCGCGATATCTCCACGCTGTCGCCGAGGGAACTCGAGGTTTTGAAATGCATCGCGAGCGGCATGAGCAACCGCCTGATTTCCGAGCGTCTTGCGATCTCTGACGGTACCGTCAAAGTGCACGTGAAGCACCTTCTGAAAAAACTCAAATTCACCACCCGCGTTGAGGCCGCGCTCTGGGCAAGCGAGCACGGCCACAGGTAAGGCCTCAGACGAGGTCGCCGAAAAGGTCGGCCGCCGCGGGGTGCGTGGACGGCGCCGCAAGACCGAAATGGCGGTAGGCAAGTGCCGTTGCCATGCGGCCTCGGACGGTTCGCTGCACCAGACCCTGCTGAATGAGGTAGGGCTCCACCACGTCTTCAAGGGTTTCACGGTCTTCCCCGACGGCACTGGCAAGGTTGTCGATGCCGACCGGGCCCCCCGCAAACTTTTCAATGATGGCGAGCATAAAGCGCCGGTCGATCGTATCGAGTCCGATGGGATCGACGTCGAGCATTTTGAGTGCTGCGGAGGCCACTTCCTGCGTGATTTTGCCGTCGTGCCTTACCTGCGCGTAGTCGCGCACGCGCCGCAGCAACCGGTTGGCGATGCGGGGCGTGCCGCGGGAGCGGCAGGCAATTTCGGCTGCCCCTTCCGGCGTAATCGGAACGTTAAGTAGCCCTGAGCTTCGCTCCACGATTTTCTGCAGATCAGTTGCGTCGTAAAACTGCAGCTGACTCACGATCCCGAAGCGGGCGCGCAGAGGATTGGTGAGGGCGCCCGCGCGCGTCGTGGCGCCGATTAAGGTAAAGGGCGGCAGGTCAAGCTTGATGGAGCGCGCGGCCGGCCCCTCTCCGATCATGATGTCGATCTGAAAGTCTTCCAGCGCCGGATACAGAATTTCTTCCACCACAGGGCTTAACCGGTGGATTTCATCGATAAAAAGGACGTCGTTTTTCTCAAGGTTTGTGAGAATCGCGGCGAGGTCTCCGGGTCGCTCCAGAACGGGCCCTGATGTCTGCCTCAGGTTCACGCCCATTTCGTTGGCAACGATGTGCGCAAGCGTCGTTTTCCCGAGCCCGGGCGGTCCGAACACGAGGAGGTGGTCCAGGGGCTCATGACGCTTTTTCGCGGCAGCAATGAAAATCTGCAGCTGATCGCAGACGGTTTTTTGGCCCACGTAGTCTTTTAAAAGCGTCGGGCGCAGCGCGCGGTCAATGTTGTCCTCGTTGGGACTGGCGCTGTCGGCGGACACCACGCGTTCGATCGTATCCATGGTCTGCATCGGGGTTCTGAGAGACTAACTATTTTGCCATGCCGCGAAGCGCCTCGCGGATGCCGTCGGAAACAGAGATGTCCTCGGGCAGCTTTCGTGCGGCCGCGGTGGCTTCGCGCTCGGAGTAGCCCAAAGCCACAAGCGCCGAAACAATGTCGGCTTTGCTGCCCGCGGCAGGCGTCAGTGCTCCGCCGAAGTCGGCGCCGAGCTTACCTTTGAGTTCCAGCACAAGGCGCTCGGCGGTCTTTTTACCGATACCGGGGATGCGCGTGAGCATGGCGCTGTCCTGCGCGGTCAAGGCCTGGGTAAGCGCCTCCACTGAAAGCCCTGAGAGTACCGAGAGGGCCGTTCTCGGGCCGATGCCGGAAACCTTGATGAGTTCCCGGAAGGCGCTGCGCTCAGCAGCGGTAAGAAACCCGTAGAGAAGCTGGGCGTCTTCGCGCACGATAAAGTGCGTGAGAAGCACCGTTTCCGCGCCCACCTCAGGGAGGTTGTAAAAGGTTGACATCGGCACGGCGATTTCGTAGCCCACGCCGTGCACATCCACCAGAATCATCGGCGGGTTCTTTTCCAGAAGCCGTCCGGCAATACGTCCGATCATTTGCTTTCCTTATTTCTGTTTTGCGCGAGCTGCGTCCAGGCGCTTCTGCGGCTTGAAGCCGTCTTAAGGCTGCGGGTTCCGGTTCTTGCCTGCAGTTTCCCGAGCTTGGTCACGTCGGCAAGCCTTAGGGTGTGAGCGCAGGTGACGGCGCACGCAAGGGCATCGGCGGCATCGGCCTGCAGCGGCCCCCGGATACCGAGAATTTCGCCCATCATCATCTGAACCTGTTCCTTCGTGGCGCGGCCCGTTCCCACCGCGGACTGCTTGATTTCTGAGGGCGTAAATTCGTGCACCCTGAGGTTATGAACGGCGGCACACGTGAGCGCCGCGCCTCTGGCCTGTCCGAGAAGCAGTGTGGAGCGGGGGTTGATGTTTACAAAGACAATTTCCGCTGCCGCGACCGTGGGTTTTGTTTCTTCAATAATCTGCGAGAGACTGCGGTAAATGGTGCCGAGCCGCTCGCTTAAGTCGCCCGCGGGGATGCGGATGCAGCCCGCCGTCACCACGGTGAGCTTGCCCCCGACGGCGTCAATGACGCCGAAGCCCGTGCGGTTTAATCCCGGGTCAATGCCAAGAATGCGGGTTGTTTCAGACACGGTGCTTTCGGGACAAAAAATGAAAGAATACGCGATTTTACGCGAGATGCCGTGGGTGCGAATGCTTTGAGAGGGAAGCTCTTTGGGGAGCCTTACCGGTGTTGAGCGGCAAAAATTTCTGCGCGCAAGTCTTTACAAGACGGAAAAACTCAGTACAATGCGCAGTCTTGATTCGTTTGGATCAATGCGCGGTTAGCTCAGTGGTAGAGCATCGCCTTCACACGGCGGGGGTCACTGGTTCGAAACCAGTATCGCGCACCATACAATTTCTCTTTCCGGTACTTGTGAAAGTACTGTGCTGAGCCGCCAGGTCTGATGACTTTGAGCGGTTTTTGTTTGTCCGGCGTATCTGAACGCCGTCCGTTTTTTCCCCGATGATATTTGAACACAGCTGGCTCCCGAAGTTTGGGGAGGGCTTCAGCGGGAATGCGCCAATATCTGCTGCGTAACCGACAGCTTTAAAACCGTCGATTTGTAAACAATCCCCCGTCTGAAGACGGGGGCTTTATTGTAACCGCATCACACGGCCCAACATAAGGCTGGTTTACATCAGCCCCTGTGCTGACAGCTGTC
>OJPO01000097.1_pt1 | contig 69830 bp, 60 predicted proteins | sample 1598541 | NCBI WGS metagenome assembly OJPO01 (sample SAMN03922453, study PRJEB24848) | human gut metagenome | isolation source: stool sample | host: Homo sapiens | place: Germany | collected 2009-11
CGCTGACCTGCTGGGGAGTGTACTCCTTGCCGTTCAGGGTCACCTTGTGGTCGGTACCCATCTGACGCTTGATGGAAGAAACGGTGTTCTCGGGGTTGGTGATGGCCTGACGCTTTGCGACCTGACCGACCAGACGGTCACCGGTCTTGGTGAAGCCAACAACAGACGGGGTGGTGCGGGCGCCCTCGGAGTTTGCGATGACGACGGGCTCGCCGCCCTCCATGACAGCCACGCAGCTATTCGTAGTACCAAGGTCAATACCAATGATTTTGCTCATAAATGAAGTCTCCTCTCAAAAGAACTTGTTTATCTCATGCTTAGATGTGAAGCGGATGTCTATCTTCAAAACCCCTGCGGGTCTTTGCGGATTTACTCGGCCACCACGACGGTCGCGTGGCGGACGATCTTGTCGCCCAGCTTGTAGCCTTTCTGGTACACCGTGATGACGGTGCCGCTCTCCTGCCCGTCCGGGGCGGGGATCTGCTGGACGGCGTTCATGAAGTTGGGGTCAAAAGGCTTGCCCAGCGCCTCGATCTCCTCCACATGGAGGGCATCCAGCGCCTTGGCGGCTTTGTCCAGCGTCATGGTCACGCCCTTTTTGTAGTTCTCGTCGGTGGTGGGGGCGTTGGCTGCCATTTCCAGCGTGTCCAGGATGGGGATGATCTGGTTCACGGCGAAGGACACGCCATCGTTGAACTTCTGGTCAGCCTCGCGGGTGGAGCGCTTGCGGTAGTTCTCATACTCCGCTGCCATCCGGAGCAGCTGGTCTTTGGCCTGTGCGGCGTTCTTCTCGGCTGCGTCGAGCTTTGCCTTTACGGCGTCCATCTCCCGGGCTTTCTTGTTGAACCAGCCATCTTTCTTCTTGGCGTCTGCGGGTTCTGCCTCGGCCTCCTTCTCGGGGGCTGCGGCGGTCTCGGGCGCTTCCTGAGGTGCGGCTTCGGTCTCCTTTGCTTCCTGCTCGGGAGCTTCTGCCGTCTTCTTGGTCTCTTCGCTCATTCCAGATCCTCCTTATATATCACAGTCCGCCGGGGTGCGGCCATCTGCGGGGTGTCTTTTCGTTTGCCGCTCATGCCCTCGCCAAGCTCGTCGGCGAAGAGGTGGAGCAGCGGCATCAGCTTCTGGAAGGGCATCCGGGTCGGCCCGATCAGGGCCACCGTACCCCACAGCCCGCCGCCTACCAGGTAGCGGTTGCTGACGATGCACAAGCCGGGGATCTGAGGTTCCAGATCCTCGCCCAGCAGCACGCTCTCACTGCGGTCTGCCGGGGGTGCGATGATGTGGGCCGCCTGCTCTTCGTCGTTCAGCAGGGTGAGGATGTCGCCCACCTTGCCTTCGAGCTGCGGCCAGTTGAGCAGGTACTGCTCACCGCCCAGAAATACGTGGGGCTGTGCGGAATCCTGCAAAATCGCAGCGGCTGCGCTGATGACCGGAACCAGCTCCGGGTCGATTTGGCTGCACAGCTCTGCCAGCAGCCGGTTGGACAGGTCCACCGGCGCAACGAAGGTCAGGTTGCGGTTGAGCAGCGCGGCCAGCGCAGCGGCGTTCTCGCGGGAGAGGCCGGTGCGGACCCGCGCCACACGGGTGCGGACGTAGCCCGCCGTCGTGACGGCCAGCACAGCCGCCGCGCTGCGGCCCACCTGAACGACTTCGTAGTGGGCGACGCAGAGGTCTTCGGCACAGGGGGTGCTGACGGCTGCGGTGCAGCCGCTGATAGCGGCCAGCGCCTTTGCAGCGCCCTGTGCGAGCTTTTCCGGCTCATGGTCGAGGCTGGCGAAAACGGCTTCGACGCGGGCGCGGGTCACGCGGTCCAGCGGCTGGTCGTCCGTCAGCAGATTGTCGAGATAATAACGGTAGCCCTTGGCACTGGGGACACGGCCCGCGCTGGTGTGGGGCTGCTCCAGCAGACCCAGCTTGGTCAGCGCCGCCATTTCGTTGCGCAGCGTGGCGCTGGACACAGCCATATCAAAATAGTTTGCCAGCACACTGCTGCCCACAGGCTCGCCCTCGAGGCCATACAGCGCCACGATCGCCTGCAAGACTCGCTGCTTGCGTGCATCCATCGTCATAGCGCCTGCCTCCTTTTTGGCTTTTGTTTCTTTAGCACTCCATCTTCCTGAGTGCTAAGACCATTATAGCCAAAAATTTTTCCCTGTCAATAGCTTCTCGAAAAAGTTTATAAAGATTCATAATTCTGTCATAAACAAAAAAGGGAGCGCCTGCCAGAAACGCAGACGCTCCCTCTATTATAATAATGTTCACTCTTCCATCTGCTTTGCCAGGAACGCTGCCGCCACAGCCACAGCCTTCTGCTGGGCAGGGTCGGGCTGCTGGGTGCGGTCCTCGGCCAGCAGACCCACGGCCCCGGTGACATCCCCTGCCGCGATGATGGGCCACGCGCAAAGCAATGGCCGCAGCGAGCCCTCGCAGGGCAGCAGGACATGCTCGGGGTCGCCCTCGCTGAGGTAGGGCTTGCGGGACTCCATCACCTTTTCCAGCGGCTGGCTGACGCTGCGGTCGGCAAGGTCGCGCCTCCCCGACCCGGCTGCGGCGAGGATGCGGTCACGGTCGGCCACGAAGGCCGTCAGGGCGAAGCTTCGGCTCAGCACCTCGGCGTACTGCACCGCCACCCCCTGCAGCTCCCCCACCGGGGAGTACTTCTTAAAGATGACCTCGCCGTCGCCGGTGGTGAAGATCTCGAGGGGGTCGCCGCGGCGGATACGCTGGGTGCGGCGGATCTCCTTCGGGATGACCACCCGGCCCAGCTCATCGATGCGGCGGACGATTCCGGTTGCTTTCATCTGTGTACCATCCTTCCCATTCTGCATTTTCCCATGCTGTGTAGTTATTATGTGGAAGCGGAAGGGAAATATACACCTGCCCGCCCTGTGTTTGCCAAACAGGGGCGGCTATGATACAATAAATTTACTACAGAAAGGATGGGCAGAGGATGCAGCAGATTTTGATTTTGGGCGGCGGCGCAGCCGGTCTGGCCGCTGCGCTGGCGGCAGCACAGACCGCAGAGGGCCGCGCACACATCACCGTGCTGGACAAAAACGCGAAGGTGGGCAAAAAGCTTCTGGCCACCGGCAACGGGCGCTGCAATCTCGACAACCGGGACATCACGCCGGAGCGGTATTTCACCAGCAGCCCCAAAGCCCTGCGCCGCCTGCTGAGCGCCGTGGACGAGGCCGCGCCGCTGGCGTGGTTCGAGAGCCTCGGCCTCTACCCCCGCACCGACGAGGCCGGGCGGGTGTACCCCTATTCCAATCAGGCGGCGGACGTACTGGCCCTGCTGGAGCACCATCTGTCGAGACTGGGCGTCGAGGTGCGCACCGGCTGCACCGTCCAGAACCTGAGCCAGAGCCGGGGCGGCTATGCCGTCCAAATCGAGACCGAGGCAGGCCGCGAGACCCTGCGGGCCGACGCCGTCATCTGCGCCATGGGCGGCGATGCCGGCCCCCAGTTCGGCACCGATGGCTTCGGCACCCGGTTCGCCGCCCAGTGCGGCGGACGGATGGCCCCCCTCTATCCCTGCCTGACGGCCCTGCAGTGTGCTCATCCCCGCAAGCCGCTGGCCGGCATCCGGGCCAAGGGCTGCGCCAGCCTGCTGGACGGTGCAGATGGCCGGGTGCTTGCCCGGGAAATGGGCGAGGTGCAGTTCACCGAATACGGGCTTTCTGGCATCTGCATCATGCAGCTTTCGGGCCTGCTGGCCCCGGGGCGCGGGCCGAAGCGGCCTGTCGTGGCCCTCGACCTCTTCCCTGCTTTGAGTGAGACCGAGCTGGCCGCGCTGTTCGCCCAGCGGGTCGGACTGCTGGGCAGCGAGGCAGCGGAGTTCTGGCTGGGCTTGCTGCCCGCAAAGCTGGGCCGGGCTCTCTGGGCTGACGCCGGTCTGCCTGAAAACGCCCGCGCCCTGCCCGCCTCCGCGTGGCCGAAACTCGCCGCCACGGCCAAGTGCTGGCGGTTCGAGGGCTTGACGCCCTGCGGCTGGAAGCAGGCTCAGACCACCGGCGGCGGCCTGCTGCTGGACGAGGTAGAGGACGATTTCCAGTTCAAGGGCTGTCCGGGACTCTACTTTGTGGGCGAGACGCTGGACTGCGCCGGCAGCTGCGGCGGCTACAACCTCCACTGGGCCTTTGGCAGCGGCATCATCGCCGGGCGGGCGGCGGCAAAGCTTCGCAAAAAGAAGAAGTAAACCAGCAAGCCCCCGGAAGGTCGCCTTCCGGGGGCTTGCTTTTTGTGTTATTTGTTTGCGGCCTTCTCCAGCTCTGCCTCCTCGGCGGCAGCCTCGGCCTCTTCTTCCTTCTGATACTCTTCAAAGGCCGACCACATGGGCTCGATGTCCTCGCCCCGGACGCGGCGGGCAAAGTAGTTCCTGGTGATGTCCACCACAGTGCCGGACAAAGCCAGCACGCCGATGAGGTTCGGGATCATCATCAGGCCGTTGAAGGTGTCGGAGAGGTCCCACGCAAGACCCAGCTTCATGGTCGCGCCCACGACGGTCATGCAGACAAAGACGACCTTATAGATGCGGCTTCCCGCCGTGCCGAAGAGATACTCCACGGCCTTGGTGCCGTAGTGGCTCCAGCCGAGGGTGGTGGAGTAGGCGAACAGCAGGATGGACACGGCGATGAACTTCGGGCCGAAACTGCCAAAGGCCGCCGTGAACGCCTGGCCTACCAGCGCATTGTCCTGCACGCCTGCGAGGACAGCGCCGCTCTCGAGGTCTACCACGCCGGTGGTCAGGATGACGAGGGCCGTCAGGGTGCAGACCACGATGGTGTCGGCGAAGACCTCAAACACGCCCCACATGCCCTGATGCACCGGCTCCTTGACGTTGGAGGCCGAGTTGACCATGACCGCAGAGCCGAGGCCGGCTTCGTTGGAGAATGCGCCGCGCTTGAATCCCCAGGTGATGGTCTGGCTGATGCCGTAGCCCAGCGCGCCGCCGCCTGCGGCGTTGAGGTTGAATGCACCCTTGAAGATCGCCGCCAGTGCCGCCGGGATATTGCCCGCGTGCATGACCACGATGATGAGCGCACCTGCGACATAGAACAGCGCCATCAGCGGCACCAGCTTTTCCGTGACAGCGGCCACCCGCTTGAGTCCGCCGATGACGATGAGGGCCGTCACCACCATCAGTGCAAGGCCGGTGGCAAGGTACGGCAGATGGAAGGCCGCGTTCATGTTGCCGGCGATGGAGTTTATCTGGCTCATGTTGCCGATCCCGAAAGACGCGAGGATGCAGAAGCAGGCAAACAGAACAGCCAGCACCCTGCCCACTGCCTTACAGCCGGGCTTTGCGCCCAGACCGTCGGTCAGATAATACATCGCGCCGCCGTTCCACTCGCCTTTTTCGTTCTTGCGGCGGTAGTAGACGCCCAGCACGTTCTCCGCAAAGCTGGTCATCATGCCCAGCAGGGCCATGACCCACATCCAGAAGATGGCGCCCGGGCCGCCGGAGACGATGGCCGTGGCCACGCCCACGATGTTGCCGGTGCCGATGGTGCCTGCCAGCGCCGTACACATGCTCTGGAACTGGCTGATAGCCATATCCTCCTTGCTGGTGTGGGCGGTGATGTCCTTATTGGTAAAAATTGCACCGATGGTATGCTTGAGCCAGTAGCCCATCCGCCGGAACTGGAAAAAGCCGGTGCGAACGCTGAGCCACAGGCCGGTGCAGAGCAGCAGTGCCAGACCGAACGGCCCCCAGACGAAGCCGTTGACCACATTGTTGACGCGCGTGACGATGTCTACCATAATGAAATCCCCCTCTGATCATCCCAAACAAAAATGCGGGCAGAACCTCTTTTCCAAAGGCTCTGCCCGCAAAAAACTCAGCGTATGACCCCGCGCAGGACACCTTTCCTGCGCAAAAGACGTTTGCTCTGTCCTTTTGCCTGAGAGATCGGCCCAAACGGCCTTACACCTTCGGCACCCGCTTCCTGCAGGCTTCTCCAGAGTGCGGCACACCCGGCTCACCGGGCGGCACATCTTGCGATTCGGTTCTCACCACATGCACAACTGTACACAATGGAGATACTTTATCACATTTCCGGCTTCCTGGCAAGCCTTTTACCGCATTTTATTCCCGAGTTTCATCTTTCATACCAGAAGGTGAATTTTATTACGGTATGACTTTTCCCGTCCTTTATCGGTCGATGGGCGGTACATCATCGGGACTGCCCATCGTGTCCAGCCACTCCAGCGCTTTCAGCTGGGGCGGCAGATGCGGCACCGGTTCGCTGTCCGGGTCGTCGTCGGGCGGGGCCACGAGGTCTTCCGGGCTTTCGGCCCCTTCGAAACCATGGGCAAGGCCGTCCGGGCTGGCGTCGCCGTCGCGGCGGGCTGTCTCACAGCAGTCCAGCCCCTCGTAGGCACTGGCCGGGCCGAGGTCGAGCCAGAAGTCCTCCCGCTCTTCCCTGCTGGGGGTATCATCGAATTTCATAGCATTTCCCTCCTTTTCTGCATAAAGGTTCCCCCATCAGGCCATGCTTTATGCAGTTTTTTTATGGAGGGGAAATAGGCGATGAAAGAAAAAGGCTGGAGGCCCTTCTGGGCCGCACTGCTGGCGGCGCTGCTGGTGCTGCTGCCGCTGGTGGGCGGCACCGTGCTGCTCACCCGACGCTCTCTGCGGACAAGACTGGCCTCCCGGCCTCAGAGCGGCGTCGCCATCCGTCAGCCGAAGGAAGAGAACCGCCTGAGTCTGCTGGTCTGCATCGCCCCCACCGAGACGACAGCACCCGGCTTTCTGCTGCTCTACCTGAATGCCAGTCAGAACTGCATCCATGCGCTGGCACTGCCCGGGGAGCTGACCGTACCCTTCGGAGCGGACAAAACCGCCCTCTCCGACTGCTACCGCGCCGCCGGCCCGGCCCGCTGCCGGGAAGCACTTCTCTCAGCTCTCTCCCTGCCCGAGGACACCCACTATCTCGCCCTTGCGCCGTCCGTTCTGCAAGCCATCGCCGACCGGTACGGGATGCTGCGGGTGGGTTTTTCGGGAGCGCTGACCGCCGAGGAGCTGGCCCTCACCGGGTGCAGTTCCAATGTGCAGGCCGTCTCGGCCCGGGAGGCAGAAGAACTGCTCAACGGGATGGAGGACACTGTCCCGCCCGCCCACAAAGCCGCCGCCCGGGCGGCGGTGTGGGACGCCTTTTTCCGGCAGGAGCTGGAACTTCTGCCCGCTGCCCTGCCGGACGCCCTGCGGGCTCACAGCTCGAGCCTGCTCACCGATTTGACGGCGCAGGACCTGCTCATCTTAGATGACACGCTGGAATTTCTCGCTGACCGCTCTGCCGCCATCCACACCGAGGCCCTGCCCGGCGGGTGGGACGGCGAATGCTACACCCTTACCGACGACTCCCACGCCGCCGTGCAGACCCTCTTCAACGTCTCACCCACTGAGGCACAGCTCTCGTCGGCCAGCGAGCCGTAACCCAGCACCAGCGTCCCGCCCAGAGCGGTCCCGCCGCCGGTGAGGTCATAGTCACTCAGGAGGCTGAGCCGGACGCCCTCAGCCTCAGCGGCGGCCCGGAGAGCATCGTCCGGCGGCGGGTCGCGCAGCTCGGCCAGCAAGTGCAGGCCGGTGTGCAGGCCGGTGAGGTGCAGTTCTTCCGGCGAAAAGGCTTCCCGCAGGGCTTTTGTCAGGGCGTCCCGCCGGGCCTTATAGGCCACCCGCTCCCGGGCCAGATGGCGGGTGAAGTAGCCGCCGGTGATGAACCGCGCCAGTGTCTGCTGCTCAAAACGGCTCACCGTGCCGGAGTAGAGGGCGTATTTCGCGTGCCATGCGGGCAGAAGCTGCTCCGGCAGCACCATGTAGGCGATGCGGATGCTGGGCGCGAGGCTGCGGGAGCAGGTGGAGAGGTAGACCACCGGCCCGTCGGCCCCCGCCATCCCCTGCAGGCTGGGCAGGGGCCGGGTGTCGAAACGGAACTCGGAATCGTAGTCGTCCTCGATGATGTACCGCTGTCCGGGACGCCGTGCCGCCCAGTGGAGCAGTTCTGCCCGGCGTCCGGCGGGCATGGTGACGCCCGTGGGGAACTGGTGGCTGGGGGTGACGTAGCACACCGCCGCCCCCGACTCTGACAGCGCCCGGATGGAAAGCCCATCCTCGTCCACCGGCAGACAACAGCAGGAGACGCCGTTGTTCTCCAGCACCTGCCGGGCGCGGGGATAGCCGGGGTTCTCCACCGCCGCCGGCCCGGGCAGGAGCGGGGCCAGCAGACCCAGCAGATATTCGAGACCCGCGCCAACGACGAGCTGGTGCGGGCCGCACCGCACACCGCGGTACTCCTCGAGGTACTCGGCCAGCGCCTGCCGCAGCGAGAGGTCGCCCTGGGCGTCACCGTGGGTCAGCAGCTCCGGCGAAGAGTACAGCAGCTCTTTTTGCAGCCGCGCCCATGTGCGGAATGGAAACAGCTCCGGGTCTACGCCCCGGGTGGAGAGGTCGTAGCGGACGGGCTGCTCCGGCGCTGGCGCTGCCTCGGGCTGGGGCGGCGCGGCGGACTCTGTCCGCTCGGGCAGGGCCAGATATTCCTGTACATAAAAGCCGCTGCGCTCCCGCGCCTCCAGATAGCCCTCCGCCGCCAGCATCTGATAGGCCGCGTCCACCGTGTTCACCGAGACGGAAAGCTCTGCCGCCAGCCGCCGCTTGCCGGGCATCCGGGTCCCGGCCGAGATCGCCCCCGTCCGCATCTCGGCGGCGAGACTGCGGTAGAGCTGTTCGTAGAGCGGCACACCGGACGCCGCGTCCAGCGCTGTCGTCAAATGGACCATAAAAAGCCCCTCCTTTTCGGGCAGTGCGCCAAACTGAACCCATAAAAAATCTTTGTTCTGGGTATTTGCACAGTGCCAGTTTTGCGTATAATAGGAGCATACCCGCAAGAACCAAAAAAGTCAATCGGTTTTGTGGGTATTTCGTAAAATCGGGAGGGAAAATCATGTCAACAACCGCAATGTGGCTGCTGCTGGCAGTCGTCGTCATCGTTATCGTCTTTGCAAGTGTGCTGTATAAGCGCACCTTCACCGTCCACGAGCTGGCGCTCACCGGCGTCATGGCCGCGCTGAGCCTCGTGGCCTACCTGTTCTTCCGTGTGCCGTTCTACGGCGGCTCTTCGTTCCATCTGGGCAACACCTTCACCGCCCTGACCGCCCTGCTGCTGGACGGCGTATCCGGCGGTCTGGCCGGTGCCATCGGTCTGGCTCTGGCCGACATCCTGGCCGGTGACCCGGGCTATGCCGTCACCACCTTCGTCCTGAAGTTCATCATCGGCATCACCTGCGGTGCGGTCGCTCACAAGGTGTTCAAGCTCCGTGAGCTGGACAAGCACGCCCCCGGCTATCTGGCCAAGGTGATCGTCGCAGCCGCCTCCGGCCTGCTGCTGAATGTCTTCACCGACCCGTTCCTCGGCTACTTCCGCAATGTCTACATCTTCGGCCAGGAGTACACCATCGCCAAGGCTCTGACCAAGATCACCGGCGGCGTCACCTTCGTGAACAGCGTGGCCTCCACCATCTGCGTCGTCATCCTCTATCTGGCCCTGCACCCGGCCCTCGAGCGTGCAAACCTGCTGCCCAAGGCCCAGAAAGCATCTGAACCGAAGGCCGACAAGTAACCAACTTCCATTCCTGTCTGATGTACTCATAAAGCGAAAAAGGCATCTGCCACACGGCAGATGCCTTTTTCGTTTATTTCTTTTCAAATACGAGGAACCGGAACGAGATGTCCGTTGTCAATTCCGGCAGTGCCGCGAGACGGGCTGCGCCGTCCCGGGGCGTTTTCCAGTAGTAGGGCGTCATGGCGAAGAGAGCTTCCAGCTGCCCGGCAGGCACCGTGATGCTGCCGGAGACTTCCCGCTCTCCGATGGCTTCAAAGCCCGGATACTCCACTTCCTGCACCGGGTTCTTGTAGGGCTTTTCGTAGAGGACGGCCTTCATCTGGAAGAGATGCTCTGCACCCGGCACGGCGTAGATGAGCCGTCCGCCGGGGCGCAGGACACGGAGAAACTCCTCCTGCGCGAAGGGCGAGAAGCAGTTGAGCAGCACATCCGCCCAGCCTGTGCGCACCGGCTGATGGAAACTGGACGCCACGGCGTACCGGGCCGAGGGCAGAGCCTTCGCAGCCAGACGCACGGCAGGCTTTGCGATGTCAAAACCGGCCAGTTCCAGCGGACGGCCCGCCTCTTCGAACTGCTTTGCGATGCACCGGTCATACCAGCCCTCGCCGCAGCCTGCGTCCAACAGGCGGAGCGGCTTTCCGGCTTTCGGCTGACCGTACTCGAGGCAGAGTTCTCCCAGCGCCTGCCCGAAGATGCCGTAGTAGCCCGCGCTCAGGAACGCGCGGCGGGCAGCGACCATTTCCCTGCTGTCGCCGGGGGCCTTGGTACGGGTGTTCTGCACCGGCAGCAGATGCCAGTAGCCCTCTTTGGCCCGGTCGAAGCTGTGGCCAGAGGGACATTTCAGTGCGTTATCCCCGGCAAGCGGTGCGCCGCACAGCGGGCAGCACCACGGGGCGAATCCCTCTGCCATCACACTTCCTCGCTGTGGTCCTCGATGGGAGCCGTCGCGCCGCCGTGGGCGTTCATATACTCCTCAAAGCTGGTGAACTTCTGCTGCGGCGGGCGGCGGCTGATGAGCACGAGGCCCGGGTCTTCGTCCTTCGTCGGGGCATTATTGCTGCGGCTGCGGTTATTGCGGCCGGACTGCTCTGCCTTGGGGGCGCGGGGCGCACGGCCTGCGCCGCTCTGCTCATTGCGGCTGCTGCTGCGGCCACTGCGGTTCTCATTGCGCTGGCTGTTCTGCTGGGCAGGCTGAGCCGGGCGGGCGCTGCGGTCGTTCCGCTCATTGCGGGGGCTGCGGCCTGCACCATTGCGGCCATTGTTCTCGCTGCGCTGGGCGGGCTGGCGGTTCTGCATCGCGGTGGGGATGGTCTGGGCCGGAGCGGCGGGGGCGGCAGCGTTCTTCTTGGCGGAACGGAGCGGGGTGGCCTCCGGGGCGCTCACAAAGTGGGGGTCGAACTTCGGCTGGGCGTTGCTGCCGCGGCCTGCGCCCTGTGCGGGGGCATTGCCCTCGCGGCGGGGGCGGTTGTTATTGTTACGGCGGCTGTTGTCGCGTCCGCCGGGAGTGCGCTTGTTATCATCCATGAGTTGTTCCTCTTTTGCTTCGATTTTGGGGGCCTTCTGCTTTTTTGCCGCAGAGGGCTTGGCCGCACTCTTTTTTTCGGGCGCAGCGGGTCTGGCGGCTTTTTCCGCCTTGGGAGTTTCGGCCTTTTCAGGGGCAGGCTGTTCGGCCTTGGGCTTGCGGCCCCGCACCGGCGGGGCTGCTTTTACGGGGGCGGGTACGCCGTCCCACGGGTGGCCGGACACCACCGGGATCTTCCGGCGGTTGAGCTTTTCGATGCCGGCCAGATATTCCATCTCCTCGGGTGCGCAGAAGCTCACTGCCGTGCCGTCTGCGCCCGCGCGGGCGGTGCGGCCGATGCGGTGGACGTAGGTCTCCGGCACCTCGGGCAGGTCGTAGTTGAACACATGGGAGAGCTCGCTGATGTCGATGCCGCGGGCGGCGATGTCCGTGGCCACCAGCACCCTGGTCTTGCCCTCCTTGAAGCCTTCCAGCGCCGCCACACGGGCGGTCTGGCTCTTGTTGCCGTGGATCGCAGCGGCGGTGATGCCCTGCTTGGTCAGATCGCGGGCGATCTTATCCGCGCCGTGCTTGGTGCGGCTGAACACCAGCGCGTTCTGCACCGGCGGGGTCAGGTTCTTGATGAGCCAGGGCAGCAGGAACTTCTTGTTGCCCTTCTCGACGAAATACAGGCTCTGGTCGATGCGCTCCACCGTGCTGGACACGGGGTCCACCTTCACGAAGGCGGGGTCGTGCAGGATGCCTGCGGCCAGCTGCTCGATCTCTTTGGGCATGGTGGCGCTGAACATCAGGTTCTGGCGCTTTGCGGGCAGCTTTGCGATGACCTTCTTCACGTCATGCACAAAGCCCATGTCCAGCATCCGGTCGGCCTCGTCCAGCACAAAAACCTCGAGGTCCGACAGGTCGATATGGCCCTGTCCGATGAGGTCGTTCAGACGGCCCGGGCAGGCGATGAGGATGTCCACGCCCTTTCGGATGGCCTCCACCTGCGGGGCCTGGCCCACGCCGCCGAAGATGACGGTGCTGCGCAGTTTGAGGTACTTGCCGTAGGCGTCGAAGCTCTCGCCGATCTGGAGGGCCAGCTCACGGGTGGGGGTGAGGATGAGGGCGCGGACAGCGCCCTTCCTGCGGGGGGCGGCGGCGCTCAGCCGGTCGAGCATGGGCAGCGCAAAGGCAGCGGTCTTGCCGGTGCCGGTCTGGGCGCAGCCCATCAGATCGCGCCCTTCCAGCACCGGCGGGATGGCCGAAGCCTGGATGGGCGAGGGGGTCTCATAGCCTGCCTCGCTTACAGCCTTGAGCAGGGGGGCGGACAGTTTCAAATCGTTAAAAGTCATGGTTCTCCTTGGTCATTCTTTGATTCTGCGGCACTCGATGTAATACCGCTTTTCCTCCGCATGGCCCATGCTGAAGGTCTTGCGGGGCAGCACGCCGCCCATCACGATGCCTTTGAACAGATCGCTCTTCTCGAAGGGCGGCAGCAGGAAGGCCACACCGCCCTGCCTAGTCAGGGCGCGGACGGCGGGCTCGTCGTGGACGTAATCCACCCGGGCCTCGCTGTGGCGGGCCATAAAGTATTCGATAAATTCGTCCACCGTGCCGACGGTCAGCGGGGCGACGGGGTCCTCGAAGCTGAGGACGTTGGACACGTGGGGGCCGGCCAGCGTGAAAGCCTGCTGCTTCGAGTCGCCGAAGCAGATGCCGGCCATGTTGGAGTCGCTCCACGCGATGAGGGCCAGCAGCACCGCGCCGCAGTCCACATTGAAGAGGACGCGGTGGATGGGCTCGATCTCGATGGCGGGCGAATGGACGTTGCACACCTCAGCCAGGCACCAGCGGGCGGGATGGCTTTCCCGCTCCTCAGGGGTCAGGGTGGCTTTCAGTTCCTCCCAGCAGGCTTTGGCTGCGGCCAGCGAATGGTTGCCGTCGCCCACAGCCAGCGTCAAAGGCTTTGCGCCCCTGGCCTGGGGATACTTGGCGTCGAAAGCCTCCTGACTGCCCAGTGCAGCCAGTGCGGCATCGATCTGTGCCAGCATCGCAGGATCTTCCACGGCCCAGCCTGCAATGTGGCCGCCGCCCTGCATCAGCTCGCCCTCGTACAGCTTTTTCAGCTCGCTCTTGCGCGCGCCGATGGGCTCGACGAGGGTACAGCCGGGGTCGTCGGCCAGCATCATAACATGGGGCGTTTCCAGCGCCGCACCCCGGCGCACGGCCATGCGGGGCGGGATGCGCTCGGTGACGGTGCGCTCACTGGGCCGGATGGCCGGGCGGGCGCCCTTCTCGTAGCTGTAAGCCTCGAGGTCGATCTTGCCCACGAGGCCCTGACGCACCCGGCCGCTCTGCTCGGTGCGCTCGACGTAGACAAAGCCGTCCACGGCGCGGGTCAGCACGTCGCGGCTGTACTCGTCCATCGCGGCGTGGATGTTCTCCACCCGCTGGGCCGCGTCTTCATCCTCGAGGTAGACTTCCGGCAGGATGAGCCGCAGGGTGCTGGGGCAGCCGCCCACAACGGCGTCTGCCTGCTCCCAGTAGGCGCGGTCGCTGGTAAACTGGTCACAGGCCACACAGCCCCACTTTTCCAGAGGGATATCCTCCCCGGGCAGCAGGATGTGGGCCGGGCCAAAGCAGGATGCAGTTTTCATAACACATTCCTCACTCTCACATAAATCACCAACAGCAAATGGAGCGCTCTCACCGGAAAATTCCTGCTGCATCGTCCCAGAACACAGCATGCTCCACGCCGGAAGCCGACAGGGTGTTCCGCAGCTCGCTGCGGGCGGTGTCGTCCATGGTCTGCTTTGCGGGGACTTCGACCACGAGGTTCCTGACGCCCAGCGCCGTCGCGGAGCCGCCCACGGTGGAAGCGCCCTCCGTCATCTGACCCAGCGAGTAGCCGTACCACAGGGTCACACTGCCCTCAAAGCGGGCATCCCATGCGGCGATGTCCGCAGCCAGCTGGGCGCTGCGGTCGCGCCCGCCGGTGGAGCCGAAGTCCTGCTTGCCGTTCTGGGCAGAGGGGAACTGGACGTTCTCCAGCAGCACATGGTCAAAGCCCATGCTCTGCACCTCGCCGATGAGGTCGCCGATGAACCGGACGGCCTCGTCGGAATAGGGGTTGAGCCAGGGGCTGCCGCCGGCGGACGCCTTATTATCCAGCCAGAGGTAAGCCTGCCCGGTGTAGCCGATGGCCATATTGCGGTCGGTGCGGGCCGCGATGGGGTCGCGGAAGGCCGCCAGTTTTGCCACCGGCACAAGGCCGTTCTCCTTGAGCACCGAGGCGATGAGGGCCGGGTCAAGGGACGCCCCCTCGATGCTGCCTGCTGCAGCAGCCACCTGAGAGGGATACAGGATATTTCCGGCACTGTCCTTCAGGGTGACGACGGCGTAGGCCGCGCCCTGCTGGGCCAGCTGCCGGGCGGCGGCACGCAGGGAAGCTTCGTCCTTTGCCGCAGCCGTGTCCAGAACGCCCCAGCTGCCCTCGATGATGACGCCTGCGGGTGCAGCCGGTTCCGGCTCCGAGTCCGCCCGCACCTCCGAGGAAGCGGCAGGCTCTGCCGTCGCTTCCGACGAAGCGGCCGCACTGGAGGCTGTCGTCTCAGACGAAGCCGAGAGGTCACGGTTGCGCACCACGGTGTACCAGGTGTGGGTGGCCCAGTCCAGCACATGGGGCGCGGCCAGCCAGCCCACGACCAGCACCACGGCCACCAGCACGATGATGCCGACGGCCTTCTTCACCCACATGCCGGGGCTGTAAAAACTGCGGTGATACCGCTTGACCTTTTTATACTTTGCCATGATCGTCCCTTTCTCCTGCACTCCTCACAGGATCACCGAGTGGCCCGTAAAACCATAGATGGCCAGCGCCAGCACGCCGATGTAGATGAGCGTGATGGGCAGGCCCCGGAACGCCTCCGGGATGGCCTCGCTGCGCAGACGGCGGTCAGCCTCCGTCACCAGCATGACGGCCAGCAGATAGCCCAGGCCGCTGCCGAGGCCGAAGCCCATGCTCTGCTCCAGCGTAAAGCTCTGGGTGCGCTCCACCAGCACCGTACCCAGCACGCCGCTGTTGACCGCCGCCAGCGGCAGGATGCGGAGCAGCTGGCCGCCGTGGCGCTTGCCCCGTGCGGCCCAGAGCACGATAAATTCAAACAGGCTCACCACCGCCACGCAGGCCAGAAAGACCAGCGGACGGAGCTGGGCGGGGTTGGGCTGGGCGGCGATGAAGCCGCCCGCATAGAACGCCAGCGGAGCCACCAGCACCTGCGTGACACAGAGCAGCAGGGCGAACCACCCGCTGCTGGTGCGCTCGTCGCCCACCAGCTGGACGAGGCGGGACACGCCGAGGCCCCGGGTGAACACCGCGTTCTGTGCAAAGACGGCCAGCACGGCGTAGCTGAAAAATACGCCGACGGCCTGCATCACATCATTCATCCTCAGGCTCCCCCTCTTTCTGGCGGTAGACCGCCATGAGGCCGCGGGCCTCCGATGTCAGATAGTTTTTGTACTTCCCGGCCAGCGTGCGCCAGACGGCACACAGCACGCCCAGCACGATGAAGCCGCCTGCCGGCATACTGGCCATGGGCAGGACGGGACGGCTCAGCACATGGCCGAACACCGTGCCGGCGCTCAGCCACTCGCGCACACAGCCCAGCAAAAGCAGCAGCAGGCCGTAGCCGACGGTGATGCGGATGCCCTTGGAGACGGCCTTTTTCATCGTCTCCTGCACACGGCCGAAGCGATAGGTCAGCAGCGGCTCCACCACCAGCATGGGCAGGTAGATGCCCAGCACCAGCAGGCTCACGCCGAACAGCCGATTCAGGATGGGGTACGCCGCCAGATAGACCACTGCCGCGCTGCCCGAATAGAGGATGCTGCGGGGCAGCAGCTTCTTTTCCAGCTCTGCGTTGGCCGGATGCTCCTCCCGCAGGGGGAACAGGCGGCTCAGCAGGCAGGCCAGCATCCGGGAGGGCGTCAGCAACAGCGCCACGGCCACGGCCAGCATCAGGGCGTTCTGGCCGCTCGTCGCAAGGACGACCAGCGGCGCAAGGCCCATGCCCTGCATGACCACGGGGTTATTCAGGAAGACGCGGTCATGGTGGAAGAATCTTTCCGGGTCCCGGGTGAGGAGTTCTGCAGCATGACGTTTCATTCCGCATCCCCCTTTCCGGTCTTCTTCTCTTTGAAGTATCTGCCGCTCTTTATCAGCTCATGGAGGCGGACTTCGGTGCGGTCGAGCCAGCCGGAGATGCTGTTGACCGCCAGAATGGCGAAGCAGACGCCCGTCTCGTAGACGCCGAAGTAGCGGAAGCCCATCGTAAAGGCTCCCACCATGACGCCGTAGAGGATGCGGCCCCGCCGGTGGTGGGCGCAGGTGTAAGGCTCATTGAGCAGGAAGACGGCGCTGAAGAGCATCGCGCCCGTCAGCATCTCGTCGCGCACACAGCGCAGGCGGAACACAAGGCCCGCCGTAAAGGCGGTCCCCTCCGTCAGGCCCAGCTGGCGCGGGAAGAAGAAGACGATGAGGCCCGCCGTGATGAGGAAGCTCAGGGAGGCGCTCAGCCGCACATCCTTCTGCATCCAGAGGAAGAGGCCGCAGGCCACCAGCACGATGGCTGCACCGGTCCCCATCGGGGCGGCATACTCGCCCAGCACCAGCGACAGGGCGCTGATGTTGATGAGGCCGCCGCTGCGCAGGGTGTCCGAGATGGTGCTGGATGTGGCCACGCCGGAGGCGTCCCAGAGCGGGATATTGGCGTATGGGGCCGGATAGCGGAAGACCTGCTCCGGCCAGGACACTGCCGCCACCGCGTAGCCTACGGCGGCGGGGTGGAAGGGGTAGCTGCCATAGCCGCCGAAGACCTCTTTGCCGATGAGAACACCGGCCAGAATGGCGGCGGCGAGGACGTACCAGTCCACCGTCGCGGGCATCAGCAGGGTGATGACGAGGGCAAAGCTCTCGTTGGAATAATCCCCGGCCTGATAGACGCGGCGGCGCAGCAGAGAGATGAGCCGGTCGCACAGGTTGCCCATCAGCACCGCAAAGCCGCAGAGCAGCAGCGGGCGCAGGCCGTAGAGGTAGCAGGAGACGCAGAGCAGCGGCACACAGAGAAAGCAGATGTGCTTATAGTATCTGCCGGTGCGCCGGAGTTCTTCCTCCTGCAGCCGGATCAATGCTTCATCCATGGGCAGTCCCCTCTCAGAGAGCTGCCATCGCACGGACGGCCGCGGCGGGGTCGGCAGCGCCAAAGATGGCGCTGCCCGCCACCAGCACGTCCGCACCGGCGGCGACGCACTGCGGAGCGGTGGCGGCATCCACGCCGCCGTCCACTTCCAGCAGGAATTTCAGGCCACGGCGGTCTTTTTCCGCCTTGAGCCAGCGGAGCTTGTCGAGGGCCGAGGGCATGAACTTCTGGCCGCCGAAGCCCGGCTCCACGCTCATGACCAGCACGAGGTCCAGCTGGTCGAGGTAGTAGCCCAGCTCTTCCACCGGGGTGCCGGGCTTGATGGTCATGCCCACCTTGCAGCCCTGAGCCTTGATGGCGTCGATGGTCTCCTGGATGTCGTCGTCGCACTCGAGGTGGAAGTTGAGCAGGCTGGCACCGGCCTTGGCAAAAGCCTCGGCGTACTGCTGGGGGTGGGTGATCATCAGGTGGACGTCATAGAAAGCGTCCGGCAGGGCCTTGTGCAGGCTCTTGAGCACCGGGACGCCAAAGCTGATGTTCGGCACGAAGTGGCCGTCCATCACGTCATAATGCAGCATCTGCGCACCGGCATCCAGCACCATACGGCAGTCTGCGCCGAGATGGCTGAAGTCAGCCGAAAGGATAGAAGGACTGATCGTTGTCATTTTATTTTACTCCCCGTTATTTTTTAGAGAATTTTTGTAATTTTGCTCTGCCGCCGTCCCTGCGGCATCTCCCACAGGAGCAGTCGGCATAGTCGATTATAGTTTACATGAAAACAGCGAAAAAATCAAACCCGCCGCCGTGTTTTTCACGGAAAAGACGTAAAGTTCTGCGTATCTCCCCTCTTCCACAATGCAAAAAGCAGCCAGACCGCTCCTTTGGGAGCAGTCTGACCGCTGTGAAGTTAGTCTACCGGCTTCATGCTGGCCGGGTCTTCCACCGCACCGGGGCGGCCGCTCTCGTCGGGCAGACGCTTCATGCCGCCGGGGTTGGGGGGCTGGACGGGCAGAGTGAAGACGAACCTGCACCACTCGCCCTGCTTGCTCTCCACCCGTATCTGGCCGCCGGAGAGGTTGACCAGCACCTTGCAGATGTTCAGGCCGAGACCTGCGCCCCGGGCGTGGAGACCCCGGGACTGGTCTTCTTTGTAGAAGCGCTGGAAGACGTAGGGCAGCGCCTCGGGGCTGATGCCCTGGCCGGAGTTCCAGATGGAGACTTCCACCTCCGGGCCCAGCCTCTCCACTCCGAAGCGGATGGTGCCGCCTGCCGGGGTGAACTTGATGGCGTTGTCCAGCAGATTGTAGGCCACCTGATGGATGAGGTCGGGGTCGGCATAAACCAGCACCTTCTCATCCATGGTCAGGCCGTCAATGTCTATCATGCCGTCGTTGATGCGCTGCTCTGCCGAGAGGGCCACGCCGGTCAGCGTCTCCCAGATGTTGAACATCCGGGCGTTCACCTGATATTCGCCGCTCTCCAGCTTCGAGAGGTCCAGCATATTCTGGATGAGGCGCGCCAGACGGCCCGTCTCCTCGCTGACCAGCTGTAAGTAGTGGTTCTGCATATCGGGCGGGATGGTGCCGTCCAGAATGCCGTCGATGAAGCCCTTGATGGTGGTCATGGGGGTACGCAGCTCGTGGGCGATGTTGCCCATGAACTGGCCCCGGGAGTTGTCGTTGGACTGGATATTGTCCGCCATCTTGTTGAAGGTGCGGGCCAGGTCGGCCACTTCGCCTTCGCCGTCCACGCCCTCGACCCGGACGGACAGGTCGCCGCCGCCGAAGCGCTGGGCCGCGTCCGTCACCTTTTGGATGGGGTCGGTGAGCTTATGCATCATCACCTTGGTGAGGACGCTGGCCACCAGCAGCATCAGACAGGCCGAGAGGAAGAAGTTCGAGAAGAACTCCTTGCGGAACTCCACCAGCCGGTCGCCCGACGAGCAGAGGAAGAGGTAGCCGGTACACTCGCCGCTCTCGCTGCGCATCTCATGCACCGAGATGTAGCTCTTCTCGGTCAGTACGCCGTCCAGCGTACCGAAGATGTGATAATTCTCCTTGGCCTTGGCCGACTTTTCCAGCACGGACGCCTCCACCACATCCCCGGCCAGATCGTCCGGGTCTGAGGCCAGCACCACGTTGCCGTCGCAGTCGGTGAAGAACAGGTACACTTCCGCGCTCTCGCCGATGAGCTCGAGCTTGGTGTTCAGGGCTTCCAGTTCTTCGCCTTCCGGCAGAGCGGCTTCCTGCACCAGATGGGACGCCGTGCGCTGGGCCACATTGACCACTTCGTCCAGCACGTCGTACCGCTCCTGGGCGAAGTAGTTGCTGAACAGCACCAGCTCCGAGCCGCCCATGATCACCGTGCCGAAGATGAGCAGGGTGCTCATGAGCGAGAAGAACGCAACGGAAACACTTTTGCGCATTACTGACGCACCTCGAATTTATAGCCCACGCCCCAGACGGTCTTCAGCTCCCATTTATCGGAAGCACCGGCCAGCTTCTCGCGCAGGCGCTTGACATGGACGTCGATGGTGCGGCTGTCGCCGTAGTATTCGAAGCCCCACACCTCGTCCAGCAGCTGGTCGCGGGTGTAGACCCGGTTGGGGTGAGAGGCGAGGCAGTTCAGCAGTTCCAGCTCCTTCGGGGGAGCTTCCACCACCTTGCCCTTGACCCGCAGCTCGTAGCTGTTCATGTCGAGGCGGAGGTTGTCGAACTCGATGACGCCCTCAGTGCTCTCGGTCTGGGACGTGGTGACGGTGCAGCGGCGCAGCACCGCCTTGATGCGGGCCACGACCTCTTTGGTGTCGAAGGGCTTGACCATATAATCATCAGCGCCCAGCTCAAGGCCCAGCACCTTATCGAAGGTCTCGCCCTTGGCCGTCAGCATCATGACCGGGGTGTTGCCCAGCTTGCGGATGCGGCGGCAGACCTCGAGGCCGTCCATCCTGGGCATCATGACGTCCAGCAGCACCATGTCGGGCTTGAGCTGGTTGAACTTTTCAAGGCCCTCTTCGCCGTCGTTGGCTGTCGTGACCTGATAGCCCTCCTTGGTCAGGTAGAGCCGCAGCAGCTCGCAGATGTTGGTATCGTCGTCCACAACGAGTATCTTTTCGTTTGCCATGTGAGTGTTCCTCCTCTATCCAGTCCAAAGCCAGCTCCCGCCGGGCGCTGGCCGCAATTTTGATGTTGACCTATATTTTATTATACGGGACAGTTATGACAAAATAAAGAAGGTTTTGTATGATTTTTGAATCTTTGGCAAGCAAAAGGCCGCAGGAAGCGGCACTTTTCCTGCGGCCTTATCTTGTTTCTGTGCTTGGTCTGCCTGTTGCAAAGCCGCACCTTTGGTCATCCCTCGTGTGCAAAGATTATATCATACCACACATAGTCACCCTGTTCCTGCACACCGATTCCTACATATACATCTTCCCGAATCGTCGTCTTACCGGGTGTATTCAGTTCCGCCTGAAAATTGTTTCGGAAGTATTCTGTTAGCTGATTTTTCGTGAAGTGATCTCGCGGAAGTCCTGTTACTGTCCAATTTTCCCTTCCACCATACTTGTAGCCCTTTCCGCCGTCTTTGAACTCCTGCGGAACTGGTGAAAGCTCGTCGTGCTTTTTTCCGTTCATCATTTCCAGCGCGCGCTGTGCTGAAAGCTGGCTTATCTTATCCACTTCTTGAACTGTGCCGTCCAATCCAACTTCTTTGCGTGCAGCATTGATCGAATCCAGGATAATTTGCGCTATTCCCTCTTCTTCAGGAGAGGGCGGTGTAGGTGCGCTGCTGCCGCCGCCACTACATCCCGCCCAGCGCTCCCGCAACAGATGTCGCCAGCACCACGGTGCCAGTGAGCTTCAGGAATTTACGACGATTCATATTACTCAACATTTCTTCACCTTCCTAAAGTTTTTAATGGTAGCCCTTAACTCGTATCGTTTGTGCGCCTTCTGCGGTGTGCCAGAATGTGATTGATTCTTGACTTTCTTTTCCATCGATTACCTGTCGGACCTCCATATTGTCGGCATCAATATTTTCAATCTTCAAGACAATCGTTTCTCCATAGAAATCCGAAAGAATCAGCTGATTATCGTTTACTAGAGACCATTTTCCAAGACCATAGGAGCTAGGAACATTAACTGTTCCGTCATCATAAATTGAAAAAGTCAAGCTATCCGACCACTGCTGATACCAATCTCCGATTATGAGCTTTTCTGTAGTCTTCTTTCCGCGAAGTGTCAAACTTCCGATACCACAAACGATAGCTATCACACAAACCGTCAGCAAAATATCGCTCATTTTTATTTTTTTCATCACGATTCACCTCTTATTCTTAGCATATCAACAACGGTCAATGTTTTTCTGCCTCTTCTGCCGTGTGGTAGAATGTATCTGCTGTTTCGCTTTCCTTTCCATCCCAAATCAGTCTAAGCGTCATTGACTTTTTACTGATTTTTTCAATTTTGTAAATCAGTGTCTGCCCATAAAAATCTGAAATTCTAAGTTTGTCGTCATTTACAATCGACCATTTTCCGAGGCCATACCCACTCCGAACCTGACAGCTTCCATCATCATATATTGCGTACTCCAGTCGGCTATAGCCTTCCATGTACCAGTCACCCAGTACAAGTTTTTTAATATTTTTCTTCCTGCATCCCGTCAGCGGTGCTGTTGCACACACCAGAGCCGTCGCCGCCGTAAGCTGTAAGAATCCACGTCGCGTGATATTTTTCATTTTGACTGCCTCCTGTTTCAAGTCACTTTTCGGGCCTTCTTGAGCACTCTTCCGCCCAAGTCTCTGTCTTGGCTCTTATTTTAACGGATTATCCGTTAAAAATCAAGATATTCGGGCCATCCTTTGTAGACTTTCTACAAAGAGGTGAATCCTATGCTATACACAGAACGCATCAAGGCACTGCGCAGCGACCACGACCTCAACCAGACGCAGGTCGCGCGGGCTATCCATGTTGCCCAGACCACCTATTCCGACTACGAAAAGGGCAAAGTGCGCATCCCGGTCGAGTGCCTCATCCAGCTGGCGAAATTCTACGACGTCGATATGAACTATATCACCGGCGTCAGCGACACCCTCCGGTCCTTCCCCCACGCATGAGCCGGACGTCCTGCCGCTGATTTTCCAAAAGCGGCGGTGTTTGTTTTTGTTTTGCCTATAGATAGCCATTTGGTTATCATAAGTCCAGCATAGCATCTCTCTGCGGTATTGTCAAGATACTCATCCAGTTATCAGGAGGACATCTTATGGCATACTACCGCCGCATCCGCGATATGCGCGAAGACCACGACCTCACCCAACGCCAGCTCGCCGCCCTGCTGCATATGCCCCAGCCGCAGTACAACCGCTATGAGCAGGGCCTGCGCGACCTGCCCACCACCACTCTCATCGCGCTGGCCGACATTTACCACACCTCGACCGACTATCTTCTGGGCCGTACGAACGACCCCAAGCCGCCTGTCTCCCTATAACGCACCAAAAGGGGCCTCCTTTGCAGGAGGCCCCTTTTGCATATCACGGGCTGGTCAGAATGGGGGACGCAGCCCGGTTTCTGGTATTTTCAGGGAAATGCGCTCAGATCCTTTGAAGCAGTCTTTACAGAACGGGGCTCTGGATGTTGTCGTTGTTCTTGATGCCGTGCTTCTCGGCGTAGCCGGTCAGCATCAGGGTCAGAGCGCCGTCGCCGGTGACGTTGCAGGCGGTGCCGAAGCTGTCCTGCAGGGCGAAGATGGCGAGCATCAGAGCGGTGCCGGCGTCATCGAACATCAGAACGCCGGTGATGAGGCCCAGAGAAGCCATGACGGTGCCGCCGGGGACGCCGGGAGCGCCGATGGCGAAGATACCGAGCAGGGCGCAGAAGAGGAGCATGGTGCCGATGCTGGGCAGGTGGCCGTAGAGGATCTTGGAGATGGTCATGCAGAAGAAGACTTCAGTCAGGACAGAGCCGCAGAGGTGGATGTTGGCGAACAGGGGGATGCCGAAGCTGACCATATCCTTGCGCAGGACCTTGCTCTTGCGGGCGCAGTCCAGAGCGACTGCCAGGGTGGCGGCGCTGGACATGGTGCCGACAGCGGTCAGGTAAGCGGGGCCGTAGTGGCGGAGAACTTCCCAGGGGTTCTTGCCGGAGTATGCGCCGGCCAGCAGATACAGGACAGCCAGCCAGATATAGTGGCCCGCCATGACGATGAGGATGATCTGGATGAAGGCGGGCAGCTGGTGGGTGATCATGCCCTCATAGCTCAGGTTGCAGAAGGTAGCGGCGATATAGAAGGGCAGCATGGGAATGATGATCTTGCCGACGATGTCCAGCACGATGTTCTGGAACTCGCCGAGGAAATCACAGGTGAGCTTGCTGTTGGTCCAGGTAGCGGCCAGACCCACCAGAACGCTGAGCACGAGGGCGCTCATGACGCTCATGATCTGGGGGATGTTCAGCTCGAACACGACGTCGGGCAGGGTCCGCAGACCGGCCACCTCAGTGTCGATGGACAGGTGCGGGATGAGGGCGTAGCCTGCGCCGGTGCTCATGAGGGCTGCGCAGACAGAGGAAACGTAAGCGATGACGATCGCCACGCCCAGCAGGCGGGAAGCGTTCTTGCCCAGCTTGGTGATGGACGGGGCGATGAAGCCGATGATGATGAGCGGCACACAGAAGGTGATGAGCTGGCCCATGATATACTGTAAGGTGACGACCACCTTCATGACGCTCTCCGGGAAGACCTGACCCAGGATGACGCCGATGATGATACCGAGAAGCAGCCGGAACGGCAGGTTATTGAATAGCTTTTTCATAATCATTTACCCCTAATTCTCCTGCGCTTCGGGCGCAGGGTGTTTTTTGCAGGATGCGGATGCAGGCTTGCCAGGGTGTTGCGAGGACGCTTATTCGGCGTCCGGAGCATGTTCTTTGTTGAGCATCAGATCGAGGATGACGCTGTCGCTGGTGCCGTGGGTGCTGAGGATGGCGAAGTTGTCCAGCGTGCGCTCCACGTTCTCTTCCACGATGCCGTCGGTGCTCTGGACGCGGACGCCGCGGGTACCCATGGCCGCTGCCTGACAGGCGGCATTGACGCAGGTGGAGATTTTCAGGGCGCAGTCGGCCTTTGCGCCGTCGCACACCATGCCGGTGACATTGCCCACCATGTTCTGGATCGCGCAGCATATCTCATGGTAGCCGCCGCCCAGCAGGTATGTAATGCCGCATGCCGCGCCGGTGCCGGCGACGGTGGCGCCGCACAGGTTGCTCAGACGGCCAAACTTCGACTTGATGCGGATGGCGATGAGGTTCGACAGGGTGACGGCACGCAGCATGGTGGGCTCGTCGATGTCCAGCCAGCGGGCAGCAGCCACGACGGGCATCGTCGCAGTGATGCCCTGATTGCCGCTGCCGGAGTTTGCCACCACCGACACCGGAGCGCCTGCCATACGGGCGTCTGCGCCCGCAGCGGCGGCTATCATGGAGTTGGTGGTCAGATCGCGGGTCATGAGGCCCTTGCGGCAGTTGAGGTCGAGGTTGCGGCCGATGGCGAGGCCGTATTCCTTCGAGAGGCCCTCATCGCTGATGACGGAGTTCACCTTTACGGCACTGCGGATGATGTCGATGGGGTCGTTCATCGGGTCGAGCTCTTTGGTGCAGTAATCCCAGATGGAGCGGACGGTCAGGAAGGACGCGATCTGCTCCGGGGTGACCACATCGCTGTCGCCTGCGGCGGCAGTGTCCGTGTCCCGCTTGTCGAGGGTGGCCACACCGTCCTGCTCTACCAGCACGACGTTGGTGTGCAGGTCGCGGACGATGGCACGGCCCGTATGGCCGCCGCCCTTGGCAATGACCTCGATGTAAAGCTTCTGCGGCACCTGGGCCACATTCACCTTGACCTTGCCGGCCTTGACCAGCGCAGCGGCAGCTTCCACCGTCTCGCGGGGGACGTGGTTCATGACTTCCAGCAGATAGACCGGGTCGCCGCCCAGCGCACCGATGGCGGCGGCATAGTCCATGCCCTCGTAATCGGTGCCGGGGATGCCCGCCGACATGGCGTTCTTGATGATGTTGATGCTGGCGTTGACCGTGATCTCTTCGGCCTTATCCACACCGGCCTTCCGCAGGGCCTGACCCGCCTCGGCGGCAGTCAGCGCCACAGCGCCCGGCTCGGTGCAGCCGGTAGCCAGCTCCATCTCACTGTTCAGGATACGAATGAACATGTTCTGTTCCATAGTGTTGCACCGTCTCTTTCTCTTATAGGATGCTCTGTTACTTCACGGCGATGCATTCGATCTCCAGCGGCGCGCCTTTCGGCAGTTTCGCCACCTGCACGGCGCTCCGTGCGGGGAAGGGCTGGGCGAAGTATTCGCCGTAGACTTTGTTCATCTCAGCAAAGTCGTTCATGTCGGCCAGAAAGACCGTGGTCTTGACCACATCGGCCAGGGTCATGCCCTGCTCGGCAAGGATGGCCTGGATGTTCTTGAGGGACTGTGCGGTCTGGGCCGCGATGCCCTCGGGGATGGCCCCGGTGGCGGGGTCGATGGGGAGCTGGCCGGAGACGTAGACCGTCTGGCCTGCTGCGATGCCCTGCGAATACGGCCCGATGGCGGCGGGCGCCTGTGCAGTGGCGAGTGCCTGTTTCATAATTCTCTCTCCTTTTTCCGAATTACAGGGGCATCGCTTGCCTTGATGCCCCTTGTCCTGACCCTATCCTAACGCGGCGGGCGGCAAAAGTCAACAATTTTCTCTCTCGATGAGAAATTATTATCACTTGTGACAAATTCCGCGGATATTTTGAAGCACTTTCACGAAAATGCATTGGGTTTTCCATTTTTCATTGTCAACAACACACGAACGTGATATGATATAGGCAGCAGGATGAGAATAAATTCTCATCATTTCCCTCATGAAACAACATGGAAAGTGGTGACATACATGGATGCACGGCTGGAACCCTACCGGACACTCGTTTCGTTTCTGGGCGAGGCACTGGGGCCGGACTATGAAGTGGTGCTGCACGACCTGACCAGCGAGGAAGGCACCATCGCAGCCATCGTGAACAACAACATCAGCGGCCGCACCGAGGGCGCACCGCTGTCCAACATGGCCCTGCGGTTCATCCACGGCAAAGTCTACGAAAAGCAGCCCTATGTGGCAGGCTATCAGGGCGCGTCGCAGGCCAGGGGGCGGCTGCGCTCCTCCACCATGTTCATCAAGGACGGCAGCGAGCTCATCGGGATGCTCTGCATCAACTTTGACGCCGCCAAGTACAGCCGGATGGCGCAGGAGCTTCTGGCCCTCTGCGGGGCCCATCAGGAGCCCGGCCCCAGCGTTGGGGTGGAAAACTTCGTCAGCAGCCTGCCCGACGCGGTGCAGGCCGCCATCACCGACGTGACCGGCACCGCCGGCCTGCCCCCGGATCGGCTGACCATGGACGAGAAGATCCGCATCGTGGACGACCTGCAGCAGGCGGGCATCTTCTACATGAAAGGCGCGGTCAGCGAGGTGGCGGCACAGCTGGGCTCCTCGGAGGCGACCATCTACCGCTATCTGAGCAAACTGAAGGATTGATACTTGCACTCATACGCTCCTTCGCGTATAATGGTAGATGTATTATTATGTCTACCATAACGTGAAGGAGCGTATTTTATATGAAATTAGGTATCGTCGGCCTGCCCAACGTCGGCAAGTCCACTCTGTTCAACGCCATCACCTCCACCAAGAACGCGGAGGCTGCAAACTACCCCTTCTGCACCATTGAACCCAACAGCGGCATCGTGGCCGTGCCGGACAAGCGGCTGGATAAGCTGGCTGAGATCTGGCAGACCAACAAGAAGACCCCCGCCATCGTGGAGTTCGTGGACATCGCCGGCCTCGTCAAGGGCGCAAGTCAGGGTGCCGGCCTCGGCAACAAGTTCCTCGGCCACATCCGCGAGTGCGACGCCATCGTCCATGTCGTGCGCTGCTTCGACGACGACAACATCATCCACGTCGTGGAGGACGTGACCAAGGCCGAGGCCGTGGACCCCATCGCCGACATCGACGCCATCGACTACGAGCTCATCCTCTCCGACCTCGAAGTCGTCCAGAACCGCGCAGGCCGCATGGCCAAGGCCGCAAAGAGCGGCAACAACAAGGGTGCTGCCGCCGAGGCCGCATGGCTGCAGCAGCTGGCCGCCCATCTGGAATCCGGTAAGCCTGCCCGCAGCTTCGACTTCGACGAGAACGACGCCGAGCAGCAGACCGTGCTCCACGAGATGGGCCTGCTGAGCGCAAAGCCCGTCCTCTACGCCTGCAATGTGGGTGAGGACGACCTGATGGAGGGCATCGAGAACAACAAGTACGTCCCGCTGGTGGCCGCACGCGCCAAGGAAGAGGGCGCACGCTACATCCCCATCTGCGCCAAGACCGAGGAGGACATCGCCGACTACAGCCCCGAGGAAAAGAAAGCCTTCCTCGCCGAGATGGGCATCGAGGCAAGCGGCCTCGACAACCTCATCACCGCCAGCTATGACCTGCTGGGCCTCATCTCCTTCCTGACCGACGGCAAGAAGGAGTGCCGCGCCTGGACCATCCGCAAGGGTACCAAGGCCCCGCAGGCTGCCGGCAAGATCCACAGCGACTTTGAGCGCGGCTTCATCCGCGCCAGCGTCATCGCCTACAGCGACCTCGAGGCTCACGATTTCGATTACGCTGCCGTCAAGGCCAAGGGCCTGCAGCGCACCGAGGGCAAGGAGTATGTCGTGAAGGACGGCGATGTCATCGAGTTCCTGTTCAATGTGTAAAACAGAGGAACAACCTCTCAGTCTCGCTACCGCTCGACAGCTCCCCTAGAAAGGGGAGCCAAAGCAGAAAAGGATTAAAATTATGATTATCGGTATCATGGGCGCAATGCCCGACGAAGTGGACCAGCTCTGCGCCAGGCTGGAAAATGTCACGGTCGAGCCCTACGGCGGCGTGGAGTATCATAAGGGTACGCTGGCCGGCAAGCAGGTGGTCGTCTGCTGTGCAGGCATGGGCAAGGCCAACGCCGCCGCCACCACCCAGGTGCTCATCACCAGGTTCGGTGCTGAGAAGATCATCTTCTCCGGCATCGCAGGCAACATGACCAGCAAGATCGGCATCGGCGACGTGGTCATCGGCAAGACGGTGCTTTACCACGACGCCCAGCTGGATATGATCTGCCAGAATCCGCCTTTCCTGAAGGAGTACACCGGCGACCCGGCCCTTATCGCCGCCGCCGAGAAAGCCTGCGCCGACGCAGGCGTCAAGGCTCTGGCAGGCAAGATCGCCACCGGCGATATGTTCGTGGGCGACAGCGCCACCAAAGCCGCCATCGAGGCCAAGTGCGCCCCCGACTGCGTGGAGATGGAGGGCGCGGCTGTGAGCCAGATCGCCGCCAAGAACGATGTGCCCTGCGTCATCCTCCGCGCCATGAGCGATAACGCCGACGAGGACGGCCATGAGGTGCTGGTGGTCAAAAAGTTCAGCATCACCGAGTACGTCGCCACCGCGACTAAGATCGTCGCCGCGATGGTCGAATCTCTGTAACAGACAGCAACAGAAGCCGGTCTTGCGACCGGCTTCTGTCTGTTTACAGGTACTGCTCCAGCTTCAGCCTGTTATCCTCCTCAAAATCCTGCAGCTTCTGCATCAGCCTCTTCGACCCCGGCGCGGCGTCGGGGTAGTCCTTCTGGGATTTGATGCAGTCCACCACGCCCATGCCGCTGCCCTGTGTAAGCATCTCGGCGAGGTTGCGGGTAGATTTGTCGGTGATGGTCTTCATGCCGATGCTCACCTTGGTGTTGAGCTTCGCCATGGCGCTCTGGCCCTGGGCCGAGCCGCCGCAGGCGTCGATGGCGGCGTGAGCCTCCTGATTGAGCTGGCGGTAGATATTGCGCTGGCGCAGAAGCTCCGCCTTAAACTGCTCATCCTCCGCCATCGGCACGAGCTGATCGAGGGTGTTCTTCCCCATCTCGGTATTCTGCACGATGGCTTCCAGCATATTGAGATTGTCGTTTTTCTGGTTTTCCATACAAAAATCCCCCTTTTGAGGGTAGTTTCTCTCAAAAGGGGGACTCTTATGCATTACTCGCCGTCGTAGATGCGGTCGCCGCCTGCGGTCTGTGCAGCGGCCAGCCGCTTCTCGCACAGGTCATAGAGGGCATCCCAGTTCTTGCAGCGCACCTCGCGGGTGCCGGCCACGCCGATGGACTGGGTGAACGGCACCCGGCGCATCAGGCCCACCGAGGCCACACACTCCTTGGGCATCTCGGCATAGATGGCTTTCAGCTCCTCTTCCAGCTCACGGCGGGTGCGGTCGGCGCAGCCGATGGCGAACAGGGTGTCGCTCAGGCGGCAGACCACCCGCTCAGCAGGCTGGTCGAAGTGCTTTTTCCACTGGTTTGCCACAAAGCAGACCAGCTGACCCATGACGGCGTCGCTCTCCCGCGCGGAAAGCTTCTCTGCGCCGTCGATGGACACCAGCGCCAGCGCCGCGCAGCGGTGGCAGTCGGTCCACTCATCGAGTTTCGTGCAGAATTCCGTCTCGTAGTAGCGGCGGTTGAACACCCCCGTCACAAAGTCGTGGTTCATGTCGTCGCGGCACATCTCCCGCTCCCGCGGGGTCATCCGGTCTTCGGGCAGGTCATTGCCTGCCAGAGGGGCCGTCATCTGCAGCTGCCACACCTTGCCGTCTGCCACGACACAGCGGCGCAGCACACAGTCCACCTGGCCGCCGCGCAGCTCGTAGTCCACCATCAGGCCGTCGTCCTGCCAGCAGCGGTCGGCGTCCTCGTCCACCTGCGTCAGGCTCACATCCTGAAACACAGGCCGCGAACTTTCGACAAATTGCCGCAAGTCCTGCTCAGTCCATTCATTCTTCATGCGTTTTTCCCCATTTTATACACCGGGTCTTCCTTCCCGGTGCTTTGCCTTTTCACAGTCGAGCCTGTTTTCATGGCCAGCGTATCGCTGTGAAAATAAGTCTTATCCCTGACTGCGTCTCATGCGATTATACCACGACGGCGGGGCGCTTACCAGCAAAACGCACAATTTTCAAAAAGATTTTTTACATTCCCGTCAAATTGAGGTTTTTGCCTCTTTTTCGACCGGCTCCTTGGCGCGGCAGTAGACCTCGCACTCAGCCTGGATACGGCTGGCCAGAGGCTCTGCGTCGAAGCCCTCTGCGGCGCGCCAGGTCCAGTTTCCGCCCAGCTTGCCGGGGGTGTTCAGATGGGCTTCTGCGCCCAGACCCAGCCAGTCGGGCATGGGGATGATGGCCCGGTCAGCCACAGAGCCGAGGGCCGCACGCAGCAGCGCGATGCGGGCGGCGTCCGGCTTGACGGCAGCCACTTCCTTCGCGGTGGGCTTGCAGGGGGTCAGGTGGAGGTAAGCGGCGGCGTTGGCCTTTTCCTTCCCGGTGGCGGCGTTCTCCCACCAGTCGGTAAGGGTGGTGTTGTCGTGGGTACCCGGGTAGACCACGCTGTTCTTGACGTGGTTGTGGGGCAGATACTCGTTGTCGCCGCCGCCGAAAGCGAACTGCAAAACTTTCATGCCCGGGAAGGTGCTGTCGGCCAGCAGCTCGCGGACGCTGGGGAACAGCTCGCCCAGATCTTCCGCGATGATGGGCAGCTTGCCGAGGGCAGCTTCCAGTGCGTGGAACAAGTCCATCCGGGGGCCGATCTCCCACTTGCCGGTGCAGGCGGTAGAGCTGCCCGCCGGGATGGCCCAGTAGGTGTCGAAACCGCGGAAGTGGTCGATGCGGAGCAGGTCGTAGATGCCGAGGGCGTGGCGGACGCGCCGGATCCACCAGGCGTATCCCGTCTGTTTATGATACGGCCAGTTATACAGCGGGTTGCCCCAGAGCTGGCCGTCTGCGGAGAAATAATCCGGCGGACAGCCGGCCACGCGGGCAAAGCCTCCCTGTGCGTCCAGCTCGAAAAGCTCGCCGCCCACCCATGCATCCACCGAGTCGGCAGAGACGTAGATCGGGATGTCACCGAGAATTTTCACGCCCTTGGCGTTGGCGTAGTCCTTGACCTTCTTCCACTGGGTGGCAAACTCGTACTGCAGGAACTTCCAGAAGCCGATCTCCTCTTCCTGCTCGGCTGCGAACTTTGCCAGCGCGGCGGCGTCCCGCAGGCGGTACTCCCGGGGCCACTCAGTCCAGCTCTTCATGCCGTTGGCGGTCTTGAGGGCCATGTAGAGGGCGTAATCATTCAGCCAGCTGTCGTTGGCAAGGGCGAAAGCGTAGTAGTCGTCGGGGTAGTAATGGGCGCAGCCGTGGAGGCCGGCGTACTTCTCGCGCCATGCGGCGTAGGCGGTGCGCAGCACCTTATAGCGGCTGGTGTAGAGAGTGCCGTAGTCCACCGAAAGCAGGTCATCGCCCCACTTTTCCGCCTTGAGCTGGGCGGCGGTCAGCAGGCCGTCGGCCTTGAGAGCGTCGAGGTCGATGAAGTAGGGGTTGCCCGCAAAGGCAGAGCAGCTCTGGTAGGGGCTGTCGCCGTAGCCGGTGGGGCTGAGGGGCAGCAGCTGCCAGATGTGTTGGCCCGCAGCGGCCAGAAAATCCACGAACTTGAGCGCTTCGGCGCCAAAGCAGCCAATACCATAGGGGCCGGGCAGGCTGGACACCGGCATCAGGATTCCACTTTCACGCATGATGATACCTTCCTCGCTTTATATTCCGTTTGGGTTTATGCTGTTTCCTATCATAACATAAGCGAAGACTATTTTCCACAGGCAAAAAACGTGGTATACTTAGTTTTATAGTGGGATAATATCGTTTTTATTGCAGGAGGTATCGTGCCATGCAGCGCACGGAAAAATATTTTGAGAACGACGCATTCCGCAAGACTGCCGCCGGGGTCATCCTGGCCGCAGAGGCGGATGCAAAAACGGGCGGCGGGCGCATCGCGCTGGACGGCACGGTGTTCTACCCCGAAGGGGGCGGTCAGCCCGCCGACAGAGGCACGCTGACCCTCGCCGACGGCACGGTGCTTAATGTCACCGACGTCCACGAGACGAACGGCATCATCTGGCACACGGTGGATGCCCTGCCCGAGACCGCACAGCCCGGTGCCGCCGTCACCGGCACCATCGACTGGGAGTGGCGCTTCGACAAGATGCAGCAGCACACCGGCGAGCACATCCTCTCCGGCATCCTGCACCAGATGTTCGGGGCGGAAAACGTGGGCTTCCACATCGGCTCCGACGCCGTGCGGATGGACACCAGCGTCCCAATCTCCGCCGAGGGCCTGCGGGAGGCAGAGCTTGCCGCCAACCGCATCATCTGGGAGAATGTGCCGGTGCTCATCACCTACCCCACCCCCGAAGAGCTGGCGGCGCTGACCTACCGCAGCAAAAAAGAGATCGCCGGGCAGGTGCGCATCGTGACCATCCCGGGCGCGGACGTCTGCGCCTGCTGCGGCACCCACACCGCCGCCACCGGACAGGTGGGACAGATCAAGATCCTCGCCTCTGAGAACTACAAGGGCGGTGTCCGGCTCAGCATCGTCTGCGGCGGACGCGCCCTGCGGGAAGCGCAGGCCATGCGGAGCCGTCAGGCCGACATCGGCGCACTGCTCTCGGCCAAGGCCGACCAGACCGCCGTGGCGGTCCACCGGGTGTACGACGAGTACACGGCCCTGAAATTCGCCCACTTCGGCCTGTGCAGTCAGCTCTTCGACACACTGGCCGCACAGCTTGGCCCCGACGAGACGGCCATCCGCACCGTCCCCGGCCTCGACCCGGACGGCCTGCACCGTCTGGCCGCACGGCTGAGCGAGGCCACCACCGGTCTCTGCGCCGCTCTGACGCCCAGCGAGAAGGGCACCGGCTACTGCATCGCGCAGGCCGGCGGCGACGTCCGCGCCCTGACCAAAGCCCTCAACGCCGCCCTGGACGGACGCGGCGGCGGCAAGCCCGGTATCTGCCAGGGCAGCTGCGCCGCCACGCCGGAGCAGGTGGAGGAATTTTTGAAGAAAACTCTGTAAGTACAAACTTTTCACGTCACAAGGAGAATACTATCTTATGAGAATGCGTTTCAAGCCCTACGCCCACGACGAACTGATGGCCGCTGATTTCCACGTCCATGAGCCCCTTATCTGGGGCGGCAAGTGGCACAGCCAGTATGCCCGCCCGGAGCAGCCTTTCGTGCTGGAGCTGGGCTGCGGCAAGGGCGGCTTCATCTCCCAGCTGGCCTCTGCCCACCCCGAGAACAACTACCTGGGCATCGACATCACCGACAAGGTGCTCATCCTCGCAAAGCGCAAGATCGAAGCCGCTTACGCCGAGGCAGGCCGCCCCATCGACAATGTCAAGATCATGAGCACCGACATCGAGCGCATCAAGGGCGTCATCACCCCGGAGGACACCGTCAGCCGCATCTACATCAACTTCTGCAACCCGTGGAGCAAGAACGCTTCCTCCAACAAGCACCGCCTCACCTACCCCCGTCAGCTCATCCAGTACCGCGATTTCCTCAAGGACGGCGGCGAGATCTACTTCAAGACCGACGACGATGACCTGTTCCGCGACAGCCTGACCTACTTCCCCGCTTCCGGCTACGACATCATCTGGCAGACTTACGACCTCCACGAGAACGAGCCGGAGTGGAACATCCGCACCGAGCATGAGGGGATGTTCACCGAGATGGGCATTAAGATCAAGGCCCTCATCGCCCGCAAGAAGGCCGGCGACGACTCTGTGACCTGGGTGGAGCCGAAGGTGCTCAAGAAGCTGGCCGCGCAGGCGGAGGCCGAAGCTTCGGCCAGGGCCGAGGGTGAAGGCAATGTCTGACCCTTGTGAATACTGCCTGAACAACCAGCAGGACGAATATGGCAGCTGGTACTGCGCCGAGGGCGGCGCACTGGATGAGGACGAGATGGCCCGCTATCTCTCCCATACCACTTCGGCCTGCCCTTACTTTGAGCCGGGCGATGAATATAAGATCGTCCGCAAACAGAACTGACTGGAGGTGTCCCCTTGTCGTTTTTTCTCAATACGACAGTCTGCGGTTTCTCACTTTATCATATCCTTGCGTTTTTCCTCATCTACTCCTGTCTGGGCTGGTGCGTCGAGGTGGTGTATGCCGCCGCCACCACCGGCCAGCTGGTGAACCGGGGCTTCCTGAACGGCCCGGTCTGCCCTATCTACGGCTTCGGCATGATCCTGGTGCTCTTCTTCCTCACACCGCTGGAAGATAACCTGTTGCTGCTGTATCTCGGCGGCGTCATCCTGCCCAGTGCCCTGGAACTGGTGGGCGGATGGGCGCTGTATAAGCTCTACCGCACCCGCTGGTGGGACTACACCGACAAGCCCTTCAACATCGGCGGCTATGTCTGTCTCGAGTTCTCGCTGATGTGGGGCGTGGGTGCCATGGTGATGGTCAAGGTCATCCATCCCACCATTGCCGCGCTGGTGAACATCATTCCGCCGCTGGTGGGCTTTGTGCTGATGTGTCTGCTCTACGCGGTGTATGCCGCTGACGTGGTGGCTACCGCCATCGCCGCCTCCGACCTCGCCCGGGAGCTGGACGCTCTCGAGAAGGTGGCCGACAGTATGCATGCTGTCAGCGACGCCATGACCGAGATCCTTGGCACCACCGCGCTGGACATGGACCAGAAGATGGACGAGAGCCGCCTGCAGCTCAAGCTGGCCGCCGCCGAGGCCCGGGACAGCTACGACAAGCTGTCGCCCCGTGAGGCCGCTTCCACCATGCGCACCCGCGCCGACGAGGCCATGGAGGCCGCACGCCGCGCCTCCCAGACTGCCCGCCTCAACGCCGCCGAAGCGGCCAGGGCCGTCAAGCTGGCCGCGCAGGGCAAGGCCGAGCAGACCACCGCATTCCTGCAGCTGGAACAGCTCAAGGAAGAGCTGGCCGCCCGTGCGCAGGTCATGCAGGCCCACACCCGCCGCGGCACCCATCTGCTGGGCAAGGGCCGTATGCTCCGCGCCTATCCCAAGCTGAAGCACGGTCAGAACAACCGCTCCCTCAACAGCCTGCTCGAGCAGCTCGAGGACGAATATCCCGACTCCTTCAACGGATTCGGCATCCAGTAAAGATAAAAATACGGCTGGGACGCTGTCCCAGCCGTATTTTTTATGCAAATTAAGCCCAGAGATCTTCCGGGTAAAGGCCGTCGGCCGTCTTTTTGGCGATGGCTTCCACCACCACGGGCTTATCCTCGCGGTAGGTGACGCCATACCACTTATCGGTGCTGCGCAGCACCTTGACGGCGGCTTTCTTTTCGCCGATGAGCTCACTGACCACCAGCGGCAGGAAATACTCGCACTTGAGCGGGTTCTTTTCCAGATTCTCGTCCAGCCAGCGGGCAAAACGTCGGTCGGCTTCCTTCACGAAGCTCTCGCCGAAGCCCCAGAGGTTCATGCTCACGGGCGTCTCGCCGGGCAGGTCCGTCCAGCTCTCGCCGCCGTCCTCGGTGTAGTGGATGCCGCCCTCATAGGTCTCGATGCGGGTGCGCTCGGTGACGCTGTGGAGGGTGCTGTCCTCGTTGAGGGCGCAGACGCCGCGGGCGACGCTGCCATTTTCGGAAACGGTGTTCTTGAGCAGGTAGCTCACCATGCAGTAGTCGTAGACCTCGCCGTCGGTGTGGGTGGAGAGGTGATCGTAGATGACCTTGAACGCCTCGGGGCCGTAGTAGTCGTCGGCATTGATGACGGCGAAGGGGCCGTGGAGGTAGGGCTTTGCGGCCAGCACCGCGTGGCAGGTACCCCAGGGCTTCACGCGGCCCTCGGGGATGGTGTAGCCCTCGGGCAGCTCATCCAGCTGCTGGAAGGCGTACTTCACGTCCATCACCCTGGACACGCGGTCGCCGATGGCAGCTTTGAAAGCCTCTTCGGTCTCGTGCTTGATGACGAAGATGACCGTCTCGAAGCCTGCACGGCGGGCGTCGTACAGGGAATAATCCACGATGACCTGACCGCAGGGACCCACCGGGTCGATCTGCTTCATGCCGCCGTAGCGGCTGCCCATGCCGGCAGCCATGACCACCAGGACCGGTTTATTCATGTTTTATCTCCTCCTTGAAAAGGGTGTTTCTCTTTTACGGTTTTATTATACTCCAAACCATGCCGGGCAACAAGACGAAGCTGTTTTTTGAAACTTGGCAAGTTTTTATTGCATATATCGGCAAGCAAATATTGCCTTTTGTTTCCAGACAGAGTATAATAACTCCATCCGACACAAAAACGACCGGCCAGCCGCTTTTGCAGGCCGAAGCTAAGAAGCCGTTTTCACAAGCATTGCACCCCGCTTATGAAAGCAGCTTCTGGAAAGTGAGTTTTTCCATGAACGAAACTGTGACCAAGCGTTTCCTGCTCTACTTCCGCCTGATGATGGTAGCATGGATCCTGATTGCCAACGCCTTTTTCCACGCCATCGAGTTTGAGTACAGCTGGCTCATCTTTTTGAGCAACATCATGCTCTTTACGATGGAGGGCGACATCAAAGACCGCTTTATCAGCGTGGAGCTGGGCGGCCTCGTGGGCATGGTGCTCACGGTGCTGGCGATGCTGGCCATCGGTGCGCTGACGCCTGTTCTGGGCGGGATGCTGGGCCTGCTGCTGCCGCTGGGCGTGGTGCTCTTCATCCTCATCATCCTGCACCCCTACGCCCCCAAGGTGCTGAACAATGTGGGCTTTGCCTACCTGACCGTCGCCTGCATCGACAGCGCAGCTTTTGCAGCGAATCTGCCCCTCTTCTTCGGAGTGTACATCGTCGGTTCTCTGGTCTTCAACGGCGGCTGCGTACTGCTCATGAAGCCGGCCCGTTATCTGGCCGCCCGAAGCATCAAGAACGACGTCAAGGCTGACGCCTGAATCTGAGCTTCTCGTATTTTCTTCTTTTTTCTCACAGCGCCCCGGCAGCAAAGATGCCGGGGCGCTGCACTTTTATGTGGATTCTGCCGTTTTTCCGTGCTACAATGGGGTAAACTGAACGAAAGGAAGTTTCCCGCCATGTATGCTGCATCTCCTGCACGCTGCTCCACCCTGTCCCTACCACCGCTGCCCTGAACAACACCACCTTCACCGCTGACGAGCTGGAGGCCATCGATAAGGCTTCCGGATTTTATAAGGAGTAATTTATGCCCAAAACTGTATGGATAACCGGAGCTTCTTCCGGCATTGGCCGGGAGTTTGCCCGCCGGTATGCCCGCCTCGGCTTCCGGCTCATCCTCACCGCCCGCCGCACCGACCGACTCGAAGCTCTGGCCGCAGAGCTCACCGCGAAATACAGCACCTTCTGCCGCATCCTGCCTGCCGACCTCGAACAGGAAAGCGAGTGTACCCGTCTCTGCGAGGCGCTGACTGACGAGCGCATCGATCTTTTCATCAACAACGCCGGCTTCGGCGTCTGCGGCAGCTTTCTTGAGACCAGCGGCGAGAAAGAGCTCTCCATGGCGAAGGTCAATGTGCTGGCCATGCACCAGCTGTTCAAGTTCGCCGTGAAAAAGATGGAGGCTCAGGGCTTCGGCACTGTGCTCAACGTGGCGTCCTCCGCCGGGCTGCTGCCGGGCGGACCCTATATGGCGGGCTACTACGCCACCAAAGCGTACGTTGTCAGCCTGACCCGGGGCGTGGCCGAAGAACTGCGGGAGCAGCACAGCCCGGTCTACGTCTGCGCCCTCTGCCCCGGCCCGGTGGACACTGAGTTCAACGAGCGGGCCGATGTGGTGTTCGCACTGCGGGGCATCAGCCCGGAACTCTGCGTGGAGGAGGCCATGCGGGGGATGCTCCGCCGCAAGACCATCATCGTCCCGTCGGCCCTCATGCGGGCGGCGACGACGGCCCAGCGGTTCATGCCGATGGCGATCTTAATGCCCATCATGGCCCACCAGCAGAAGAAAAAACTGGGCTGAAGGGCTATTGTGTGCAACAAGCAGCAATCCCGGCCTTTGCAGAGTCCGTTTTTATGACGATTTCACGAAAACGCAGCAAAATGAGAAAAAATTTGCAGTAATTGTGCCAAGAAAACACCTTGACAGTCGGAATAAAGAATGCTACTCTAGTATACAAGAGGGCGCAGGGCCGGACAGTCCAAATTGCCGCTTCCCGTGGCGGCAGTTGGACTACAGGTATCGTCCGGCAGCACAGCGCCCCGCAAAGCAAAATTCTGATTGGAGGACTTAATTATGGCACAGTGTACTCCCAAATCCTTTGACCTGACCGGCAAGGTCGCGCTCATCACCGGCGCATCTTACGGCATCGGCATGGCGATCGCAAAGGCAATGGCCGCAAACGGCGCTACCATCGTCTTCAACGACATCAAGCAGGAGCTGGTCGATAAGGGCCTCGCCGCTTATGAAGAAGCCGGCATCAAGGCTCACGGCTATGTCTGCGACGTCACCGATGAGGACGCCGTGAACGCCCTGGTCGCAAAGATCACCGAGGAAGTCGGCCATATCAACATTCTGGTCAACAACGCCGGCATCATCAAGCGCATCCCCATGACCGAGATGACCGCTGCTCAGTTCCGTCAGGTCATCGATGTTGACCTGAACGCTCCGTTCATCGTCGCCAAGGCTGTCATCCCCGACATGATCGCTCAGGGCGGCGGCAAGATCATCAACATCTGCTCCATGATGAGCGAGCTTGGCCGTGAGACCGTCTCTGCCTACGCTGCAGCCAAGGGCGGCCTGAAGATGCTGACCAAGAACATCGCCTCCGAGTACGGCGAGTACAACATCCAGTGCAACGGCATCGGACCCGGCTACATCGCTACCCCGCAGACCGCACCTCTGCGCGAGCGTCAGCCCGACGGCAGCCGTCATCCCTTCGACAGCTTCATCGTCGCCAAGACCCCCGCAGGCCGCTGGGGCGAGGCTGAGGATCTGGGCGGACCCGCTGTCTTCCTGGCTTCTGCCGCTTCCGACTTCGTCAACGGCCTCATCCTGTACGTTGACGGCGGCATCCTGGCTTACATCGGTAAGCAGCCGCAGTAAGTTTTTCCATATCCGGCATTTTTTTGCGCCGTGTCCGCTGCCTTCCGGGTGCCGGGCGCGGCGCTCTTTTGTTTCCCATATCGACTTTTTTCCCGGAATCTGCTACACTGGTCACAATAATAAAAACAGGAGGATTTTCCCCATGAAGATCGCACTTATCAACGAGAACAGTCAGGCCGCAAAGAATGGCATCATCGAGGCCGCTCTGAAGAAGGTCGTAGAGCCGATGGGCCACGAGGTGGTCAACTACGGCATGTACGCTGCCGATGACGCCGCACAGCTGACCTATGTGCAGTGCGGCATCCTCGCCGCCATCCTGCTCAATAGCGGCGCTGCCGACTACGTCATCACCGGCTGCGGCACCGGTGAGGGCGCCATGCTGGCCCTGAACAGCTTCCCCGGCGTCATCTGCGGCCATGTGGAGGACCCCGTGGACGCCTACACCTTCGCCCACGTCAACGACGGCAATGCCGTGGCCATGCCTTTCGCCAAGGGCTTCGGCTGGGGCGGTGAGCTGAACCTCGAGTACTGCTTTGAGAAGCTGTTCGGCTTCGGCCACGGTCAGGGCTACCCCAAGGAGCGCGTCGAGCCCGAGCAGCGCAACAAGAAGATCCTCGACGGCGTCCGCGCCGCCACCTTCAAGCCCCTCATCGAGTGCCTCAAGAGCATCGATCAGGACCTGCTGAAGGGTGCCATCGCCGGTGAGAAGTTCAGCGAGCTGTTCTTCGCCTCCTGCAGGGACGAAGAGCTGGCCGCTTATATCAAGAGCCTGCTGGCTTGAGCGGTGGACAGAGCATGACGGCCCTGTATCACCTGAACGAGAACACCGCCCACCTGCTGGAGGGCTTTCTGGAATCGGCAGTCCCCCTCATCGCGGGGCTGGCGGAGGTCATCGGCCTGTTCATCATCGTGACGAGCCTTGTCAAGGCCACCTACCACTATGTGCGGGCGACCTTTTTCCGCGACCGGTACGACTTCCACCACGAAATGAGCACCGGCCTGACGACGGCGCTGGAATTTCTCATGTCGGCAGAGATCGCCAAGACCTTCCTTCTGCAGAACCTCGAGTCGGTCATCCCGCTGGCGGCGACTTTCGCGCTGCGCGCTCTGATGAGCCTGCTGCTCCATGTCGAAATGCGGGCAGACCACACGGGGGAAAAATGATGCCTGCCAAAGTTTTCTTTGCCCATTCTTTTCCGGTTTGTGCAGAACGTCAAAAATATGGATTTTTGCATCGGCACGCCCTGCTACTGGCTCATCGGCTTCGGCCTGATGTTCGGCTTCAACGGCGGCTCTTCCCTGAGCCTTTCCACCGATGAGACCATGACCCTGAGCTGTGCCTGTGGACAGCACCCTCCTGCCGAAGATCAAGGTCGAGGTCATCGTCTCCAAAATCTCGGTCGATTCCGTGGTGGAGGCCGCCGAGACGGCGTGGATATATTGTTCTCCTTTTTCCTTTTTTCTGATAATTCCAAACACAGCTCAAAGCCCCGCTCCTTCGCACAAGGGAGCGGGGCTTTGGCGTTTCTTGACAGCGCCCGTCCGTCGTGCTATCTTTGTGGGCAGGATATAAAAAACACAGGAGTGTTATCATGAAAGAATTTTTGAAAAAGGAGCTTTATTCCTTCCGGGCCGTCGCGGCTATCCTGGCCCGCTGGCTGCTGCTGGCCGTTCCCACCGGCCTCGTCTGCGGTGCTGTCGGCACAGCGTTCCACCTGGCCGTGGAGCACGTCACCGAGTGGCGGGCCGAGCACATCTGGCTGCTCTGGCTGCTGCCGGTGGCAGGTCTTGCCATCGTGGCACTTTATAAGGTGACGGGCTGCGAGGGGATGGGGACGAACAACGTCATCCGCGCCGTCCACAGCGGCGAGAGCGTCAGCCCGCTTCTGGTGCCGGCCATCTTCTTCGGCACGGTGCTCACCCACCTCTGCGGCGGCTCGGCCGGACGCGAGGGCGCGGCTTTGCAGATGGGCGGAAGCATCGGCTACAACATCGCAAAGCTCTTCCGCTTCTCCGACCACGACCGCCGCACGGCCACGGCCTGCGGCATGGCGGCGTTCTTCTCGGCACTGTTCGGCACGCCGCTGTCGGCGACCCTCTTCGGCATCATGGTGGAGGATGTGGGCCTCGCGTTCTCGGTGGCCTTTGTCCCCGGCTTCGCCGCTGCCCTCATCGCCTATGGCGTCTCGCTGGCCTGCGGCATCTCTCCTACCCATTTTGAGCTGACCGCACCGGCGCTTTCCATTGATTCTACTCTGCTGGTGGCTGTGCTGGGTGTTGCCTGTGCGCTGGTGGCCCGGGCATTCTGCTGGCTTCTCCACACCATGGAGCACGAAATGCCCCGCCGCCTGCCAAACCCCTGGGTGCGTGCCGTCGTGGGCGGTGCTGCCGTGGTGGCCCTCTCCTACCTGATGGGCGTGGGCCGCTACAACGGCGCGGGCATGGGCGTCATCACTGCCGCTGTGGAGCAGGGGCAGGCCCTGCCGTGGGACTTTATCTGCAAGATACTGCTGACCGCCCTGACCCTCTCGGCGGGCTTCAAGGGCGGCGAGGTCGTCCCCAGCTTCTACATCGGTGCGACCTTCGGCTGTGCATTCGGCCCGCTGCTGGGCCTGCCCGCCGGGTTCTCCGCCGCCGTGGGCCTCGTTTCGGTGTTCTGCGGCGCGACGAATACGCTTATCCCCTCCATCCTGCTGGCCTATGAGCTGTTCGGCGGCGTGGGGCTGGAGCTCATCGCGCTGGGCTGCGGCGTCTGCTATATGCTCTCCGGCACCCACGGCCTCTACAGCAGCCAGCTCTTTGTGACGGAGAAGCTGCTGTCGGAGTATACGGAGAGCTGGGGGAAGCGGCTCAGAAAATAAAAAAGGAACGGCAGCGCGTCGCTCCGTTCCTTGACAAATCCGATATTTCTGGTTATACTACAAATAGAAAAGGCGCTGGCCCGCAAACGGCTGGTCCCTCACCATAATAAGTCAAGAAAAAATGACCGGTCTAGTTGGGGAACTCAGAGGCGGTCATTTTTCTTGTCTTTATCGTCGCTGTGAGATACAGTCCAAGTGATTTGAAACGTCACATAAATTGCACCGCCAAGAAGCGAGAGCAACGCGGTAAATTCCAAAATACTCATGGTCTTATCCCCCCTTTCCGCCCTTGAGCGTCCGGGGGAGCACGAATCTGCAAGAAAATCGCCTTACCCGGCACTCAGGTACCGGTAAGGGACAGCCGCCTGTGTTTGTGGTCAGCGCCTTGCCGCCAGAGGCGGCATCTATACGATACCATATTTCGCCTAAAAGTGCAAGAATTGTCCAGTTTAAATTTCTGCAGGCCAGCCCTTGATTTTTTCTGCGCCCCGTGCTACAATCATCTGTAGTTTCATCCTGTGATGCGCAGTGTGCGCAGGTTTTCTGCCGCCGGTGCGTCAAAATCAAATGTCCCAAAACGATGATGCGGACAAACCGAAGTCCCGTTCTCCATGCCGCAGAGAGGGCTGCCGTCCGGAAGGACGCGCTGCAAGCAGCCTGCCATGTGCCGGACTTCTACCACCGCAGAGTGCAGAGGAGAACCTCTGCCGGGTGCGCCCGTTACAGCACAGCGAGTGGCGTGCAGCAGTACGCAATTCGGGTGGAACCGTGGAACGCAGTTGGATCTTTCAAAGGCGCTTCATCCCGTAGAGCAAATGCGGGGTGAAGCGTCTTTTTTGTTATACCAAACGCATTTTTCATGTCAAGAAGGAGTAACACCATGAAGATCATCTATAAGGACGGTCATGTGGACGAATGCCCGCAGGACCAGGAACTGCACGTCATCCGTCACACCGCAGCCCACGTTATGGCTCAGGCCATCAAGCGCCTCTACCCGGAGGCTGACTTCGCCTTCGGCCCCGCCACCGAGAACGGCTTCTACTACGACGTTGACCTCGGCGACACCAAGCTGACCGACGAAGACCTGGCCAACATCGAGAAGGAGATGCACAAGATCACCAAAGAGAATCTGGCCATCAAGCCCTTCATCCTGCCCCGCGCAGAGGCTGTCAAGCTGATGGAAGAGCGCCACGAGAACTATAAGGTCGAGCACATGGCTGACCTGGCCGACGAGACCGAGTTCAGCTTCTTCCAGCAGGGCGAGTACGTCGATATGTGCATCGGACCTCACCTGACCTACACCAAGGCTCTGAAGGCCTTCAAAATCACCCAGCAGTCCGGCGCATACTGGAAGAACGACAAAGAGAACAAGATGCTGACCCGCATCAACGGCGTGGCCTTCCACAATCAGGAGGAGCTGGACGCCTGGGAGAAGGAGCAGCAGGAGGCCCGTGAGCGCGACCACCGCAAGATCGGCAAGGAGATGGGCCTGTTCATGACCGACGACCTCGTTGGCCGCGGTCTGCCGATGTTCCTGCCCAACGGCTACACCGTCTGGCAGCAGCTGGAGGATTACATCAAGGGCAAGGAGCGTGAGCGCGGCTACCTGCACGTCATGACCCCCTGCATCGGCACCGTGAACCTGTACAAGACCTCCGGCCACTGGGACCACTACCGCGAGAACATGTTCCCCGCCATGGAGATGGAGGGCGAGAGCTACGTCCTGCGCCCGATGAACTGCCCCCATCACATGATGATCTACGCAAACCGTCCCCACTCCTACCGCGACCTGCCCATGCGCATCGGCGAGATCGCACACGACTTCCGCTATGAGTCCTCCGGCACCCTGAAGGGCATCGAGCGCGGCCGTCACTTCTGCCAGAATGACGCTCACCTGTTCTGCACTCCGGAGCAGATCAAGAGCGAAGTCGCTGATGTCTGCAACCTCATCTTCGAGACCTACAAGGACTTCAACATCACCGATTACCGCTGCGTTCTGTCCCTGCGTGACCCCGCCGACAAGAAGAAGTATCACGACGACGACGCCATGTGGAACCACGCCGAGAACGCTCTGCGCGAGGTCCTGACTGAGCTGGGCATCCACTTCACCGAGGAGATCGGCGAGGCTGCTTTCTACGGCCCCAAGCTGGACGTCAACGTCAAGCCCGCTGTCGGTGCTGAGTACACCCTGTCCACCTGCCAGCTGGACTTCTGCCTGCCCGCAAAGTTCCACCTGACCTATGTGGACAAGGATGGCACCGAGAAGACCCCCGTTGTCCTGCACCGTGCGATCCTGGGCTCTCTCGACCGCTTCATGGCCTACCTCATCGAGGAGACCAAGGGCAAGTTCCCCACCTGGCTGGCTCCTGTTCAGGTCAAGGTTCTGCCCGTCTCCGAGAAGACCCTCGAGTATTCCGAGGCCATCACCGAGAAGCTGGTGGAGGCCGGTATCCGTGTGGCTCTGGACGACGACAACCAGAAGATCGGCTACAAGATCCGCGCTGCACAGCAGGTGGACCGTGTGCCTTATATGCTGGTCCTGGGCGCCAAGGAAGCCGAGGCCGGCAATGTCTCCGTCCGTGACCGCAAGGGCGAGACCACCACGATGGATCTCGACGCCTTCATCGCCAAGGTGACCGACGAGATCAAGAACCGCACCTACAACAACTAAACATGCGCTAAAATAGCGGCGAGGCCCTCTTCCCGTGCGGGAAGAGGGCCTCGCCGCTATTATAAGGAGCTGGGCCTGCCGTTTGCTCAGCACTTTCATTTGTGGGGGCTTTACCGATTTTTCCTGTCTGCCCACGCACGGACGGCAGAGTAGAGGGCGGCGAAGACAAGCCCGGCCACGGCCCAGATGATCCAGCTGTTTTCCCAGTTGTTGTTCCAGAAGTTGACAGCGAGATACACCGCCGGCACAAGGCACCAGTAGGCCCCGGCAAACCAACCGACACGGCGGTTCGTCCACTTTTCGCGGACGGTGTATTCCCCCGTTTGCAGCAGCTTATCAAAGCTGCCCTGGGTCATCACGGCCCGGATGAACAACTGCACTGCACCGGCCACAATGGCCAGCAGCAGGCCGACTGCGGCAACGATCCAGAAGCCTGGTGCTCCCAGCATGGCCGTGCCCAGGATCGGCACCACGGCCAGCACACAGAGCACCACGCCCTGGGTCATGCTGCGGCGGTAGGTGGGCGCATACTCCTGTTTCTGCCGCTCCACGATGCCCTCCACACCATAGGCAAGGGCGATCTGCTCTTTTTCCAGATATTCGAACGCTTCCAGCCGGATGGCGGCGGGCAGGATGAGCAGCAGCCCCAGCGCGACGAAGAGCAGCAGGAAGATGACACCGAGCCCTGCCATCCGCTCTTCGTTGGGTGTACCATCGCTCCATGCGCCCAGAACAAGCAGCGCGATGGGGCTGAGGATGCACAATCCCACACCCGCCGCCATCTTCCCATGCACGGCCCGCACCGTGCTGAGATATGCGTTCGCCTCGTCAAACGAGACGGTGCGGCAGGGTTCCGTCACCCGCTCTTCCTTCGGCAGCGGGGCCGTGGCATCGGGCTGTTCCAGCTCATCTTTTAATAAGTAGTCAGTGCTCACTTCAAACAGAGCACTCAGCTTCAGAATTTTATCCAAGTCGGGGATGGACGTTCCGCCCTCCCACTTCGAGACAGCCTGACGCGAAACGTTCAACTGATCGGCAAGCTCTTCCTGGCTCCATCCATTCTGGCGGCGGAGAAGGGCAATTTTTTCGGCTAAGATCATAGTGTTCTCTTTTCTGCCGCAGGGCGGCATATCAATGGATTCCGGCGGACGTCCTCTATGCTGTTATCATAGCAGATTTTCCAGTTGACAACCACCAATTACGGCTTGAAATTTGTCAACCATCGGTTGCAGCCACGCAAAAACCGCCTGCAGCCAGCATAATCGCATGGGCACAGGCGGTTTCGTTTCTACTATCTGTTACTTCAGCAGATTATCATCCGTGAAGTAATCGATTTTCATGGACTTGCGCACTTCGGCGAGGGTGGCGGCGGCGGTCTTTTCGGCCACGGCACTGCCTTCCTTCAGAATTTCCACGACCTCGGGCAGGCGCTGCTCCCACTCCTTGCGGCGGTTGCGGATGGGCTCCAGCTCAGCCTGCATGACGCTGTTCAGGAACTTCTTCACCTTCACGTCGCCCAGACCGCCGCGCTGATAGTGTGCCTTCAGCTCGTCGAGGTTCTGGTACTCGGGCAGGAACTCGGCAAAGTGCTCCGGGCGGCTGAATGCATCCAGATAGATGAAGACGGGGTTGCCCTCCACCTTGCCGGGGTCCTGCACGCGCAGGTGGTTCGGGTCGGTGTACATGGACATGATCTTCTTCTTGATGTCCTCCGGCTCGTCGGAGAGGTAGATGCAGTTGCCGAGGCTCTTGCTCATCTTGGCCTTGCCGTCGGTGCCGGGCAGGCGCAGGCAGGCGCTGTTCTGAGGCAGAACGATCTCCGGCTCCACCAGAGTCTCACCGTAGACGGCGTTGAACTTATGGACGATCTCGCAGCACTGCTCGATCATGGGGCGCTGGTCCTCGCCTGCGGGGACGGTAGTGGCCTTGAATGCGGTGATGTCCGCAGCCTGGCTGATGGGGTAAGTGAAGAAGCCCACCGGGATGCTGGACTCGAAGTTCTTCTGCTGGATCTCGGCCTTGACGGTGGGGTTGCGCTGCAGGCGGGAGACGGTGACGAGGTTCATATAATAGAAGCTCAGCTCGGTCAGCTCCGGCACCATGGACTGGATGAAGATGTGTGCCTTGGCGGGGTCGATGCCCACGGCCAGATAGTCCAGAGCGACCTGCAGGACGTTCTGGCGCACCTTCTCCGGATTGTCGGCGTTGTCGGTGAGGGCCTGTGCGTCAGCGATCATGATATAGATCTCGTCGAACTTGCCCGAGTTCTGCAGCCGGACACGTTCCTTCAGAGAGCCGACATAGTGGCCGACATGGAGCCGGCCCGTCGGGCGGTCGCCCGTCAGAATGATCTGTTTCATACTTTTCTCCTTTTTCATCAGGCGCATTTTTCCTCAACCTCTCCGTCACAGCTGACGCTGTGCCGCCTCCCCCAATAGGGGAGGCTCTGGCGAAAAGGGTAAGCTTTCGGTTTTGCCAAGGGCTCTCCTATCCGGAGAGCTGGACGCCGCAGGCGGCCTGAGAGGTTCATTTTTTATAAGTATATCCCCCGCCGCTTTTCCTGTCAACAAAAGCCGCACCGGAACGGACAAAAAAGAAAAAGCGATGGAAAACTTCCATCGCTTTACTGGCGCCTCTTGCCTGACTCGAACAGGCGACACCCTGATTAACAGTCAGGTGCTCTAACCGACTGAGCTAAAGAGGCATCTATATAAAACGGCGCAGAGCCGTTTTACTACTAAAATGGTGACCCGTACCGGAATCGAACCGATGTTAAAGGCGTGAGAGGCCTCTGTCTTAACCGCTTGACCAACGGGCCATACTACCATTGCATCGGGTGTTGTTCCCGACTCGATTATTTTAGCACAGCGCACCCCCTTTGTCAACAGGCATTTTCAATTTTTTCAGCAAATTTTTCAAAGAATCAGAACAGCCGACGCACTCTGCCCTTCACAGCCCCCAGAAGGACGTTCAGGTAAAGGCCCATGACGCTCTCCACCTCGCCCAGCTCCATGCTCTGGCGCTGGGGCAGGCCGGCCAGCGTACCGCGGTAGAGGCAGCGCAGCTCGGGCAGCTCGGCGTAATCGCTGGGGTGCATGAGGGTGCTGGGCTTTGGCAGCTCCAGCGCACCGCTCTTCTGGAGCACCTCACTGACGAACTGGGAGCAGAAATAATGCCGACGGCGATGCCAGCGGATATGCATCCAGCAGAGCAGCAGACCCAGCGAATTGAAGCGGTAGAGCTCCCCGTGGTGCATCATGTGCTGGGTGCGGCGCTTGGCGCGGGTGTAGGCCTCATCCGTCACTTCCAGCGCGTAGAGGGCGCAGGGGATGTTCTCCCGCATGAGGAACACGCCCCGGTTCAGGTACTCCCGGCTGGGACCTGCGGGGAACATGGTGTAGCCATTCTTGCGGGTAGAGCTGTAGAGGGTGCTCAGGTCCTCGTCGAAGGCGAGGGAGATGTGGGTGTACTGCGCACCGGTCAGGCTGTACACGAGGTTCGAGAGCAGGGTGCCGGAGCGGGTAAGAAATATGTAAAGCGTCTTCATCGTCGTTGTTTCTCCATGCTGGCGGCTCATGGCCGCGGGTCAGACTGGCTCAGTATATCATAAGTTGTGCGTTTTTTCCAGATAAATCGCAAAATATCCACAAATATTTTGTGTCTCTACTTATAATACGTTTTTTCGCGGCTCAAAATTGCAGCCTCTTCTCTCCTGTTTTCCGCTCCTTGTATCCCAAATCGACAAAATTTTATCAAAGATCTGTTTTTGGCATAAAATCTTTAATTTGTGCAGGCAAACGGGCCAGGATTTTTACGAAACTGTCTCAAATACCCCGGATTCTTAATAAGATTTGTTGCTTTTACCCGAAGAAAACCGCCCCGCCGGTTGATTTCGGCCCCAATTTATGTATAATGATATACAGGAGAATACGCATCTGTATTTCTTTTCGTCGTCCTTTTGCGGTGTCCTTTTGGCTGAGGACAGCTTACCGCTGGTGTCTGGGCGATGACCTGAACGAAAGAAGAGGTATAAGTATCATGGCAAAGTTGGATCTGAGCAAGTATGGTATCACCGGCACGACCGAGATCGTGTACAACCCCTCTTACGAGCAGCTGTTCGACGAGGAGACCAAGCCCGAACTGGAAGGCTACGAGAAGGGCCAGGTCAGCGAGCTGGGCGCTGTCAACGTCATGACCGGCATCTACACCGGCCGCTCCCCCAAGGATAAGTTCATCGTCATGGATGAGAACTCCAAGGACACCGTGTGGTGGACCAGCGACGAGTACAAGAACGACAACCACCCCGCTTCTCAGGAAGCCTGGGAAGCTGTGAAGGAGATCGCCAAGAAGGAGCTCTCCAACAAGCGCCTGTACGTCGTGGATGCTTTCTGCGGCGCCAACAAGGACACCCGCATGGCCGTCCGCTTCATCATGGAAGTGGCCTGGCAGGCACATTTCGTCACCAATATGTTCATCAAGCCCACCGCTGAGGAGCTGGAGAACTTCGAGCCTGATTTCGTTGTCTACAACGCTTCCAAGGCTAAGGTCGAGAACTACAAGGAGCTGGGCCTGAACTCCGAGACTGCTGTCCTGTTCAACATCACCAGCAAGGAGCAGGTCATCGTCAACACCTGGTACGGCGGCGAGATGAAGAAGGGCATGTTCTCCATGATGAACTACTTCCTGCCGCTGAAGGGCATCGCTTCCATGCACTGCTCTGCCAACACCGATAAGGAGGGCAAGAACACTGCCATCTTCTTCGGTCTGTCCGGCACCGGCAAGACCACCCTGTCCACCGACCCGAAGCGTCTGCTCATCGGCGATGACGAGCACGGCTGGGACGACAACGGCGTCTTCAACTTCGAGGGCGGCTGCTACGCAAAGGTCATCAACCTGGACAAGGACTCTGAGCCCGACATCTACAACGCCATCAAGCGCAACGCTCTGCTGGAGAACGTCACCCTGGACGCTGAGGGCCACATCGATTTCGCCGACAAGAGCGTGACCGAGAACACCCGCGTCTCCTACCCCATCGACCACATCCAGAACATCGTCCGCCCCATCTCTTCTGCACCCGCAGCCAAGAATGTCATCTTCCTGTCTGCTGATGCATTCGGCGTCCTGCCCCCGGTCTCCATCCTGACTCCGGAGCAGACTCAGTACTACTTCCTGTCCGGCTTTACCGCAAAGCTGGCCGGCACCGAGCGCGGCATCACCGAGCCCACCCCCACCTTCTCCGCCTGCTTCGGTCAGGCCTTCCTGGAGCTGCACCCCACCAAGTACGCTGAGGAGCTGGTCAAGAAGATGCAGAAGAGCGGCGCCAAGGCTTATCTGGTCAACACCGGCTGGAACGGCACCGGCAAGCGCATCTCCATCAAGGATACCCGCGGCATCATCGACGCTATCCTGAGCGGTGCTATCAACGAGGCTCCCACCAAGAAGATCCCCTACTTCGATTTCGAGGTCCCCACCGCTCTGCCCGGTGTTGACCCCGCTATCCTCGACCCCCGCGACACCTACGCAGATGCCGCTCAGTGGGAAGAGAAGGCCAAGGATCTGGCTGGCCGCTTCATCAAGAACTTCGCAAAGTACGAGGGCAACGAGCACGGCAAGGCTCTGGTCTCCGCCGGCCCCCAGCTGTAAGCTACGCTCTGCGTAACTTTTCGGATCTGCTGAACTGTACATAATGACCGGCCGCGTTCCCGCCAAAGGGAGCGCGGCCGGTTTTGTTTTTCTCTATGACAGCAAAAAAGAGCAATCGCCTCAGACTTTCAACCCTGTAAAGTCAATCTTTTTCATGATTTGACAGTAAAGCACTGACCATATTTACAGCCAGTGTCTTCCCCTTTCATTGTGAATTTCAAACTCGGTAGACTTACATTTCACCACATCTAATCCCATCCGGATATACGCCCGTCCCATTTGATCTACAACGAGCACACCAGCTTTGTATCCCATCAGGGTTATTTACTGTCACTCTTTTTTCAGTCCATCCAAACTTCTCCTTTGCATAAAAAATATGAACTCCAGCTTTTTGAGAGCACTTAGGGCAAGACTTATAATCACCTTTTTCTACAGCTAGATCCAATCGACCACCACAGCATTTACACCTTGTCATAAACTTTTCCTCCTTTGTCTTATAGCAGACCTAGAATCCAATTAATCCACCCAATTATAGTGGATGCTCTTCTTTTATAAGTTTTCTCGCTGTCCACTCTGTAGATATTCGCTTTTTCCATAATAGAAACGATCTCCCGAACGCTTGGCATTACTCCACTACTCATGTAACAATTAAATGTTTCTCGGAATGCCTTATGCTCTAAGATCACCTGACAGAATCCAAGCTGCCTCTGACGATATCCAGAATTTATAATCTGTTGTCCTTGCTTACTTAGTCGATATTGAGGTTTTCCATTTTTATAGGCTTTTTCAACAAGTCCTAAATAGATAGCCGCATCTGTATAATAATTTGTTTGTCTCACATCAAATGCATATTCTTCTGTTATTTGCTCTCGATCAAGACCATGCGAATTCAACAACTCACATATATTAATCACTCTTTCGAATCTATTTGCCTGTGGAAAAGATACCATAGGCTCATTCACCAACGATGTATTTCGGGCCACATTTTCTATGTCAGACAATTCAATTTCTGTATCTTCTATAGAATAATTTTTATGTCTTACTAAACACAAGGAATTATAGTTTCCTGCCTTTTTAAATTCATATTCATATAAACTAAATATCCCATTAGAGTACACAAAGAATACTGGCCGTACTTTCTTGGTAACCTTTGCACTCCACACTCTGTATGGATAATACAACTGTCTCACCAAAAAATCTTCTGACACATCACGCTTTGCTTCAATAAGAGTAAGACTTCCTATTCCCTCATACGCTGCATCAATTTCCATCTGGGAATTCTTCACATTAATTTCAACTGCTTCACTTATACGTTTGTCTTGAATTGTAAAGCCAAACTCTCCTGTTCCCATTCTTCCTGATACAGTCGGATACAGAATTTCTTCTTCCAAAAAATCCGACAGGATTCCAGAGTCAAAGGCACAATTCAATGCTATTGTCTCACTTGAAATGCTATTTATATTCAAGCTTTGTATCTCCGCTGGTATTTTCGCCTGTACTACAGTCTTATCTACTTTTTCAAATTTGTGATATGCCTCAAAGCCAGAAATAATATATTTTTTCCTTGAAACAGGCAGAATCGCAAGATTATTTTTACGAAAAGGTTCTGGAAGATTTATTTTATGATCAAACTTTACCATCAGCCGTGGTTCTCTATATTCCTTGATTTGATCTGCTGAAATCAAGAATGCGCCTTCGTTGTATATGTGAGATAAAATATCGTATCGTTCAAATATTTTCTCCCACTCTACATCGTTTTTGGTTTTTTCTTCTTTATTCATAATTTCTGATAACAACCTCATCTACTTGTCCACGTTTTTCAGCATTAGAGTTAATCGTTCTTTTCGCTCTCACAACAATCATGTTATAGTTTTTATACTGTTCTTTTATAAAATCCGTTGCAGAATTTGACAGCATAAATTTTATTCCTTTACAATTTAATTCGTCACACACTTCTCGAAGCCGAATTTGTTCTTCTTTCCCAAATCCACTTTTGGTATAACCCGTAAAATTAGCTGTTGACGAAACAGGATCATATGGAGGATCCAAATAAACAAATGCCCCCTTTTTTACATTCTCAAGCGCTCTTGAATAATCCCCTGTAGTAAAAGATATATCTGCTGTATTAAAGTACAAACTAACCGCTTTAAGTGTAGGAGCATTGACAATATTGGGGTTCTTATAGTGACCGAATGGTGTATTAAATTCTCCGGCATTGTTCACTCGGAAAAGTCCATTATAACAGGTTTTGTTCAAATATATGATCCGAGCCGCTTTTTGAATTTTTGTCAATCGAGCATACTCGACCGGATTTCTGTCCCAGTCTCTAACACTATAAAAATGCTCTTCATCATTGGGATGTTTCTCTAGTTCCTCAATGAGTTCATCCACATTGTCACGAATAACTTCATACATCCGGATCAATTCACCATTTGCATCATTCACTTCTGCCACTTTCGGTTGCAAATCAAAAAGAACAGCCCCTCCACCCAAAAATGGTTCACAATATGATGAAATATTTTTTGGAAAAAGTGGCTTGAATTCTTCCAAAAGCTGTCGCTTTCCTCCCACCCATTTTACAACCGGAAGCACAAGTCGATTTTTCTTCATTGTAAATTCTCCTCTGTATACTATCTCACATTAAAGAATATCACAATGTTCCGTTCATTTCAAGCATATCCATAAAAATAGCCTTCCGTATATTTTGAATTCAAAACATACAGAAGGCTTAGACATTCTTATTTCGCCGCCTCAAATTCTGCCACGATATCTTCCGTGGGAGCCGGGGTCACGAGGCTGACCACCGCGCAGACGGCCAGCGAGACGAGGAAGGCGGGCAGAAGCTCATAGATGCCGAAGACGCCGCCCAGCGGGCTGACGAGGTACTTCCAGACGAAGACCATCAGGCCGCCGCAGAGCATACCTGCCAGCGCGCCCTGCCAGTTGCAGCGCTTCCAGAACAGGGCGCAGAGGACGACAGCGCCGAAGGAGCCGCCGAAACCGGCCCACGCAAAGCTGACGATGCCGAAGACGCTGGAATCCGGGTCGCGGGCCAGCACCACGCCCACCACGCTGACGCAGATGATGGTCAGGCGGGCTGCGAAGAGGCTCTGCTTCTCGCTCAGTTTGAGGTGGCCGAACTCCTGCAAAATGTTCTGGGACACGCTGGACGCCGCGGCCAGCATCTGGCTGTCCGCCGTGGACATCGTAGCCGCCAGGATGCCTGCAAGGATGAGTCCGGCGAGGACTGCCGCCAGCACACCGTGCTGGCTGATGAGGCTGGCGATGCGGACGATGAGGGTCTCACTGGACGAGCCGCTGAGGAATTCCAGCGCACCGACCCTGGTCATGCCGAGGCCCACCATGCCGATGACGATGGACGCCGCCATGGCGATGACCACCCAGACGGTGGCAATGCGGCGGCTGAGCACCAGCTTCTTCTCGTCCTCGATGGCCATGAAGCGGAGCAGGATGTGGGGCATACCGAAGTAGCCGAGGCCCCACGCCATGGTGGAGACGATGTCCAGCAGGCTGTAGGATGCGGCCCCGCCGGTCACAGCGTCGTGGCTGGCCGTCATGGTCAGGTAGCCGGAAAGGCTCTGGGCGTTCTCGACAACAGCGCCCCAGCCGCCGGCCACAACGATGCCGTAGCCCAGCACCGCGATGAGGGCCAGCGACATGACCACCGACTGGATGAGGTCGGTGGTGGTGACGGCGCGGAAGCCGCCGAGGATGGTATAGCCCACGATGATGAGGGCCGACACCAGCATTGCTGCCATGTAATCTACGCCGAAGAGGCTGTGGAACAGCTTGCCGCAGGCCGCAAAGCCCGAGGCCGTATATGGCACAAAGAAGACGATGATGATGACCGCGCCCAGAGCGTTCAGCAGGTTGCGCTGGTCATGGAAGCGAAGCGACAAGAACTGCGGTACCGTGATGGCGTCGAGGTTGGCCGAATAGCGGCGGAGCCGCCGGGCCACGATGAGCCAGTTGAGCCAGGTACCCAGCGCAAGGCCGATGGCCGTCCAGCCCGGCGAGGCAATGCCTGTCAGATAGGCCAGACCCGGCATACCCATCAGCAGCCAGCTGGACATATCGCTGGCCTCGGCGCTCATAGCCGTGACCAGCGGACCCATCTTCCGGCCGCCGAGGTAGAAGTCGGCGCTGTCGTTGTTGGTCTTGCTATAGGCGAAACCCACCAGCAGCATGGCCGCAAGATAGACGACGATGGTGACGATGATACAGATCTCACTCATACACGTTCCCCCTTTGGTGCTTTTTCCTCTATGATAAAAGCATGGCATGATTTTACCACAGTAAAGCATCAAAGTGCAAGACCCCTGGGCAGATTCTTACCCTATGACCGAAATTTCGTCCTTTGCAGCGTCCAAAACCGCTCAATATGCCAACAGGCCGTCCTCTGGAGGAGGACGGCCTGTTGGCTCGGATGAAGAAAATGATGAAAATAAAGAAGATGACAGATTATTTTGCGGCTTCGCCTTCGGGGAAGATGATCTTGTTCACGAAGAAGAAGATAACCATCGAGATGCCGCCGTTAAGCACCGTGGTGCCGATGTTGTAGATGAAATCAGGCACCAGCAGACCGGCCACAGCCACCCAGATGCAGTTGATGGAGTTGACGATGCAGGTGATGAGGCAGAAGGCCAGCAGATACCAGCCGATCTGCTTGGCGAGGTTGCCCTTGCTGCGGAAGACAAAGTTTCGCTGGATGGGGAAATTGATGCACTCGCCGATGACCATGGCCACCATGTAGGCGCAGAAATAGGGCAGGCCGCCGTGGGCGGCGTCGTAGCCGAGGATATTCCACTTGAAGGTCTCGCCGAACAGGGTGATGTCGATGCCCGGCCAGCCGAAGTCCACCACCGGCAGGCTTGCAAATGCCTTGGGCAGGAACTGCAGAAGCAGGTATTTGAACACGGTGATGAGGTTGGACACGATGACGAACAGTCCGCCCTCCCGCACCCATTTGGCCGCGGCCGGATGCTTTGCGGCAAAGTTATTCCAGAAATTCATGGCCTTATTCCTTTCAGCTGTTTTTGAGCCGGTTTTCCATCTGGCTGTTCAGGATGAGATTCTTGACGAACTCATAGATGACCCGGAGGATACCCACGAGCCAGAAGCCTTTCAGCTCCCAGACGAGGCCGTCCACCATGCCCATGCTCACCATGCCGTTGGTCATCTTGGCCAGCGCGCGCAGCGGCATATTATACTGGAACACGGTGTTCAGGTCAGGGGTGCCTTTTGCAAAGCTGCTGTCCAGACGGCAGTGCAGCACCTTCTGTGCCACCCAGCCCAGCGGACTGCGGCCATGGTCCATCTCGCCCAGCGTCATGTTCCGGTCGATGCGGACGACATCCTCCGGCACAGGGCGGCCCAGCAGAGCCTCGAACTCGGCGTCGGTCACATAGGTGATCTGACCGGAGACGTAGTGGAGCAGGTCGAGACCCTCGTAGGGGTCGGGAGCGTTGGTCCCCTTGACGGAGACTTCCGCCGTCAGGCGGATGTCTGCGCTGGATGCACCCACGCGGAGCTGATAGCTTCCGCCTTCGACTTCCCAGCGGTCAGTCTTGACGTTCCAGTAGCGGAACGCCTTGTCGTCCAGAGCGATGCTCACCGTCCTGCTCTCGCCGGGGGCGAGGAAGACTTTTGCAAAGCCCTTCAGCTCCTGCGCCGGGCGGAAGATTTTTGCGTCCTGCTTTGCGACGTAGAGCTGGACGATCTCGGCACCGGCACAGCTGCCGGTGTTGGTGACAGTGAGGATCACGCCCTTCTCGTCTGCCTTCAAATCACTGTACTCGAAGGTGGTGTAGCTCAGGCCGTAGCCGAAGGGGAACGCCACCGGCACACCGGCGGTCTGATAGTATCGGTAGCCCACATACAGGCCCTCGCGGTACTCCACATTCCGGCCCTCGCCGCCGAAGTTCGCCTTGGCGGGGGTATCGTCGTGAGCCTGCGCCCAGGTCTGGGACAGCTTGCCGCAGGGGCAGAGCTTGCCGGTGAGGATGTCTGCGGCTGCGCCGGCACCTGCCTGTCCGCCCAGTGCGCCGTAGACCAGCGCCCTGCACTGGCCGGCCCACGGCGTCTCTACCGGCGCACCGGCGCTCAGCAGAACGACGACGTTCGGGTTGACGGCAGCCACAGCGGCCAGAAGCTGCTGCTGGTTCTCGGCCAGCTTCATGTCAGAGCGGTCAAGGCCCTCGCTCTCCCGCAGCTCATCGAGGCCGAGGCAGAGCAGAACGGTGTCAGCCTTCTTTGCGAGGGCCACAGCCTCTTCCAGCTTCTCGGCGTCAGCTGCACCCTGACGCTCGAAACCGGAGGCATAGCCCACGAAGGTGATGCCGCTGTCGTCGGCCTTGATGCTGTCCAGCAGGGTGTCCACCTGCAGGGCGTTGACGGCACTGGAGCCTGCGCCCTGATAGCGGGGCGTCTCGGCAAAGTCGCCGATGACGGCCAGCTTCTCATTGGGCTTGAGCGGCAGGATGCCTCCCTCGTTCCTGAGCAGGACGATGCTCTCTGCGGCCGCGCGGCGGGCAAGCTTATGGTGCGCGGCAGCGTCGAAGGTGCGGGGCGCTTTTTCCACCGCAGCGTGGGTGGAGAGCACCAGTTCCAGCATCTCGTCGAGGCGGGCGTCCACGTCGGCCTCGGAAATTTTACCGCCCTGTACGGCCTTCATCAGCTCCCGGATGGAGTCGCCGCCGGGACAGGGCATTTCGAGGGTGGAGCCGTTCTTCACGCCGAGGGCGTGGTCATTGGAGCCGCCCCAGTCGGTGACGACGGCCCCGTCGAAGCCCCAGTCCTTCCGCAGAATGTCCTGCAGCAGGTGGGCATTCTCGTTGGCGTAGGTGCCGTTGATGAGGTTGTAGGAGGTCATGATGGTCTTGGGCTTTGCCTCTTTCACCACGATCTCGAAGCCGGTCAGATACAGCTCCCGCAGGGTGCGCTCATCGAGCACCGAGTCGCTGGCCATGCGGCGCAGCTCCTGACTGTTGACCGCAAAGTGCTTGGGGCAGGCAGAGATGCCGTTTTTCTGGATGCCGCGCACATAGGCGGCGGCCATCCTGCCCGCGAGGATGGGGTCTTCCGAGAAATACTCGAAGTCACGGCCGCAGAGGGGGCTGCGCTGGATGTTCAGGCCGGGACCGAGCAGGACAGCCACTTCCTGTGCGGCGGCTTCCTCGCCCAGTGCCTCGCCCACGGCTTCGCCCAGCTTCTCATCCCAGCTGCACGCAGTGGCGGAAGAGGTCGGAAAGCAGGTTGCCGGAACGCTGGGGTTGAGGCCCAGATGGTCGGCGGCACCGGCCTGCTTGCGGACACCGTTGGGGCCGTCCGAAAGGGTGATGGCCGGGATGCCCTTGCCCGGCAGAGCGCGGGTGGTAAAGACGGTCTCGCCCGAGAGCAGGGCACATTTTTGCTCTAAGTTCAGTTTCTGGATGATGTCAGCGTGTTTCATGGATCGCTCCTGATAAAAAAGAAGAGGGGGCGGGCGCTCTGCCCGCCGCCCCTTTCGGTTTTGTGTTACTCAGACGGTTTTGATGTTGTCCTCTTTCTTTTTGCGGAAGCGGAAGATGGTCAGGATGACCAGGACCGCAATCAGACCGCCGCAGACGCCATCCACCGCGTAGATGACCTTCTGGTAAGGCTCGACCTTTGCCAGATAACGGCTGCCCGGCATACCGCCGTTCATTGCCTTGGAGTTTGCAATAGTATACAGGATGTTGTGGACTGCCTCACGGCCATAGTGATAATCCGAAACATCATTCTTGTTGAAGGTATAGCGTGCGCCGGTGGGCAGGTTGGTCAGCTTGCCATCAGCACCCGCCTGGATCATCTGGCCAGCATCCATAAAGACACCGGTGTTTGCATTATCGGTGATGATAAAGCCGTGGAAGCCCCACTCGTTGCGCAGCAGGCCGGTGATCATGTTGTAGTTGCCGCCGGCCCAGGTATAGCCAACGCGGTTGAAGGAGGTCATGATGCCGGTGACGGACGGGATCTCGGTGGTGGCATTGCTGTAAGTGCCGTCGCCGTTGTCCTTTGCATAGTTCATCTCGACCTTATCAGACTTGACGCACATCTCAAAGGGCTTGAGGTAGATCTCGCGGGCCGCCTGCTCGTTCAGGAAGGTCGCAATGCTGTACTGGCCTTCACGGTCGCCGCGGTGGTCCTCCTGATCGTTGATGGCGTAGTGCTTGACAAAGACATACATACCGCGGGAGGCGACACCCTCACACTCGAGGGAAGCAATGTGACCGCCGATGAACGGATCCTCGGAGTAATACTCGCTGTTGCGGCCGGAGAATGCAGTGCGGTGCATGTTGACTGCCGGTGCATACCAGCCATCGACATCCAGATAGTAGGACTCGTCGCCAATGTTCTCGCCGTAGTGAGTGGCCAGATCATCGTTGTAGGTCTGGGCCAGAACGATGACGCCGCAGTGGGTGATGTTGCCCTTGAAGTAGAAGTTGCCGCTTGCATCAACGCCATAGTTGACCAGGCCGGTGGCAGCGTCGCGATCGGTCGTGGAGAGCTTATCCACCGACTTGATGGCAGCCGTGCCATAGCCGGACTGGGTGATCAGGGTCTGATAATCGCTGGGGATCAGCTGGTCGAGCAGGTCGTTCCACTTGGGGTCGTTGTAATCCAGACCACGCATATCGATCAGGCCGAGGCCGTTGTCCTTGCCGTAGACAAGCTCATCGGTCAGGGTAGAAGGATCGGTGGTGTTCAGGGAATCGAAGGAATCCAGCTTTGCCAGATCCTCGCTGCTGATGGTCTTATAGTAAGTATAGGAAGCGGGGTTGCCGTTTGCATCGGTGCCGTTGATGGGGTTGCCCCAAGTGCTGATCTGGTCGCTGACCTCGCCATCGGTGGTCGGCCAGGTGCCGGTCCAGTCGTTGCGGGACAGATACTGGAAGCCGCCGTTTGCCTGATCCAGCTGGTTGGTGACCTCCACGCCGGTGGTGGTGTCGTTCTTATAGGTCGTGGTATCCACGGTGCCGTTGGCCGGGGTATAGGTCGCCACAAACTCAGTGTTGCCATCGGCGGTCATGCCGTCTTCCACGGTCTTGCCCTTGACAGCAAGGATGTTGTTGACGGCATCGTGTGCGTTCTTGGCGGCGGTGATGTAGTAGTCACCGGCATCCAGAATGTAGGTCTTGGCGTTGGTGTAGTCGTAGGACTTCAGCTGTTCCTGATCGAAGGTGACCGTAACGGTCTCGCTTGCACCGGGAGCCAGCTCCGAGGTCTTGGCGTAACCGACCAGTTCAACCGCAGCCTTTTCCACCTTGTTGGTCTTGTCATAATCGGTGTAGGGGCTCTGTGCATACACTTCCACAACGTCCTTGCCGGCAACAGAACCGGTGTTGGTCACCTTGACCGTGAGGGTGCAGGTGTCGCCATCCCAGCTGGTGTTGTAGTCGGACCAATCAAAGGTGGTGTAGGACAGGCCGTAGCCGAAGGGATACATCACAGCATCCGCATAGTTGTAATCACCGGCATTGCCCTGACCCAGCACCTTGTCCTCGTAACGGGTCTCGTAATAGCGGTAGCCAACATAGATGCCCTCTTTGTAGCTGACGTAGTTGTACTTGGTCAGGTTACCATTCTCGTCATAGTAGGCAAAGTCGCCGAAGTTCTGCGCCGCCGGGCTGTTCATGGCATCCACTTCATAGGTATCCACGGTGCGGCCGGAAGGATTGACCTTGCCGGAGAAGATCTCGGCCAGAGAGCACAGGCCGTAGTCGCCCATGGCAGGAGCCGAGATGACCGTGTGGATGCTGGGATAATCCTCCACCCAGCTCAGATCGACCGCTGCACTGGAGTTGAGCAGCAGCACCACATCGTCAAAGTTGTCGTTCAGGTACTGCAGGATCTCCAGCTCGGTAGAATCCGGCTCCAGATAAGTCTTGGTCTTGTCCTCTTCCACATCGGTGTGGTTGTACATGGAGCGCGGCATATCGCGGCCTTCGCCCGCCACACGGCTGAACACAAAGACCGGCACCGTGCCCTGCATGGAATCGGTCAGGCCCGGCTCCGCCTGCATGACGGACAGCGGGCACTCGTTGATGGAGAAGTCCTCGTCATCACCGTAAGAGACCGAGCCGACACCCAGACCGTAATCCTTGCCGTTGCCTTCGGAATAAAACTTCCAGAGTGCTTCATTAACGCCAAAGCCTGCATCTTCAAAAGCAGTTTTCATATCGACCTTATTGCCACCAATGTAGCTGACTGCCGAATGGCTGACAAAACTGAAGGTCGTATCCGTGCTGTACGGCATCTTTCCCGCATCGTTCTTCAGTAGAACGATACCCTCGGCGGCGATCTTCTTATTCAGAGCGATCTCATCCTCAACCAGCGCCTCCTCTGTGTCAAAGCCGGGCTTGCTGTATTCCATATTGATGCCTTCGGTCTTTGCCTTGCTGTTATCGATGCCTCCACTCTTCAGGCCCAAAATGCTCTGCACGCTGCTGGCATTGGGCGGGATCAGCACATTGGCCGCAACCATACCGCCCGCCAATGCGACACACAACACACCCGAAACAGCAGTTTTGATGATCTTGACCATCATCTTACTGTCCTTCTTTTTCCGTGCCATAACTGTTAGCTCCTTCTCTTTTGGGTACACGACCCGGTTCATAGCTGTTCTCCGGAGTGCGTCCACTCCTTTGCTTGATGTCATTTTATCATATAAACCGCAAAACAAACCGTTCTCCGCATAACCTGTCGTCTCAGATGCGCAATCTGCAAAAGTTTCAAATTAGTCGCAAATTTTATTGTGCTAATCCACAATTTCGAGAGCGGTTTTATTGTGCAGAATAACAAAACGTCTCTGTCATCGCTGTGCGACGACAGAGACGTTTCTCACGATGGGACCGGCAGCAAGATCCGCAGGGTGAACCAGCCGTCGGCCCAATGAAGGGTCATGGTGCCGTCGTGGCGCTGGGCGGCCGCCTGCACGCCCTGCAGGTCGTAGCCGCCGTGGGCGTTGTGGACGGGCAGACCGTCCGCGCCCATCTCCACACGCTGGGCGCAGTAGTTCTCGAAGCGGAGCATCACGCAGCCGCTCTGGTTATAGATGGCCACCCGCAGCAGACGCTTTTCGGGGTCGGGCTCTGCCAGCACGCTCTCGATGGCGTTGTCCAGCGGCGCACCCACGAGGGTACACAGCTCCCGCGTGCTCAGAAAGCCCAGCTGGCTGCCGTCGGCCACACTGGTCATGTTGATGCCGCGCTGCTGGCAGTCCATGCTTTTGGCGGTCAATAGGGTATCCAATACCGGGTTACCGGTCTTGTTCTCTGCTTCATACTGCCGGATTCCGCTCTCCATCCGGGCCAGAGCCGCGTCCTGCTTGGCCCGGTCGCGCTCGGCGCGGATGTCCGCGATCTGGATCTTCAGCTTGTGATAGCGGCTGTTGATGAGCCGGATGCCCTCCTTGCTCCGCTTGTACTGCTCGTACTGGCGGTGGAGCACCTCGTCCATGGCGGCAAGCTCACTGTGGAGCGCCGCCTCCCGCAGCTGCTCGTGCTGAACCGTCAGGATGAGCACGCCGCAGATGTCCACCAGCGTACGGATGTAGTAGACGCTCATGTCCACCTCGCGGTCGCCGAGAAAGAGCAGGTTGCTCACCGCGAAGACCATCGCCGCCATGACGACGGCCACGAGGGCCGCTTTTCCGCTGATGACGATATGGCCCTTGGGACTTTTGTGCTTATGCTCCAGCACCCAGATGCAGCCGAAAACGCCGCCATAGACCACCACCAGAAGCAGCAGTGACAGGCCGTCGGCCCCGCTGCGCTGAGGCCAGAGGAAGCAGTGCAGCTGCCACTCGGCGCTGGCCGCCAGCTCTGCCAGAACGAAGGCCCGGGCGCAGACATAGCCCGCTTCCAGCAGGGAGATGGTGCGGGTGACCCAGAGGTATAAATACTGTATCCCCACAGCTGCCGCCATGCAGGGGATCCACCACGCCAGCGGAACGCTGCCCGTGGCCTGCAAAAAAGCACTCAGGGCCAGCGCCCATGCCGCACTGGCAGCGATGGTGGCCGTTTTGCCGAAGCGGAGGCCCAGCGGCAGGGCGTAGATGCCCACGGCCAGACACTCGGCCAGCGCCGTATACAGGCGCGGGATGCTGGGCAGTGCCGTCATGCACCCTCACCCCCGATGTGGTCGGCCAGCGCCGCGAGGAAGGCTTTCCGCCGGGGGCGGCTGACCTGCAATTCGTAGGGTCCCACCTGCACCATCCCCTGCTGCACGCTCTTCACCTGTGCCAGATTGACAAGGTAGCCGCTGTTGCAGCGGGCAAAGGGCCGCTCGGCCAGCTTTTCCTCAAAGGCTTTCAGGGTGCCTGCCGCCACGAAATCGCCCTCTTCGGTATAAAAATGGACGCGGTGTCCCTCGCTTTCCAGATAATAGATGAGGGACGAATCCAGCCGCCGCATCCCGCCCTCCACCGGCAGGGCCAGATAATGCCGTGCGCGGCGGCGCAGCTGTTCTTCGGCCTTGCGCAGCTGCTGCGAAAACGCAAAATAAGGCACCGGCTTGAGCACATAGTCCAGCGCGCCCACCGCGTACCCGCCGATGGCATACTGTGCCATATTCGTGATAAAAACGATAATAACGTCCTTGTCCAGCTCCCGCACCCGCCGGGCCGTCTCCATGCCGTCCAGATGCTTCATCTCCACGTCCAGAAACAGGATGTCGTACACCGGGCGGTAATCATCCAGCAGCTCCATGCCGTCGGCGAACTCCGTCACCGCGAACTCGGTGCCGTACTGCCGGGTGTGCCGCTGTACATAGCCCTGAAGCTGCGCCCACACCGCTGCCTCGTCCTCGACCAGAGCAATGCGTATCATTGCCGCACCTCCTTTTTCCGCAATTTTTCTGGTTTTTATTGTAACACGAAATAGGGCGTGTGGCAAATAGGAGAATAAAACAGCAGCCCCGCTTCATCTACTGCGAGGCTGCTGTTCTGTGATTGGAAAATTTCAGGCTCAGTTCGTCTTGACGGCCACAAGGATACGGATCTTCCTGCCGCCGGAGCAGCCGAAGTTGTCGTACCAGCCGATGAGCTTATAATCCTCGGTGTTGATCTTGGGCAGCGAGGTGGCGAAATACTGGCCGTTCGACCACAGATACACCTGCATATCGTCGGCGGTCTCATAGCGCTTGTCGCCGCTCATGACCGAAGCTGCGCCCAGCTTATCGATGACTACCGGCGAGAGCTGGAGCATCCGGTTGATGGCCTTGCCGTCGGCAGAACGGCCGATGGCGATGCCGCCTGCGATAATGGGGTACTTGGTGGCGGTGCTGTAGGCCACCTGCTTGCCGCCGGAGTAGCAGACGTAGGTCGCGCCCTCGCCCAGATAGTTGAGGAAGTCGCCCAGCGTACCGCCCACGCTGTCGCCGGTGCGGCGGAGCACATAGCTGAACAGCTGGTCCGTCTTGCCGGTAAGGGTGTTCCAGGTAGAGCTGACGACGCTGCCGTCGATGAGACCGTAGAGCACATCGCTGGTGCTGGGAACAAGGATGTTCTTCACATCCTGGAAGGTCTCCTCATCGGTCTTGTCCACCTTGGTGGTGGTCGTGGTGGTCGCAGCGGGGAGGCCTGCGGCCTCTCTTGCGGCGTCCTGTGCCTTGTCGCTGATCTTTTTGTCGATCTTCTTGGCGGCTTCGTCCGTCAGGCGGCGGACAGAATCCAGCGCAGCGTACTCCCACAGGTCACCGGTCACATCGTCGAGGATGACCCGGTCGATCTGGCCTGCGGAATTGGTGGTGTAGTAGCGGACGTCGCTTTCACTCAGAGTTACCCCCGATAGGCGGCTGGGGCGAACTGCCCCAGCCACACCCTCCGACGTCGTATCAATGATCTGCACGTTGTCTGCAAACGGGGTGTCGCCCAGCGCGGTGCCGTCGGCGCTGACGGTGCCGCTGGTCGAGCGGGGCGAGATGGACTGGACGCTTTCGCCGTCACCGTCCACGCTGATCTCCACCAGCTTGCCGGCCGGGAAATTGAGCTTATTGTCCACGTTGACGGTGCGGGCGGTGCCGTCGGTACACATGACCGAGACAGCCTGCTGCACCTCAGCGCTGTTCGTCTCCACAAGGGTGCGGGATGAGGACTGGACCACGCCGTAGAACACAGCGTCTGCCGCGTCGCCGGTGAGGACGGAGACAGCTGCATCGTTCATGCCCAGCAGCAGAGTGACCACCTGACCCACGCCGCCGCCGGACAGGGAGGACAGCTGATAGGCCACAGAGGGCGAAGCGATGGCGTAGGTGACACCGGCCACGGTCACAGAGGCCGGAGCGCTGGCCGAGGGCGAGACCGCCGTCACGCGGCCTGCGGCGCGCTTGTTGTAGAGCCAGACGGTGCGGGCGCCCTCGTTATAATAGTAGACATCATAGGGAGAGAGGGCCGCAGAGGTGGTGACTTCGTCGTTGCGGTAGATGGCTGCCGGGGCGAAGGGCAGGACGGTGGAAGCATCTGCCACGAAGGGGCCTTTGACGTTGTCCAGCAGGACCGAAGAGATGTCCACCTGGCCGTTGTTCACGGCAAAGCCCAGGGTGGAAGCGTAGACCTGACCGCTGCCGTTCACGGCGGTGAGGGCGTTGTAGAAGAGCATGGTACCCTGCTCGAGGGTCAGAGTCTCGCCCTGACGGGCATTGATCTCATTGCGCAGGCCCAGCGCGCCGGCCTTGCTGAGCTGAGCTGTGGGGAAGGTACCGCCCAGCTTTGCCACATCATAGCCCAGCAGGCGCAGCGCCATGGTGCAGGCTTCTTCCAGCGTGACGGTGTTGTCCGGACGGAAGCTGCCGTCGGAGTAGCCGGTCATCCAGCCGTTCTGGACGGCAGTGCGGATGTAGACCGCATAGGGAGAGTCGCTGTCTACATCGCTATAGAGGCGGCCGGTGCGGCCCTGTGCCGTGGTGGTATCGCGGTAAGCAGAGAATGCGGTGAGAAGGCGGGCCGCCTGCCCACGAGTGAGGGGCGCACCCAGAGAACCGGCCTGCTCGGCGGTCAGACCGCCCAGTGCCGTCGCCGTCTGGACTGCCGCGTTGGAGCCGACCGCAGAAGCGGGCAGCACCAGCATGGAAACAGCCACGCAGACAGCCAGCAGGAATGCGAGGAATCGTTTTTTCATGGTAAACTCCTTATAAGTGTATAAACCTCTCAGTCTCGCATTCGCTCGACAGCTCCCCTACCGAGGGGAGCCTCTGGCGAAGAGAGAAGGCTTTCCGGAATGCCAAGGCCTCTCCTCGATAGGAGAGGTGGCAGCGCGTCAGCGCTGACGGAGAGGTTAATCATACCTCAACGCTTCGATGGGGTTCAGGCTGGCGGCACGGCGGGCCGGCAGGAAGCCGAACAGGACACCGATGCCGCAGGAGATGCCCACGGCGATGGCTGCTGCGTCCGCCGAGGGGGTGACATTCAGGGTAATATCCGTCAGGATATACGGAAGGATCTGGTTGATAATGGCCGACACGACGTAGCCCAGCACGATGCCGAGGCAGCCGCCCAGCGCCGACGTGACGCCGGCCTCCACGACGAACTGGGTCAGGATGGTGCTCTCCTGTGCGCCCAGTGCCTTGCGGATACCGATCTCACGGGTGCGTTCGGTGACGGACACCAGCATGATGTTCATGATGCCGATGCCGCCGACCAGCAGCGAGATGCCTGCAATGGCCGTCAGGACGCCCACCATGACGTTGATCATGGAGGACATCTGCTTCATGGCTGCGCTCAGGCTCATGACGTAGACATAGTCGTCCTTGCTGACCAGCTTCTTGAGCCGCGACTGCAAAAACTCCTGTGCCTCATCCGAGTGGTCCGCGTCCTGCAGGACCACATAGTACTGGCTGACACTGCTGGTGTTGTTGACGCTCATCAGGGTGGTATAGGGGATAAGAACAACGTCGTCGTTGCCGCCCTCGTACTGAGAGGCGGGTTTGGAGCGGCCCTCCAGCACGCCCACGATGCGGTACTCGCTGGCGCCCACCTTGAGGGTGCTGCCGAGACCGTTGCCGCCGAAGATCCTGCGGTCCACATAGTCGCCGATGACACAGATATTCTTGTTGTCTATCAAATCGGTGTACTGGATGCCGCGGCCCTTGGCCACCTTGTAGTTGTTGATGGTCGTGTAATCTTCGTTGACGCCGCTGATGTAGGTGCGGCGGTACTTCTCGCCCGCCACCCGCAGCGTATCGCCGCCGACACTGGCAATCGGCGAAAGGCCCTTATAATACTCGGGCTTTTCATTGATGATTCTGTACACATCGTCCACTTCCACTGAGCGGGTGCTGGCGGTCATGATGTTGACGGACAGAATATCGCTGCCCATGTCGGAGTAGAAGTCCTGCATCATGTTGGTCATGCCGTTGCCGAGACCGACGATGACGATGACGGCCATGACGCCGATGATGATGCCCAGCATGGTGAGGAAGGTGCGGACTTTGTTGCTCAAGACGTTCTGGACGGCCTGTTTGAAGGTCTCCTTTATCATGCCTGCGTCCCCTCCTCTCCGGCTTTCGGCTCTGCCATCATGAAGTTCGGCTGAACGACTGCCTCGGGTGCGTGGGCGTCGCCGTCGTAGACGACGCGGCCATCTTCGAGGCGGATGATGCGCTCGGCCTGCACAGCAATGGAGTTGTCGTGGGTGATGAGGACGACGGTGTTGCCCTGTTTGTGCAGATCCTGCAGCATTCCCAGCACTTCGCGGCTGGTGTGGGAGTCCAATGCACCGGTCGGCTCGTCGGCCAGGATGACCGCCGGGCCGCGGGCCAGCGCACGGGCAATGGACACACGTTGCTGCTGACCGCCGGAAAGCTGGTTGGGCAGGTTTTTGAGCTTATTGCCCAGACCCACCCGCTCAAGGGCAGCCTTTGCCGTCGCGTGGCGCTGTGCGGCGGGGATGCCCGCATACACAAGGGGAACTTCCACATTCTCCAGAAGGGTCAGCTTCGGCAGCAGGTTGTACTGCTGGAAGATAAAGCCCAGCTTCTCGTTCCGGATGTGTGCCAGCTCACGGCGGCTCATCTTGCCGACATCCTTGCCGTCCAGCAGATAAGTGCCTTCGGTAGGCACGTCCAGACAGCCGATGATGTTCATACAAGTGGATTTACCAGAACCGGACTGGCCGACGATGGCCACGAACTCGCCTTTGTTGATTTTGAAAGAGACGTGGTCGGCGGCCTTTACGAGGGTGTCGCCCATCTGGTAATACTTGCAGACCCCATCAAATTCTATCAGCGTGCTCATTCGTCATCTCCTTCGGCGGAGGCCATCATGTTGCTGTAGAAGTCGGTCGCACTGACGCTGGAGTTGTCGTAAGCGATGGTATCGCCCTCCTGCAGGCCGCTCTTCACTTCGATGTAATCGTCATCGCTGATGCCGGTGGTCACCTTGACGTAGACGTAGCCGTCGGGAGCGGTCATGGAAGCCTCAGCATTGGCAGCGCTGGGCGAATCCTTGGTCACCAGTACATAGCTGCCCCGGACGAGGGCGGCGTTGGGCAGGGCCAGAACATTCTTGACGCTGGCGGTGGTGATCTTCGCAGCGGCGTTCATTCCGGGCAGCAGCTCGCCCATATCGTCGATGCGGACGGTGACGGGGTAGCTGGTGGAGCCGTTGGCGGTAGTGCCTGCCACGAGGATACTGCTGATGACGCCCTTGTAAGTCTCACCCGGGACGGCGTCGGCAGTGATGTCCACCTCCTGGCCGACCTCGAGGGAGCGGATCTTCAGCTCGTCCACGTTGAGCTTCATTTCCAGATAGCTCATATCGTAGATGGTGCAGAGGTTCTGCATGGCGGTGTCGTTGGCGCTGAGCTTGTCGCCGGCCTTGACCTTCTTATCCACGATGGTGCCGCTGATCGGGGCGTCGATGGTATAGTGGCTGATGGTCTTCTCGGCAGAAGACATCTGCAGCTCGGCAGCGCGCAGGCTGTCAGCGGCGTTTTTGGTCTGCTTGTCCAGATCCTTGCCGGTGATGCGGAGGATAACGTCATCCTGACGGACGGTGCTGCCCTCCTTGACGCAGAGTTCAGACACGGTACCAGAGGCAGCTGCCACGACAGTCTCCTCGCGCTGGTAAGTAAAGTGTGCGGAGTTGAGGGAGCTGACGCCGTTCACCTGTGCCACAGCAGCCTGTGCGGTGGTCAGGCTGCCCGCGTTTGGAACAGCGATGGTGACGGTGCAGGTCATCAGGCTGGCGTCGCCGGCAGGGTCTGCACCGGAAACGGAGCGGATGGTGCCGTTCAGCGTTTCAAAGGTGGTGTCTGGCATGACCTGTGCGACCTGACCGGCGACAAAGCTCTGGGCCTCTGCGGCAGGGAAATCCACGGCCAGCAGCATCACGGAGGTGTCGCGGATGGTGGCCACAGTCTGACCAGCCTGCACGGCGTCGCCTGCGGCGACTGCAAAGGAGCTGACCTCGCCGCTGATCCTGGTGCGGACGTTCTGCATATCCGCAATGTCATCGTAATTGCGCTGTGCCTGCTCCACCGAGAGCTGTGCGCTCGCGAGGTTGTTTTCCACATCCGAAATGTCGATGGTGTAAAGAATATCGCCCTTCTCGATGCTGTCGCCCAGCTCAAAATCGGCGGTGAGCACCGTGCCGGTGACGAGGGACTTGACGGTGTAGGAATCGGCGGCGTTGATGGTGCCGCTGCCGTCGTAGACGTTCACGATGTCGCGGCGTCCCAGCTTCTCCTGCGTGTAGGCAAGGTCTGCCGACGCACTGCGGCTCTTGCGCGGCACGATGACCGCCACCAGCACCGCTGCGGCTGCGACCACCGCGATGCAGCGCTTTTTGTGGGTCTTGATAAAGTGGAACACCTTATTTTCTCCGCCGGCATTCTCCTGCGGAGAGGCGTCCTGTGTCTTCTTGTTGAAACCTAGCATGAAAAGCCTGACCTCCTGTGTTTCATGAAAAAGAAAAGTTCTTTCTGCCTGTTTTCATCCGTTCTGCGCTTTCCCCCACAGCGTCCGCCAAAAACGACCTGTCTGCGAGATACTGCCCCGGGTTAGCGGCGCAAACCATTATAATGATACCACCTAACAAAACGGACTACAAGAAATTTTTCCTGCACGATCTGCAACTTTTTTGAAAATTTTTCCATCATTTCTGTGTCTGGAAACTGGAACATTACACAGAGCTTTCGGATGAAGCGTTCATCCACTCGCTCCCGCCCTTCGTGCAGCGGCTTTTGGGATACCGTCAGAAATAACCTGACGATCCGTGAGATGACGGCTCTGATGGGCGGTGACGGCACGATGGAGTAACAAACAGAAAAAGACTTCCGCTTTGAGAATGTGAACTGCACCCCATTTGTTAGACAGTATGGTATACTGTTTAGGAAATGGGGTGT